>OKSA01000700.1_pt1 | contig 32587 bp, 28 predicted proteins | sample 1601181 | NCBI WGS metagenome assembly OKSA01 (sample SAMEA3541538, study PRJEB24748) | human gut metagenome | biome: human gut; feature: human-associated habitat; material: faeces | place: China | collected 2012
ATGAAACGGTATCAGGTCGGCATCATCGGCGGTACGGGTATGGTGGGCCAGCGGTTTGTGACCCTGTTGGAAAACCATCCCTGGTTCCAGGTTGCGGCTCTGGCGGCCAGCTCGCGCTCCGCAGGCAAAACATACCGCGAGGCCGTGGGTGACCACTGGCTGATGACCACTCCCATGCCTGCCTCCATGGCTGACATGGTTGTATACAATGCATCTGAGGATGTGGAGAAGGTCGCTTCTCTCTGTGACTTCGTGTTCTGCGCCGTCAACATGAAAAAAGATGAGATTAAGGTTCTCGAGGAAGCATATGCCAAGGCTGAATGCCCGGTAATGAGCAACAACAGCGCCAACCGCGGCACACCCGACGTTCCGATGATCATTCCGGAAATCAACGCGGACCATGCTGCCGTCATTGAAAGTCAGCGCAAGCGCCTCGGCACGAAGCGCGGATTTATTTCCGTCAAATCCAACTGCTCGCTGCAGAGCTATGTTCCGGCCATTCATCCGCTGCTTGACCTGAACGTGACAAAGGTACTCGCCTGCACCTATCAGGCTATTTCCGGCGCCGGCAAGACGTTCGCTACTTGGCCGGAGAGCGTGGACAACGTGATTCCCTACATCGGCGGTGAGGAGGAAAAATCCGAGAACGAGCCGCTGAAGATTTGGGGTCACGTGGAAAACGGCGTAATTGTAAACGCAACCTCTCCTGCGATCACGGCCCAATGCCTGCGTGTCCCTGTCTCGGATGGTCACACGGCAGCTGTTTTTGCTTCCTTCGAAAAGAAAGCTGCGATGGAAGAAATCATCGAGCGCTGGGAAGCCTATAAAGGCGCTCCTCAGGAGCTTGGTCTGCCCAGTGCCCCGAAGCAGTTCCTGCATTATTTTGAGGAAAACGACCGCCCGCAGCCCAAGCTGGATCGCATGCTGGAAAACGGCATGGCTGTCAGCATCGGCCGCCTGCGCGAGGATAACCAGTACGATTACAAGTTCGTCTGCCTGTCCCACAACACCCTGCGCGGCGCTGCTGGCGGCGCGGTGCTGCTGGCCGAATTGCTGGCAGCCGAGGGTTATATGGACTGATAACACAGCGAAAAGGAGATTTTTGATATGAAGAAGGATCCTATCTTTACAGGCGCAGCCGTTGCCATTATTACCCCTATGCATGAGGACGGCAGTGTAAATTATGACGAGTTTGCCCGGTTTGTGGACTGGCAGATTGACAACGGTACAGACGCCATCGTAATCTGCGGCACCACCGGCGAAAGCTCTACCCTGGATGTTGATGAGCACCTGGAGTGCATCAAGTGGTGCATCGAGTATGTGAACGGTCGTGTGCCGGTGATCGCCGGTACAGGCTCCAACTCCACCGCCAGCGCCATTGAAATGAGCAAGGAAGCCTGCGAATACGGCGCAGACGCTCTGCTTTTGGTGACCCCCTACTACAACAAGACCAGCCAGGCCGGTCTGATCGCCCACTATACTGCGATTCACGATGCAACGGATAAGCCCATTGTTCTTTATAATGTGCCGTCCCGCACCGGGCTGAACCTGTTGCCGGAGACGGCGCTGGAGCTGTCCAAGCTGCCCCGCATCAACGGAATTAAAGAGGCATCCGGCAATTTGGATCAGGTGGCTAAGGTGCACGAGCTGTGCGGCGACGCGCTGAACATTTGGAGCGGCAACGACGACCAGATTGTAGACATTCTGGAGCGCGGCGGTAAGGGCGTAATCAGCGTACTGTCTAATGTATGCCCCCAGGAAACCCACGACATTGTGGCTAAGTACTTGGACGGCGATGTGGACGGCTCCAAGGCACTGATGGATCACTATTTTGAGCTGGCAAAGACCTTGTTCTGCGATGTGAATCCCATTCCGGTTAAGGACGCTGTGAACCGCATCGGTTACGCAGCCGGTCCCTGCCGTATGCCGCTGGTACCCTTGAGCGAGGCCAATCAGCAGAAGATGCAGGCAACGCTGGAAAAGTATGGCCTGATCAAATAAAAAGCACAGGAAGTTCAAAGCTATGACGAGAATAATTATTACCGGCGCCAACGGCAAAATGGGTCATGTGATCCGCAGCGTTGTAGCCGGTCGGGAGGACTGCACGGTAGTAGCCGGTGTGGATTTTAACACCCAGGCGGCCGACTTCCCTATCTATAAAACAATTGCAGAGGTGCAGGAAGAAGCGGATGTGATTATCGACTTCTCCAACCCTGCCCTCTTAGACGATCTGCTGGCCTATTCCGCCGCCAAGTCTATGCCCTTGGTCATCGCCACCACCGGCTACACGGCGGAGCAAAAGGCCAAGATTGAAGCCGCAGCTGAAAAGTGCCCCATCTTTTTCACTTATAATATGAGTATGGGCATTAACCTGCTGGCGACCTTAGCACAGAAAGCGGTCAATGTACTGGGACCGGACTTTGACATTGAGATTGTGGAGAAGCACCATAATCAGAAGATCGACGCGCCCAGCGGCACAGCATTGATGCTGGCAGATGCCATGTGCAAGGAGATCGATCACCCCATGAAGTACGAATATGACCGGCACGCCAAGCGCGAAAAGCGCACCCGGGACGAGATCGGCATTCATGCTGTGCGAGGCGGCACCATTGTAGGCGAGCATGAGATCATCTTTGCCGGTCGGGACGAGATCATTACTTTGTCACACTCTGCACGAAGCAAAGAGATCTTTGCCGTAGGCGCTGTGAACGCCGCCGTCTTTATGTGCGGAAAAGACGCCGGGCTGTACGACATGAGCCAAATGATTCACTAATTCTTGTCCCTATTCTGCGGAATAGGGACTTATTCTTTTTGGAGGACGGTATGAACCAGACAGAACAGGTCTTTCTCTCTCTGCTGCGGGATTATGTTTGCGGACAAAAATTAAAAGCCATTCCCAACGTAGACTGGCAGGCACTGTATAATTTGGCGCAAAGTCATAATGTGACCGGCCTTGTGGGCCGTATCTTGGCAGATCTGCCTACCGATCATCGCCCTCCAAAAGCCCTTGCAGTGGCCTTTCGCCAAGGGATGGGTCAAACCCTAATGGCTTACGAAAAGCGTATGGCAGCCGTGCAGGTGATGGAGCAAACACTAACGGACGCCCAAATCCCCTACTTAACGGTGAAAGGTGCCTGTACTGCGGCAGCCTACCCGGATCCCTCCTTGCGCACCTGCGGCGATACGGATATTGTGCTGACTCCGGAGCACCAGCGAGAAACGGTACAGACTTTGGAGCAGCGTGGCTTTGCCAAAAAAGTGACCCACGACGATGTGGTGATGCTCACCCTGCATGGGTTTGAATTTGAACTGCACACACGGTTGGAAAGCATTAACGATGGCTCTCGCGCCCTTCTGGCGAACCCTTTTGCGCCAGAAGTGGCATACAATAAATCCAAAAATATCTGGGTACTGCAACCGGTATATGCCGTTTATTACACCGTGCTGCACCTGCTGCACCACATCAAAACCGGCGGTGCCGGCGTGCGTATGCTGCTAGACACAGACTTGCTCCTTCGCAAGGATCCGACACTTGCGCCACAGGTACTGGAATTGGCCGAGCGCAGCGGGCTGGAGCGTTCTTTTGGCTGTATCCTTGCCCTGTGTAAACAGTGGCTGGATACGCCCCTGCCCTGTTCGGTGCCGGCATTGGATACGGACACGGTAGAGAAGTTCGCAGCCGTGATTTTAGGCGGCGGCGTGTTTGGTCACGGCAACGGCAACACCGGCGCCGTATTCCTGGCCCGGCAAAAGGCCGCAGATGGCAGCAAAACGCCCTTTACCCGTTTGGTCGCATTGTTTCGCTACTGTTTCCCAAAAGCGGATTATATGGCCTACCAGTTCCCTTATTTGATCCGGCGGCCCTGTCTGCTTCCCTTTGCATACCTACACCGATTTTGTCGCGGTCTGTTTCGCAATCGGACCCACTCCGCGGCGGCGTTGCAAGCCATTGCCGGCAAAAATGAAGGTGCTGCTCTGCTGCACCAGGTGTGGGCGGAGCTGGATTTATAATATTAACTATTTGTATAGCATCGTTAGACAGTTCGTATATAATGCCTATTTACATCTCTCCCATAAGTTGGTAAACTTTTTGAAGTGGTGTATTTTTATGTCGAACGAACAAAATGAAAGCAAAAAAGAAAGGCGACCCTTTGCCCCCGGTCTGTGCTTTAGCAAACTGGTATGGGTGTTTTTGATCTCCTGTGTGGTGGGCTTTTTAGTAGAGACCTTGTGGTGCTACATACGCCACGGCTACATTGAAAGCCGACAGTCTTTGGTGTACGGTCCCCTTTCTGTGGCCTATGGTATGGGTGCGGTGGTGCTTACCATGGCGCTGTATAAATTCCGCAATTCTCCGTGGTGGAAGATCTTTCTGGTGTCTTTTGTGGTAGGCACGGTTACGGAATATATCTGTTCTCTGGGGCAAGAGCTGGTGTTCGGGTCCGTTGCCTGGGATTACAGCAATGTACCGCTGAATATCAATGGTCGAGTGTGCCTACTGTACTCTATCTTTTGGGGTATTTTAGGCATTGCGTGGATCAAGCTGATCTACCCGCCTATGGCTAAGCTGATCGGTAAACTACCTATAAAACTAGGTAAAGTGCTCACTTGGGCATTTATCATCTTTTTTATTTTTGACGCCATTCTGTCCGCCTCCGCCGCACTGCGTATGGACCAAAGAGACAAAGGTGCAGCGCCTCGTAATGCCTTTGAATGCTATCTGGACGAACACTTTGACGATGCGCGCATGCACAGGATTTATGCAAACTCCGTCAGTACCGACCCACAAAAGCAAGAAAATAAGTAAGCCGAATCAGCGCAAAAAAGCCACCGTCTGTTACAGACAGTGGCTTTTTTTAGTGATTTGCGATTAAACCAACGCGATCCCCCAATCGGCAAAGTTACTGCCGGTGGCCGGGAAAGTATCTACCATAGAACAATTCATGGCAATGCTCTTAAACTTTTGTCCGGAAAGGGTTATATTGCGAATCTCAGTTTTAACGATCATTTTGTACTTCGCTTTGGTGATCTTGCCGGTGGAAGTATTGATGGTTATGGTGCCGGTGCCGCCGGTGTAATTCATGGTCACATTCTTTTTGGCGTTACCGGTAGTCCATTTGCCGCCGTTCTCCTTAAGCGCCTGGTCTACGGCGTCATACACTGGGCCTGCAGTGGTAAAAAACCGCCCCTGGGGATCTGCACCGGGAGAGCTCATTTGCACTGCCTTGGGCTTTATCGTCAAGGTAACGGTGCCATTTTTATTGTCCTTAATGCTTAGGCTGGCGACATCCGTGTCTCTCAGGCGGGAGGTAATCAGAGACTTGCCGTTCAGGTCCCTATCTGCTGACTTATTCACAGAAGTGCTGGGCGGTAGCCCGGTAGGCAAAGTCAGATCCGTCAGCAGACTTTCAAAATAGCTGTCAAAAAAACTATTTTTACTGCCGTTAATGCGAGTATTGGTAACAAACATTTCCTGACAACCCAGCATTTTATAATAGGTAGAGATCTCTTCCGTTTCCAAATCCTTATACCTGGCGGTCTCTTTCTTGGTGGCATTGTAGGCCTTTACATAGTACCGTACTGCGTCCGCCGTGGTGTTCAGCTGCACACCGGCGTACTTGCCCTTCTTGAACGGATCCTTGGCGGTGGTAACCTTCTTGGCTGCGCTGTACGCACCGGAATAAGACTTCTTACCCTGATTCACATAAGCCTGCACCCGCACATAATACTTTTTGCCGCCTTTCAGGCCGGTGATGGAGGCAGAGGTGGCTTTGCCGTTGGTGACTTTCAGCGCTTTGGTCACCTTTTTGTTAAATTTAGAAGAGGTGCTGTACTGCACCCGGTATCCGGAAACAGAAGGCGCCTTACTCCATTTGACAGTAAAGCCCAAACGCACCGCGGAAACAGACTTAAAGTTCACTTTCGCCACCTTGGTGGTAACGGATTTGGCGCTGCTCCAACTGCTGTACTTTTTCTTTTTACCGCTGGTTTTATAAGTGCGCACACGCACATAATACTTGGTTTTGCTTTTCAGTCCGCTGACTGTCTTGGCCGTAGTCTTATCTTTCTTGGCCGTGGCGGTTTTGCTGGTTTTGGAAGTAAACTTGGAGGAGGTGCTGTACTGCACCTGGTATCCGGTCACGCCGCTGACCTTCTTCCACTTGACGGTAAAGGCAGCTGCACCGGCGCTGACAGAGGACACCGTGGGTTTTTTGGGCGCTGCAGCAAAGGCTGTGGTAGGCACGGCAAAGCAGCTAAGCAGCATCAGCAATGCCAGGCATACGGACAAAGTCTTTTTCATCATTTCTCTCCTTCTAAAATCATTAAAAAGTGTGTGTACTTACAACTTGATTATAGCATACGATGTTGCCCCTTGCAATAGACAGGGCAAACATTCTATCTAAAAGCAAAAAAGAGACTCTTGCGAGTCTCCTTTTTTATTTCTGTTATAAGTAACAGATCAGCTCTCCGCCCCTGGGATCAAAAAGGAGACCTGAGTACCGTTAATTTACCGTTCCGGCGCATAGGTGTACATTCTGCCACTTTACAGTTGCGCCGGGGAAATGGACTTAAATCATATACTCAATGGTATTTTCCGGAGTGAGCATGGTCTCTGTATTATAAAGCACCACCGCTTCCCTGCCCTCCTGCTCTGCAAAGGCATACAAGGTCTGCGCCTCTCCGTTGAGCATAGACTGGGGCACAACGCGATTATACGCAAAGGGGTGGTCCACATCAGTCACAACAGACGAATCATTAAAGCCCTCTGTCACATAATATGGGTCAAACAGGTAGACTCTGCCGTCCCGCTCGCCGGTAAGCAGCACATAGTGCCACTCGTCTAAAAACAAGCGCACCACCACGGCGCCGCCCCGATGGAGAGCGTCTGTTATGGGGCTTTGCTGACCCATATATACCCGATCGCCGGTGTAATACTCGGTGGTGATCGGCAGTCGTCCCGCCTGTCCAAAGCCGGACAGCCAGTTGCTCAGGAACATCATTGCAGTGCAGGAGGTGCCGCTTTTGCCAAAGGCGCCGTCCGGGCTGAATGCGTCCAGAGAAAACAGCATAATATTTCGGATCAGCTCCGGCGGGATCTGCTCCCGCTCAAAGAGAAAGCTCACCGCATTGAGCATAGAGGTAGGGCCGCAGTCATAATCGGAAATTTGATAACGCAAAGGGCTCTTCATCAGTCTTGCTTCTCCATTAATGCCTGCGCCAGCCGGGCTGCCTTGCACAGTTCCTCCACACTGGTATATTCGCTCACAGCGTGGCAGTTATTCATAGCCGTAGCCACCACCAAACCCTGTATGCCGTGCGCGGACAGGATATTACAGTCACTGCCGCCGTAAGTGTCCGTAAACCGAGGCGCAACTCCCACAGCTTCGCAGGCCCGCTTGAACCGCTGGGCAACAGGTGCGTCCGTGTCTACTCGATAACCGGTAATATGTATGGTATGGTTAAAATTCAATTTGGCGTCCACCGCCTGTGCCTGCTCCACAAACTCGCTGTGAATCTCGTTGAGTCGATCCAGGGCGTCCTGATGGCACAGGGCACGAATTTCGCCGGTGACGGTGCAACTGTCCGGCACAATGTTGGTGGCGCGACCGCCGGAAATGGTGCCCACATTTACCATCACATCGCCCCATCGCCCACTGGGAAGATTGGCAACTGCGGCAGCAGCCACCTGAATGGCGTGCACGCCCTCCTCCGGTGCAAAGCCGGCGTGGGCTGCCTTGCCCACCACCTCTGCGGAAAAAGTAATCAACGTAGGCGCTGCCACAGCACAGTCCCCTACCGGGCCGGACAAATCCATCACATACGCCGTCTTGGACTGCAAGCGCTCTGCATCAAATGCCTTGGCACCCACGCAAAAATGCTCCTCTCCGGTAGTAAACAGCAGTTCCAGCGTCGGATGGGTTGCGCCGCTCTCTAACAGAGAAGCCACACCCTCTAAGATTGCCGATACACCTGCAAAATCATCAGCACCTAATACCGTATCACCACAGGAGGTAATGTGACCGTTCTCGTCCGTAACCGCCTGCTTGCCCCGGGACGGCTCCACCGTGTCCATATGGGCAGCAAAGAGCACCGGCTCCAGCGATGGATCACCGGGAATGGTTGCCAGCAAGTTGCCGCAGGTACTGCCGGTGGCAGCGGCGGAGTCGTCTTCTGCCACCTGCACGCCCAGCGCCGTCAATCGTTCCTTAATGTAACGGCAAACCGCCTGCTCGTCAAAGGAGGGGCTATCCAGTGCTACCAGATCCGTAAATGTCTTCACCAATCGTTCTTTGTTCATCCTATATCACCATTTCCTACAAATGTTCTATGATTTAATGATACAACCCTGTGGGTTGCCTGTCAATATAAAAAGAGCAGAAAGTCCCACTCTCTGCTCTTACCGTTTCATTTACGGATTGATTTGCAACTGCACGCCATCGTCACCTGCTGTCAAAGCAATTGCCTGTATGTCCTGATCCTGATGGAACACCAACGCACTTGCCAGCTGATCCTCCACCAGGCGGCGCACCGCGTCACGCAAACCGCGGGCGTTCTTCTTGGAACCATAGGCGATCTTTGCCAAATACACCGGCACACTGTCGTCATAGGTCAGGGTAATGCCCTTGTCCTGCATACCGGGCACCAGTTCGTCCACCATCAAGCGAGCGATTCGCTGGAAGTTCTCAAAGGTCAGCTTGTTAAAGACGATCACCTCGTCCACACGACCCAGGAATTCCGGACGCAGAAAGCGCTCCAGGGCTTTCATGGTCACGTCCCGGTTCATATCCGCCTGGGACTTGCCAAAGCCAACAGTGGCAGCGTCGGTAGATCCGGCATTAGAGGTCATCACAATAATGGTATTTTCAAAATTCACCGTGTGGCCCTGTGCATCTGTGATCCGACCCTCGTCCAGAATTTGCAGCAAAATGTTCAGCACATCTTTATGGGCCTTTTCAATCTCGTCAAACAGAATCACGCTGTAAGGCTTGCGCCGAACTTTCTCTGTCAACTGCCCGGCATCGTCATAGCCCACATAGCCGGGAGGTGAGCCGATGATACGAGAGACAGAAAACTTCTCCATATACTCGCTCATATCCAGGCGGATCAGGGCGTCCGGGGTGTCAAACATATAGGCGGCCAACTGCTTAACCAGCTCCGTCTTGCCTACGCCGGTGGGACCCACGAAAATAAAGGACTGGGGCCGCTTGCGGGGACTGATTTGTACGCGACCTCGGCGCACGGCTGCGGCAACTTTTTCAATTGCTTCATCTTGGCCGATGATATGGGCTTTCAGCTCCGGCTCCAAACCGGCCAGTTTTTGAATATCCCCCTGCTCGATTTTTGCAGCAGGGATCCCTGTCCACATGGAGATGGCGCTGGCAATATCCGACTCCAGCACCTGATTGTCTTTGGCCTTTTCCTGCAAAGCAGGCAGCTTTTCGTCAATGGCCATCACTTCGGTTTTCAGTTTGGAGATCAGCTCATAGTCGATCTGCTGGTCCTCCTCTGTGGGTTCAGACAGATTTTCAATATTCTCCTGCAAATTCCGTTTTTTGCCTTCCAGGATCTGCGCCTGGCTGATGGCCGGGTTGCGCAAATTGGCGCAGGTGCAGCTTTCATCCAGCAAGTCAATGGCTTTATCCGGCAGGTAACGGTCTGTTACATACCGCTCGCTCATCAGCACCGCTTTATAAACCAAGGTATCGGAAATCTGCACCTTGTGGTACTGCTCGTAGTAGCCCTTAATGCCCAGCAGCATTTTGTAGGCGTCTTCCACGGATGGCTCCTCGATCTTCACCGGTTGGAACCGGCGCTCCAGGGCGGCATCCTTCTCTATAAACTTACGATACTCGGTAAAAGTAGTAGCGCCGATCACCTGAATTTCGCCGCGAGAGAGCGCAGGCTTCAGGATATTCGCCGCGTTCATGGTGCCCTCACTGTCGCCGGTGCCCACCAAATTGTGCACCTCGTCAATGAACAGAATAATATTGCCCTGGGCCTTCACCTCGTCCACCAGACCCTTGATCCGGCCCTCAAACTGGCCACGAAACTGGGTGCCGGCCACCAGTGCGGTCAGGTCCAGCAAATAGATCTCTTTGTCTGCCAGGCGCGCAGGCACCTGCCCCTTAGCAATGCGAATGGCCAGCCCCTCGGCAATGGCAGTCTTACCCACGCCCGGCTCGCCGATCAGGCAGGGGTTATTCTTGGTACGGCGGCACAGGATTTGAACCGTGCGGGAGATCTCCTGCTCTCTGCCGATAATGGCGTCCAGCTTGCCGTCCCGAGCTTTGCCGGTCAGGTTGGTGCAGTAGGTGTTTAGGTACTTTTTGCCGTCGTCTTTTTGGCGTTTGTTGCCTTTTTTTCCACGCTTTTTGCCCTGCTTTTGACCGCTTTCATTCTCATCCACAGCCAGTTCTCCGGCGTCGCCAAAAAGATTGGCAAAGGGCATGGTCTGGGCGCCGTCCATATTCTCCGAGTTGAACATCCCACTCATATCGCCAAAGTTAAAATCGCCCATATTCTCCATAAACTGGCTCATCTGCTCAGACGCCTGCTCCAGTTCTTCGTCAGAGATGCCCAACTTATCAATCATCTGGTTAATAGAGCCGATATTCAGCTCCCGGGCGCACTGAATACAAAGCCCCTCCGGCTTTACCTCATCGCCCTCCATTTTTTGAATATAGATCACCGCCGGGCGTTCACCGCAGCGGGCACACATCTGTTGTTTCATAAATCGATCTCCTGATGAATATTGCTTATTTGGCAGTGTTTTGTGCCTTGTTCTCTTTCAGCTGCTTCAAAAATCCCGGCACATAGCCCAGAAGAGATACCAAGGCAGACACGGCGGACAGTGCCACCAGCACCCAGGTGACCACGGACGGCAGCGTAAAGTGGGCCACATTACACAAAGCGCCGTTCTCGCCAAAGGCTAAAATAATAATCATAGCAATGTAAAACACATTGGTGGCTACCTTGCCCCAGATCTCTGCTGCGGTGGGGCGCATACCCTTGGACAGCAGCAGCGCGCCGCCCAGCAACATCAGCACCTCTTTCACAATAAAGAAGAAAAACAGATACTTAATGGGGTTCTCCCAGTAGGTGTACAATAGCACGATTACAATCGCCATTTGGGACAGCTTATCCGCAATGGGGTCTAAGATCTTCCCCAGATTACTCACTTGATTAAACTTGCGGGCAATCTTGCCGTCGAACAGGTCGGTTAACGCAGCGCAAATCATCACGATCACCGCCACCAGTTGATGCCCCTGAACAAACAGCACAGCAAACACCGGGATCAGTGCAATGCGGATAAAGGACAGCCAGTTGGGAATGGTATTCCAGCCGTCGAACAGGTCGTGCACATTTTCTTTTAATGTAGACATAACAGGTCCTCCTATAGTGTGGGAAGCAAAGTTTCCATATATTCTAAAATGGCGCTGTCTGCAAAGAACGCATATACGCCGTTATCTTTCGGCAGCCAGTTGTTACCGGCCAGATACGCCCAAACGCCGCTGACCAGCACCAAAAACAGACACCCCTTAACCAGCCCAAAGGCACCGCCCAAAAGGCTGTTGGTCCGGGTAAATACCGTATTTTTGCCCTGCTTCTTCCTTAGCATAGCGGAAAGCAGCCAACAAATCAAGGCAATAATTATGAACGATAATAAAAATAATGCGATTTTTACCAGTAGGCAAGCCACCGGTTCCACCAACTGCTGCATTACAAAATCTGCAGCCGTTTTGGCACTGCCTTTTTTCAGTGCAGCGAAGTCAAAATCCCCTTGCAACGCCTGGGGCAGCGCTTGCATTTTCTCCTGCAAGGCAGCCATAAAGGTGTCCACGCCGGAGGCACCGGCGATTTTCTCCTGCACCTTGGCAAGGGCCTTTGGCTCCACCAGCTTGTCATACACCGCTTGGTAATACTGATGGCTGACGAACAGGGATACCGGCACGCCAACAGCGTACTTGGCTGTGCCGATCAAACCGGACAGCAGCCCCCGTCGAAAGCCCCATACCGCCATAAGTACCACCAGGGCGATCAATATATAATCCAAAATACTCAAGACTTGGTCTCTTCTTTCTCAATCACAGACTGGCGCTGCACAAACACATTGGAGGACATCATGGTGATGGACCGGACTGCGTCCGTACAATCCGCCGTATGTACTACACTGCCGTCTGACAGCTTATAAATTTTGATTTTATCGGCAAAAAGCACGGCTACCCGACTGCCGGAGGCAGACAGATCCTTGATCGCGCCCTGCACGGTAAAGGGCTTTTGCACATTGCCGCCGGCGGTGATCCGCGCTACGGTATTTTGCGTGGCATTGCTATAAGAGCTGTACGCCACCACCAAATCGCCGCTGGCGCTATAATCATAGGCTACCGTTTGCACTTCGCCGTTTTTCAGCACCGTCTCCAGCTTATCTCCGTTTACCACGCTAACAAAGCTGTCGCCCACCACATAAAGGCTGCTGCCCCGATAGGCTATGTCCAGCACCTGGGTGCCGGGCAGGTCAAAGCTGGCATAAGGCTCCGTGTCCTTTACGCGCATCAAATAGAGCTTTGGCTGCAAGCGTGCATCCTTACTGTTCATGGCTACAAAAGCGACTTGACTGCCGTTGTCCCGAATGGCAATGTTGGTCACAAAGCCGTAGGACAGGCTGTATTTCATCTTATCCGCCCGGGTCTTGGTGATCACCTGAATATCGCTGCGCTTATCAGCAGATTGGGCAGCGTATACCACCTTGCCGTCGTCCGCCACATCGGCGCACAACAGGCCGGTCTTGCTTTCAATCTCATACAAATTCTCACCACTGTAATCCAGCCGCAGCTTAGAGCCGCCCTGATCGTATGTAACCAGATACGAGTCGGAAGCAGCGGTAATCGGATTGGCATAACCGTGTACAGCGGTGAATTCCTCCTTGCCGTCTGATGGGTTCAGTACAGTTATGGAGCCGCCGGTGAGCACCGCCAGTTTCGCGCCCTGCTTATGAACCGTAACGCCATCGGAGCCGTCCAGCGCATAAGGAAAATTGCCGGTGAGCACGGACGATGTACCGCTGCCGCCGCGCAGGCTGCCAAAATCCACCTCGCACAGCTTTAGGATCACAATTGCCGCCAGCAACACCGCCAGCACAATCCATACGATCCTGCGTACTTTTTTATCTTTTTGACGCTTGCGTTCCCGCCGAAGCGCCTGCCGGTCTTCCGCTTCCACAAAAGCACCGCCTTTCTGTTTACATCTTTAAGTCTGCCGGGTCGTACTCCACCCGGTTCAGGTACAGCCCCTGGGGCGGCGCCGTCTTACCGGCGCGAATGCGCTCCCCACTTTCAATGATCGCCGGCAAATCCGCCGGGTCAATCTTGCCCTCACTGACAAAAAGCAGCGTGCCAACGAGAATGCGCACCATATTGTAAAGGAAACCATCTGCGCTGACCTTAAACAGTACCATATCCCCTTGCCGCTCTACGGTAAAAGCGGTAATGGTGCGCACTGTGTCCTCCACATCGCTGCGTGCACTGCAAAAGCCGCGAAAATCGTGGGTGCCAAGAAACGCCTTGGCCCCCTGCTGCATGCGCTCCAACCGAATTGGGTAGCGGTACTGGTACGCATAGCGCAGCAAAAACGGATCCCGAATGGCACCGTTGTACAGTTTATATACATATTCTTTCTCTCGGCAGCAGTACCGGGGGTGAAAATCAAGGGGAACCTCTCGGCAGTCCAGCACCGCAATATCCTTGGGCAGCACCGTATTCAGCGCCCGCACCACACCGTCACAGGCAATGGACAGCTCTGTTTGGAAGCTGACAAAATAGCAATTTGCGTGCACACCGCTGTCTGTGCGGGAGCAGCCCTTTACCGGCAGCCGCGCGCCAAACACCTTTTCCACCGCGTTTTGGAACACTTCCTGCACAGTAACGGCATTCTTCTGCACCTGCCAGCCGTGGTAGTCTGCGCCGTCATATCGAATGGTCAATAACAAATTCCGCATAACTTAAAGCACCGAACCTAAAAAGTGATTCACCACAAAAATGCCTGCAATATACAGCACCACCGCCGCCAGCGCAAAAAAGTCACCGGTATGCAGGTGCATTTCTTTCATCTTGGTACGCCCGGCACCGCCACGATAGCAGCGACACTCCATAGCGTCCGCAAGCTCATTGGCGCGGCGAAAAGAGGAGATGAACAATGGAATCAAGATGGGCACCAATCCTTTGGCTCTGCGAATCAGTCCCCCGCTCTCCATATCGGCGCCCCGAGATTTCTGCGCAGCCATAATTTTGTCGATTTCCTCGATCAAAGTGGGAATAAACCGCAGGGCGATGGTCATGGTCATGGCGATCACATGCACATCAATCTTAAACACTTTTAGGGGTTTAAGCAGCCGCTCAAGAGCGTCCGTCAATTCCGTAGGCGAAGTGGTGTAAGTCAGCAGACTGCCAACAATCACCAACTCGATAATGCGCACCGCCATAAAAATGGCAGTCATAATGCCGTCCATGGTGATCTTCAGCTTGCCCAGGGTCACCAGCGGCTCACCTTCGCCGTAAAACAGGTTAATAACGCCGGTAATGAGAATAATCACGACCAGGGGCTTAATGCTCTTCAAGATGGTTTTAGGCGGTATCTTAGACAGACCCACCGCCAAAATCATAAAGACGATGGCCAGCCCCAGGGACCAAAAGTTCTTGCACAAGAACACCGCGACCACCATCAAAAAGGTGAGCACGATCTTCATGCGAGCGTCCATACGGTGCACCAGGGAATTACCGGGGAAATACTGACCAATGGTCATACTGGAATTCACAGGCGAACCCCCTCTCTCTTTAGGCGCTGAAATTCGCGCACGCCGTCATCAACCGTAAAAATATCCGTGCGGCAAGGTACGCCACGCCGCCGCAGTTCTAAGAAAATATCCGTTACCTGGGGCACATTCAGCCCCATTTGGCGCAGTTCCTCCGCATTGGCGTACACATCGGCAACCGGGCCGTAGGCAGCCACCTGCCCTTGGTGCATCACCAGCACGCGGCGGCAAATGCGCGCCACATCTTCCATGGAGTGGGAGACGAAGAGCACTGTTGCCCCGGTACGGTCCCGGTAACTACGGATCAGATCTAAAATTTTATCCCTTCCGCGGGGGTCCAACCCGGCGCAAGGCTCGTCTAAAATCAAAACCTTTGGTTCCATTGCCAAAATAGACGCAATGGCCACACGGCGCTTTTGCCCACCGGACAGATCAAAGGGCGACTGCTCCGCAAAATCACGGGACAGACCCACCAATTCCATAGAATGGAACACCCGGCGGCGAATCTCCTCGCTGTCCAGTCCCATTTGCTTGGGACCGAAAGCGATCTCTTTATATACATCTTCTTCAAAAATTTGGTACTCCGGGTACTGAAAACACAGCCCTACCTGAAAGCGTACACGGCGAATTTGCTTGCGGTTTTGCTTGCTCCAAATATCCTCGCCGTCCACATAGACTTTGCCGCTTTGGGGCTCTATCAGGCCGTTTAGGTGCTGGATGAGCGTGGATTTTCCGGAGCCGGTATGACCGATAATGCCGACAATCTCGCCCTCCTCCACAGAGAAAGACACATCCTGTAGCGCCGCCGTCTCAAATGGCGTACCCACACTGTAACGGTAATTGAGTTTTTCACAGGTCAGTACAGCCAAGTTTTTGTTCCTCCAAGTTGGAAATCAATACATCCACGCATTCCGCAGTGTTCAAAACAGCGTGTTCGGCAAAGCCCAGCCGATCCGCCAGTTCCGTTGCCTGGGGCACATCCAGGCCCAGGGCTTTCAGCTCATCCACATGAGCAAAAACCGCCCGGGGAGCGCCGTCCAGTCGGATCACGCCGTCGTCCATCACCACCACACGATCGGCTTGCACCGCCTCATCCATATAATGGGTAATGAGCAGAATGGTGATCCCCTCTTCTTTGTTCAGTTTCTTCACAGTGTCCAACACTTCTCGACGGCCGCTGGGATCCAGCATCGCCGTGGGTTCGTCCAGTACAATGCACAGGGGCCGCATGGCGATAATGCCTGCCACGGCTACCCGCTGTTTTTGACCGCCGGAAAGCTTGGAGGGCGATTTTAGCCGCTCCGCATACATGCCAACTGTCTTCAGCGCAGCGTCCACCCGGCGGCGGCATTCCTTTGGCTCCACGCCCAAATTCTCTACCCCAAAGGCCACATCCTCCTCTACAATAGAGGAGACGATTTGGTTGTCCGGGTTTTGGAACACCATACCCACCTTGCGGCGGGCGTTATAGACCACATCTTCGTCTTGCGTCAGCGGTGTGCCGTCTACGATGACTTGCCCGCTTTGGGGAAACAAAATGCCGTTAGAGAGCTTGGCTAATGTGGATTTACCGGAACCGTTATGCCCCAACACCGCCACAAAGGAGCCCTTCTCGATCTGCAAGTTCAAATGGCTGAGCACCGGGCGGGGCGCCGGTGTATCCTTAGGTGCGTCCGGGTCCGCAGGATATGTAAATGTTACATCGTTAAATTCAAGAATTGCCATCTTTGCCTTTCCACACAGCGGTGGCACCGCAGGGCAGTACGCCGCCGGTTTCCGTCACCGGCAGACCAATCTCGTCCGCAGACACAGAACCGCCCATTCGACGCACCAAAACATCTTCCAAAATATATTGCATTACCGAGGCAGACAGGCCGGTGGTATAAGAATTCAACACCACAGCCAGCGCGTCATCGCTGAGCACCTGCTGCACCAGGGTCACAAAATCATATAAATTATCTTCCAGGTGCCAGATCTCACCTTTTGGCCCCCGGCCGTAGCTGGGCGGGTCCAGGATCACAATGTCGTACCGGTTGCCCCGACGAATTTCTCGCTGCACAAACTTGATACAATCGTCCACGATCCAGCGCACAGCGCCGTCTGCCACGCCGGAGGCGGCCGCGTTTTCCTTGGCCCACTGGACCATACCCTTGGAGGCGTCCACATGGACTACCTCTGCACCGGATTTCAGGCAGGCAACCGTGGCACCGCCGGTATAGGCAAACAGGTTGAGTACCTTCACCGGACGGTCAGCGCTCTCGATCATGCCACGCACCAGATCCCAGTTCACAGCCTGTTCCGGGAACAGGCCGGTGTGCTTAAATCCCATAGTCTTGATGTTAAAAGTCAAGTCCTTATAGCGCACCTGCCACACAGCAGGAATGCGCTTAAAGGTCTGCCACTTGCCACCGCCGGTGCGGGAGCGCACATAGCGTGCCCCCGGCTGTGCCCACAAGCGGTTCTCCCGCGGGCTATTCCAAATCACCTGGGGATCCGGACGAATCAGGATTTCTCTGGTCCAACGCTCCAGCTTTTCGCCGGCAGAGCAGTCTATCAGTTCATAATCTTTCCAGTCACTGGCTACACGCATTAACTCAATCTCTCCCGTACCACATCTGCAATTCGATTGCCCAGTCGGGTAATTTTTTCCAGATCTTTGCCCTCTAACATTACCCGCACCAAAGGCTCTGTACCACTGACCCGAACCAGCACGCGGCCGTCGCCCATCAAATCCATCTCCGCCTGTTGAACGGCAGAGATAATATATTCGTCGTTGTTATATTTTTGCTTGCCCTCCGGTGTCACCTGCACATTGATGAGCACCTGAGGATAAACGGTCATAATCTTTGCCAGCTGAGACAGCTTTTTGCCGCTTTTCACCACTGTCTTAAGCAACTGCACACCGCTAAGCTCACCGTCGCCGGTGGTGGCGTAATCCAGGAAAATCACATGACCGCTTTGCTCGCCACCAATGTTATAGCCCTTTTGCAGCATACGCTCCAGCACGTAACGGTCACCCACTGCCGTCTTTTCACAGGCAATACCGTTCTCTTCGCAGAACTTAAAGAAGCCCATATTGCTCATCACCGTTACCACGGCGGTGTTCTTAGCCAGAGTGCCCTCGTCCAGCATTCGCTTGGCGCAAATGGCGATCACCTTGTCGCCGTCCACCAATTGGCCGTTTTCGTCCACCGCCAGCATACGGTCTGCATCGCCGTCAAATGCCAGCCCTAAGTCAAGCCCATTGTCCGTTACAAACTGCATCAGCTCCTCCGGGTGGGTGGAGCCACAGTGATCGTTGATATTCACACCGTCCGGCGTGTCGGAAAGCATATAACACCGGGCACCCAGTGCGGTAAAGATCTGTTTGGCACAAACGGAAGCGGAGCCGTTGGCGCAGTCCAGAGCGATATTCAGCCCGTCAAAGCGAACATCGGCGGTCTCCACCACATGGCGCACATAATCCTCCACGGCCGTCTTGCAATAGAGCCGATTGCCCACATCGCCGCCCAGCTTCTCCGGGATTTCTTCTGCACCGTCCAGAATAATCGCCTCAATTTCTTCTTCTATGGCGTCATCCAGCTTGTAACCAGTGGACTGGAAGATCTTAATGCCGTTGTATTCGCAAGGGTTGTGTGAAGCGGAGATCATCACGCCGGCGTCACAGCCGTAGCGGCCGATCAGGTAAGCGACTGCCGGGGTAGGCACTACGCCCACGGAGAGCACATTCGCCCCCACGGCGCAAAGCCCGGCTGTAAGTGCCGCCTCCAGCATATCGCCGGACGCCCGGGTGTCTTTACCAATGAGCACCGTGGGCTTTCTGCCCAGCTCACCGGCCAAAACTTTGGCTGCCGCCTTGCCGATCGAGAGCGCCAGCTCGTTGGTTAAATCTTTATTGGCTATGCCACGCACGCCGTCTGTTCCAAACAATCTGCCCATACCATTCTCCTTTGTTGTTAAAAAGAACTGTGTGTTTCCGTCTATACCGGTTTGAATTTCAATTTACGATGGTTAAAGTAAAGTTTGCTGCCCGTCCTGCTGGAATCCCAAATGCAGGTAGGCCGCCGGGGTCACGCAGCGCCCACGGGGGGTGCGGCTGAGAAAGCCGATCTGCATTAAATACGGCTCGTACACATCCTCAATGGTCACTGCCTCTTCACCGATGGCTGCGGCAATGGTTTCCAGTCCCACAGGTCCGCCGTTATAATTTTTGATCATAGTGGTCAGCAAGCGACGGTCAATACCGTCCAGTCCCAGCTGATCAATCTCCATACGAGAGAGAGCATCCTCCGCCGCCTCAGCGTTGATTACGCCGTCGTACTTTACCTGGGCAAAGTCACGGCTGCGCTTGAGCAAACGGTTGGCGATACGCGGGGTGCCTCGGGAGCGGGAAGCGATCTGCAAGGCGCCGTCCTGTTCAATGGGAATATTCAAAATGCCCGCCGAGCGCTTAACGATGGTGGCAAGCTGCTCATCCGTGTAAAGCTCCAGCCGTAAGATCACGCCAAAACGGTCACGCAGTGGCGCCGACAGCTGCCCGGCACGGGTGGTGGCGCCAACTAAGGTGAAGTTGGGCAGATCCAACCGAATGGAACGGGCGGAAGGGCCTTTGCCGATGATAATATCCAGCGCACGGTCCTCCATAGCCGGATACAGCACTTCCTCAACGCTGCGGTTCAGACGGTGAATCTCGTCAATAAAGAGCACATCCCCCTCTTGCAGGTTGGTAAGCAGTGCCGCCAGATCGCCCTGCTTCTCAATGGCCGGACCGCTGGTGACGCGAATGTTTACGCCCATCTCATTGGCAATAATGCCCGCCAGCGTGGTCTTGCCCAATCCGGGCGGACCGTACAGCAGCACATGATCCAGCGCCTCGCCACGGGTGCGCGCCGCCTCAATGTAAATGGCCAGGTTCTCTTTCACTTTATCTTGCCCAATATAGTCCTCCAGGGTCTTGGGACGCAGGGAATTCTCTATATCCGTATCCGTCTCCGTCAGGCCGGTAGACACAATACGATTTTCCAAATCCATATCTTCCATAGGCAACTCCTAATCTGTTTTAGGCTTACAAATTGGCGGCCAGCTGGCGAAGCCCCCGGCGGATCATCTCGTCCACCGACAGGCCGGGTTCCATCTGACCCACAGCCACAGCGGCGTCGCTTTGACCGTAGCCCAGAGCCACCAGCGCTTCCACTGCCTCTGCCGCAACAGAGCCGGCGGTATTGGCAGCGGCTGCCGCCTGCACCTCTGTGCTGCTGCCCAAATCCAGCACGCCCATTTTATCTTTCAATTCCAGCACAATGCGCTCGGCAATCTTTTTGCCGATACCCGGCGCACGAGTCAGGGACTTGGCGTCCCCGCCGGCAATGCAAACGGCCAATCGATCCGCCGACAGCTCCGACAAGATTGCCAGCGCCGCCTTAGGTCCCACGCCGTTTACGGAGATCAGCAGCTTAAAGCAATCCAGCTCCGCCGTGGTGGCAAAGCCGTAAAGATCCAGTGCATCCTCCCGCACAGACAAGTAAGTGTAAAGCTGCACCGGCTTGCCCACGCCCGGCAGGGACTGTAAGGTAGTCAGCGTGGTGAAGCACTTAAACCCAACACCACCGCAGCTGACCACCGCAAAATTCTGGTCAAAATAAGTGAGCGTACCGTCCAAACTGTAAATCATAAGTAACTCCTTATCGCAGGTTGCCCAACCGCCCCAGCAGGCTGCCGCTGGCGTGGCCGTGACAGATGGCCATAGCCAGTGCGTCAGCCGTGTCGTCCGGCTTAGGTATTTTCTCTAAATTCAAAATCAGGCGGGTCATCTCCTGTACCTGCTTCTTCTCCGCCCGGCCATAGCCCACCACCGACTGTTTCACCTGCAAGGGGGTGTATTCAAAGATGGGCACATTTTTTTGTTGGGCGGACAGGGTGATGACCCCTCTGGCTTGCGCCACATCAATCACGGTCTTGGCATTGTTGTTATAAAACAACTTCTCCATACTCATCACCTCCGGGTGATAGGTGTCAAACAGGCCGATCATATCCGTGTAGATCATTTGCAGCCGCAAAGGAAACGGCGTTTTGGCCTGCGTGGTGATGGCGCCGTAGTCCACCACAGAGAATTTATTGCCTTTATAGTCAAGCACGCCCCAGCCGATAATGGCATACCCGGGGTCAATACCAAGAATACGCATACTGACACTATCCCATAATAAATTTAAATTATTATAACACAAAGACGCACGGCTTGCAATATAATATATATATTATTATATATACAAACAGAAAGATAGGGAGCACCGTAGCGCTCCCCTATTCTCTTATCGTCCGGCGCCCTCGCCTCGCAGCTGATGAATAAATTTTTGCAGTTCAATGTTGTTAAAGGTGTACTGCCCCCGGTCCGTGCCCGGGATATAGTACCGTGCCGTAACCTCTCCATTAAGGACCGTAAAAGACTGGCGCAAGGTGGCAGTCATATAGTCGGCACACTGCCGCGCATTTGAGCCGCTTACGATCACCACGCCTACCCTTTTCGGCTTAGCAATAGGCGGCTTGGCGCCCCGTTTGAACCGGGCACTGTAATACCGCTGGAACCGGTCGATCACTGCCTTCAGCGGAGCCGGAAAAAAGTTGTTATACACCGGAGTAAAGAACGCAATATAGTCCGCGTCTTCAAAGTCCTCAAAAAAAATATCCAGATCTTTGTTGGCGCAGCCCGCATGCTGCTCGCAAAAGCGGCAGTCGGTACAGGGCGCCGGCGCCAGCTTGTACGTATTATATTCTACGATCTTGCAGTCGATAAAATACGGCTTCACCTGGCGGATCAATTCTTCGCTGACCCCATTAGGCCGAGGCGAACCGCCGATAATCAGTAGTTTCTTCATCTCATCACCGCCCCTATTCTACCACACTTTGCCCTTGTTTTGAAGTCGTAATTGTGATAAACTTAAAAATAACACAAAAAAGAGGGCCTCGACTATGACCAAGTTTTTGATACATAAATTCATTCCACGGGATGCAAAGCAAAACACAAAAGACCGGCAGCGCTACGGCGTACTCAGCGGCATTGTGGGCATTCTCTGCAATCTGCTGCTATGCGTGCTGAAATTTATTTGCGGCACGGTGAGCCACTCGGTGTCTATCACCGCAGACGCCGCCAATAACCTGTCAGACGCTTCCTCTAACATCGTCACCGTTATCGGCGCAAAAATCGCAAGCAAGCCGGTAGATAACGACCACCCATTCGGCCACGGCAGGATGGAATACATCAGTGCCCTGATCGTGGATTTCTTTATTTTTCTAATGGGATTTGAGTTGGGCAAAAGCAGTATTGAAAAGATCATTCATCCCCAAGAGGTGCGGTTCAGTGCCGTGACCATGGCGGTGCTTGTGCTGTCCATTGGAATCAAACTGTGGATGGCTTACTTTAACCAGGTACTGTATAAAGAGAGCAACAATCTCAATCTGAAAGCTGTACGCCAGGACAGCCTGAACGACTGCATTTCCACCGCCGCAGCCGGCGCGGCACTGCTGTTGTCTGCCTTTACCGCCTTTGACCGAGCAGACGGCATCATGGGGCTGCTGGTTGCCGCGTTTATCCTCGCCGGAGGTGTGAGTACCTTAAAGGACATTATGGGCCCCCTGCTGGGTCAGGCGCCCAGTAAAGAGCTGGTGGATGAGATTGAGCGCCGTATGCTGGCAGAACCGCTGATTGTAGGCGTGCACGACTTGATTATTCACGACTACGGCCCGGGGCGAGTCATTGCCTCTGCACATGCGGAAGTACCGGCAGATCAGGATATTATGGCGGTGCACAATGCCATTGACCGTGTGGAGCAACAAATTAGTAAAGAACTGCAAATTGTTATCTGTATTCACATGGATCCCATTGCAATCCATGATGCCACGGTGGACAAATACCGCAAGCTAATGGCGGAAATTCTGCAAGACTACGATCCTGAGCTGCGCTTTCATGACTTTCGGCTGGTGGAGTGCAGTGACCACATGAACCTGATCATGGACATTGTGGTGCCCAAAGAACACAAAAAGCACCGCAGCCAAATTTTGAAGGAAGTACAAGCGGCCGTGCAGCAGCGTGACCCCCGGCTGCGAGTCGTGGCGACTATGGAGCACTCCTATATCTAAAATTTAACATTAAGAAACGCCCGGCAGTTTGGAACTGTCGGGCGTTTTGCCGTTTTGTTAATTCTTTGTATCAAAGGTGTAGTCAATGCCGTTTTCATAGCACCAATCCGCAGCCTTTTTGCGCACATACTCGGTCTGAAATGCGTCAAACTTCTCGGAAAATTCCTTATAGGCATTAAAATATTTCCAAAAAGTCTCAACCACGGCATCATCCGGCGTTTGATCAAACACAGCCTTGATCTTGGCATTGCCGATAGACTGAACAAACGCGCGCATCACTTCGCCGTCCGTTACATAAAAGTACGGAATATAGCCCAAAGACAGCAGATACGCCGATGTGCCGGTATCCTCCGGGTGATCCAAATCCGCCAACTCCGCCATACTGTGCACCTGCATATCCGGACGAGAGAACCAAAATTCCGACGCACCGCTCCAGCCTTTTCTTAAATTATCTTCGTTCAAAACAAACTGCTTCATCACTAAACCCTTTGCTGCAATCATTAACCAATGGACTTCATCAAACCGCCGTTTTTGATAATGTTCTGAATGAACGGCGGAAACGGCTGGGCCTGATACACCTTGCCGGTGGTCAGGTCTGTGATCACACCGCTGTCAAAATCCACCTGCACTTCATCGCCCTGGTTGATCTCGTTGGCAGCCTGGTCGCACTCTAAGATCGCAAGACCGATATTAATGGCATTGCGGTAAAAAATACGAGCAAAGGTGGAGGCAATCACGCAGCTGATGCCGCTGGCCTTAATGGCAATGGGTGCGTGTTCACGGGAGGAGCCGCAACCAAAGTTTGCCTTGGCCACCATGATGTCACCGGGCTGCACCTTATTTACAAAATCCTTGTCAATATCTTCCATACAATGAGAAGCCAGCCAGGCCTCGTCACTTTTGTTCAGGTAGCGGGCAGGAATGATTACATCCGTGTCCACATTGTCGCCGAACTTATGTACCTTACCTTTTGCTATCATACCGTGACCTCCTTATACCGTAGCCGGGTCGGCAATATAGCCCTTGACCGCAGAGGCGGCAGCCACAGCGGGAGAGGCCAAATAAATCTCAGACTCCGTGTGACCCATACGGCCCACAAAGTTTCGGTTTGAGGTAGAGACTGCCCGCTCACCGGCAGCCAAAATACCCATGTGACCGCCAAGGCAGGGACCACAGGTAGGTGTAGACACGACTGCACCGGCCTCAATAAAGATCTGGGTCAGGCCCTCCTCAATGCACTGCAAATAAATGCGCTGAGTAGCCGGGATCACGATCACGCGCACATCCTGCGCCACCTTGCGACCTTTCAAAATTGCGGCAGCAGCGCGCATATCTTCCATTCTGCCATTGGTGCAGGAGCCAATCACCACCTGGTCAATAGCGATCTTTTCACTGTCCACCTGATCAATAGTATGGGTATTCTCCGGCAGATGCGGAAATGCCACGGTGGGCTTTAAGGTGCTCAAATCAATTTTTACGGTACGGGTATATTCCGCGTCCGGGTCTGCCTCAAAAATCGTATATTCTCGCTCAGCGCGGCCGTTCACATACTGCAAGGTCACATCATCTACCGGGAAAATTCCGTTTTTGGCGCCGCACTCAATGGCCATATTGCTGATGCACAGCCGATCGTCCATAGAAAGCTCCGCGATACCATCGCCGGTAAATTCCAAAGACTGGTAGAGGGCGCCGTCCACACCAATCTCACCGATCAAGTGCAGCACCACATCTTTGCCGCTGATAAAGGGTGCTTTTTTGCCGGTGATCTCAACCTTAATGGCGGAGGGCACCTTAAACCAAGCCTTACCGGTAACCATACCGGCAGCCATATCCGTGGAGCCTACGCCGGTGGAGAACGCACCCAGTGCACCGTAAGTACAGGTGTGGCTGTCTGCGCCGATCACGCAGTCACCACAGGCCACAATCCCCTGCTCCGGCAGCAACGCGTGCTCAATCCCCATATTGCCCACATCAAAATAGTGGGTAATGCCGTGGGCACGGGCAAAAGTACGCACCTGCTTGCAGTTCTGAGCGGACTGAATGTCCTTGTTGGGCGTAAAGTGATCCATTACAAGTGCAATGCGGGTCTTATCAAACACGCCGTCCTTGCCAAATTTGTTCATCTCATTAATGGCAACCGGAGAGGTCACATCGTTGCCAAGTACCATATCCAGCTTGGCCTCAATCAATTGACCGGCTACCACATGATCCAAACCGGCGTGCGCCGCCAGGATCTTTTGCGTCATTGTCATTCCCATGATCGTCACCGTCCTTAAATATCGTCCGTAAAGGAACCGGCGCCGCGCTCCAGCGAGGTCACACCGGTACGCGCCATTTCCACAATGCTAAAGCGCTGCTCCAGTTGCTGAATAAAGGCGTCCAGCATCTCCCCCGCACCGGTGAACTCCAGGGTCACCGTCTCGGCAGAAATGTCCAGCACACGAGCACCATAACCGGCGTTGAATGCCAAAAGGGCGTTTTTCTCCGGAATGCCCTGGGCATGCACCTTCACCAGCAGCAACTCAGAGGACACAGAATTGTCCGGAGTCAGCTCAGATACTTTCTCCACGATCTCCAGTTTTAACAGCTGACGCTTGATCTGGCGAAAATTCTCCGGCTCCGTGTTGGTCTCAATGGTCATACGGGAAAAGTTCGGGTCCTCCGTCTCACTCACCGTCAGGGAGGAGATATTGTATGCTCGGCGGGAGAACAGGCTGGCCACCCGTTGCAGCACGCCGCTCTCGTTATCCACAAGAACAGATAAAACCAATTTCTCTTTCATCTTCCTTGCCTCCAATCAGTTAAACTGCTCGATAATATCCGTATGTGCGCCGCCGGGCGGTATCATCGGCAGTACATTGCTGTCCGGCGAAATACGGCAGTCCACCAACACCGGACCGGGATAAGCCAGCGCCTCTGCCAGCACAGCGTCAATATCATCATTGGTATGGATACGCAGGCCCTTTACACCAAAGGCTTCTGCCACCTTCACAAAATCCGTAACACGGTGGGGATCTGTATCGGAAAAGCGGTTTTCATAAAACAGCTTTTGCCACTGGCGCACCATACCCAGCACAGTATTGTTCATAATGAACATCTTGACCGGGATATTGTAGGACGCCATGGTGGCCAGCTCAGACAGGTTCATGTGGAAGCCGCCGTCACCGGCAAACATCACCACGGTTTGATCCGGACAGCCCATAGCCGCGCCAAAGGCAGCGCCCATGGAATAGCCCATGGTGCCCAGTCCGCCGGAGGTCAGCAGGGTGCGGGGTCGGGTGTACTTATAGAACTGTGCCGCCCACAGCTGGTGCTGACCCACATCGGTGACCACAATGGTATCATCCGGGGTCTTTTCGTCAATTTTTTCAATTAAGACCTGAGGATTTACATAATCCCCGATCTGCAGCTGTTTAAAGGGATGCCGGCTGGCCTCGATCTCCGCTTTCCAGTCGCTGTGATCCATCTGCTCCACATTACGGGTCAGCATGGGCAGAATTTCTGCCAAGTCGCCACGCAGGTGGTAGTTGGAAAAGATGTTTTTGTCCATCTCCGCTGCGTCAATGTCAATATGTAAGATCTCTGCGTTAGGCGCAAACTTCTTGCGGTTGCCGGCCACACGGTCAGAGAAACGGGCGCCGCAAGTGATGAGCACATCGCAGTCATGCGCCGCCTTATTGGCCTCAAAATGGCCGTGCATACCGATCAGCCCCACGTGCAGCGGATGGCCGTACGGAAATGCACCCAGACCCATAAGAGAGGACACCACCGGTGCGTCCAGTTTCTCGGCAAAAGTAATCAGATCTTCACCCACTTTGGAGAGAATGGCGCCGCCACCAACATAAATCAGCGGTTTCTTGGCGTTTCTCAGCAATTCGAGCGCCCGATCTACGCAAGACTGCTTGGGCATCTTAAACGGCTCAATCTCCACTTTCGGTTCCGCCACATAAGCACAGGTGGCAGAAGTTATATCCTTGGGAATATCAACCAGAACAGGACCTTTGCGCCCGGTCTGGGCAATGCGGAACGCCCGACGCAGCGTGGGCGCCAGCTCCTCCACAGACTTCACCTGGAAGTTATGCTTGGTGATGGGCATGGTAATACCGCAAATGTCTACCTCCTGGAAGCTGTCTCGCCCCAGGCCGGAGGTGGCATAGTTGCAGGTAATGGCAACCACCGGCACAGAGTCCATATAAGCCGTGGCAATACCGGTCACCAGATTGGTGGAGCCGGGGCCGGAGGTGGCAAAGCACACGCCCACCTTGCCGGTAGCGCGGGCATAGCCGTCTGCCGCGTGGGACGCGCCCTGCTCATGGGCAGTTAAAATATGCTTAAAGGTGTCGCCATATTTATAAAGCTCGTCAAAAATATTCAGGATCGTACCGCCGGGATAACCAAAGATGGTATCTACGCCCTGTTCTTTCAAGACTTCAAGAACGATCTGAGAGCCATTGAGTTCCATTAAATTCCTCTCCTGTCACAAAAATTTAATATATATTTTAGGATATTTGCGATACTATGTCAAGAAAAATTTATCCTTGTAAAAACAGCAGCATTGGTATATACTTATATTCGCACTAAAAAACGTGTAATTCAGACATCGGAGCTAAAAGAATGAAACTTGGTATCGTAGGTTTGCCAAACGTTGGCAAAAGTACACTTTTTAACGCCATTACAAACGCAGGCGCCCAAAGCGCCAACTACCCCTTTTGCACAATAGAGCCGAATGTGGGTATGGTCAGCGTGCCGGACGAACGGCTGGACAAGCTGGCAGAAATGTACCACCCGGACAAATTCACGCCGGCCACCATTGAGTTTGTGGACATTGCAGGGCTGGTCAAGGGTGCGTCCAAGGGCGAGGGTCTGGGCAACAAATTTCTCTCCCATATCCGGGAGGTAGACGCCATTATCCATGTAGTCCGCTGCTTTGAGAATGACGACATCACACATGTGGACGGCTCTGTGGATCCGGCAAGGGACATTGAGACCATCAATTTGGAGCTGATCCTCTCGGATTTGGATATTCTGAATCGACGAATCGACAGCCGTAAAAAAGCCATGAAGGGCGACAAGACGCTGGCGCCGGAGGTGGCGTTTCTGGAGCGACTGGCTGCGGAGATGGAAGAAGGCAAAACCGCCCGCAGCGTGGAGATCAGTGAGGATGAACAAGAGTACCTGAACGAAGTATCCCTCCTAACCATCAAGCCGGTGATCTATGCCTGTAATATGGGCGAGGACGACTTTAACGCCGGGATTGAGAGCAATCCGTTCTACAAAGCGGTGGAGGAGATCGCCGCCGCAGAAGGTGCGGAAACACTGCCCATCTGCGCAGAAATGGAAGCAGAGATCGCCCAACTGGACGAAGACGAAAAGGCCATGTTCCTGAGTGATATGGGGCTGGAAAAAAGCGGCCTGGATCGGCTGATCAAGAAGAGTTATTCCCTTTTGGGTCTGATTTCCTACCTGACCGCCGGTAAGCCGGAAGTGCGTGCCTGGACCATCAAAAAAGGCACCAAGGCGCCCCAGGCTGCCGGCAAGATCCACACAGACTTTGAGCGGGGCTTTATTCGCGCCGAGGTGGTTTCCTTTGACGATCTGGTGGCCTGCGGCGGTATGACGGCTGCCAAGGAGAAAGGCTTGGTCCGCAGTGAGGGCAAGGAGTATGTGATGCAGGACGGCGATGTAGTGCTGTTCCGCTTTAATGTATAAGCATTTTTAATTAATCACCATTTTGTGCGTTTTGCACATTATTATCCAAGTTAAATAATATTTTTTCCTTGCAGAATGAAAAATTGTTGACTATGACCAATAACCGTTGTATAATCAATCATAAGGCAGGAAAATTATGTCAGCAACAAAAAAAACAGATATTGAATCGCTGGTTTCCGCCGCCCAAATCGGCAGCGGAGAAGCCATAAATGCACTGGTCCACGCCATGCGCCCCACTGTGGAGATGATTGCCATGAAGTACATTCACTCTCCGCTGGAGAAGGACGATCTGGTCCAGGAGGGCATGATCGGTCTGCTGGCCGCCCTGCGTGCGTACCAACCGAAACGAGGCGCCGCTTTTCGCACTTTTGCCGGTACTTGTATTGAAAATGCAATACAAACCGCGCTGCGAAAATTCAGTCGGCGCAAAGATGTTCCGGCGGATAATATGGTTCCCTTGGAGGACTATCTGGATCATGCCGGTACAGCCGTCAGCGCGGAGGACGATTTTTTGGCCGCAGAGAGTGTGGCGCGCCTGAGCCGCGCGCTGGAGCAGCAGCTGTCTCCCATGGAAAACGAGGTGCTGCGCCTGCACATCAGCGGTTTTCGATATGCGGATATTGCCACCCGACTGAACAAAAGCCCAAAGGCGGTAGACAACGCATTACAGCGTATTCGTAAGAAGTTGACGCTTCTTTTTGAATAAATCTTATGAGAGGTAGTTAAGGTCCAATGTACGAAGACAAAACATTAGTCTGCAAGGATTGTGGGAACGAATTCGTCTTTACAGCCGGTGAACAGGAGTTCTATGCTGAAAAGGGATTTGTCAATGAGCCCCAGCGCTGCAAAGCTTGCCGTAGCGCAAGAAAAGCCGCCGCTCGCGGTCCCCGCGAAATGCACGACGCTGTTTGCGCCAACTGCGGCGCAGCCTGCAAGGTTCCCTTTGAGCCGCGGGAAGACCGTCCGGTTTATTGCAGCGAGTGCTTTGCGAACATGAAAGCAGAGTAACCGGTTATTGATATAAATCTATAAATAGCATCTATTTCAATAGCGAAAAAAGCAAAAAAAGAACAGCTATCCGCAAGGGTAACTGTTCTTTTTCTTTTGCACTATTTACTCTTTGCCGTTCCAGCAGTAGGTACAAAGCTGATCCGCAGGAATACCTACGGAAGCGATCATATCGTCCAGTCGATGATAGCGCAAGCTGGTAAAGTGCAGCTTTTCGCCGATTTTTTCCACCATGGCGGCGTATTTTTCGCTGTCCGGGTCGGCATATTCTGCCAGCACTTCCTTTGTGGGATCGCTGCCCTCCAGTTCCTGGATCACACGACGAGTGATCAGTTCCATCTCTGAGGTGGAGCGGGAAAAGTTCAGGTACTTACAACCAAACAGTAACGGCGGGCACGCCGGCCGGATATGCACTTCTTTTGCGCCGCTGGCGTACAAAAACTCCGTGGTCTCCCGCAGCTGTGTGCCGCGAACGATGGAGTCGTCAATAAGCAGCAGACTCTTGCCCTCAATCAAATCGTGCACCGGAATCAACTTCATCTTAGCGATCAGATTGCGCTTGGTCTGGTTGGGTGGCATAAAAGACCGGGGCCAGGTAGGTGTGTACTTAACAAATGGACGAGAAAACGGGATGCCGGAGGCGTTGGCATAGCCGATGGCGTGGGCAATGCCGGAGTCCGGCACACCAGCCACAATGTCCGGCTTGGCGTTGTCTCGGCCTGCCAACAGCTCGCCGCAGTGATAACGCATTTTTTCCACGCTGATCCCTTGATAGGACGAGGACGGATAACCGTAATACACCCATAGAAAGGTGCAAATCTTCATTTTTTTGCCCGGTGCAACCAACTGCTGCACACCGTCCGGCGTTAACACCACGATCTCGCCGGGGCCAAGTTCTCTGTCATCGGTGTAACCCAAATTCAAATAAGCAAAGCTTTCAAAGCTGGCGCAGTGACCGTCCGGCTTTTTGCCCAGCACAATGGGCGTGCGCCCCAGCTTGTCCCGGGCAGCATACACCCCTTTGGGGGTCAAAAGCAGCATACTCATAGAGCCGTCGATCACATCTTGCGCGTAACGAATACCCTCTACAAAATTCTCTTTTTGGTCGATCAGCGCTGCCACCAGTTCCGTGGGATTGATCTCGCCATTGTGCATTTCAAAGAAATGAGCGTTCGTCCCGATAATCTCATCCACAATAGCGTCTGCATTATTGATCTTCCCTACCGTTGTAATGGCAAAGGTGCCGTGGTGGGAACGCACCAGTATGGGCTGCGCCTCAAAATCGGAAATACAGCCGATGCCCATGGTGCCGTGCATCTCCTGGGACTCCTTGGTGAACTTCGTACGAAACGGCGCATTTTCAATATTATGTATGGCTTTGTCAAAACCGGTTTCCGGGTCATACACCGCCATTCCCGCCCGGCGTGTGCCCAGGTGGGAGTGGTAGTCCACCCCGAAAAACAAATCAAAAACGCAATCTTCTTTGGATACTGCGGCAAAATATCCGCCCATTACTCCACATCCTCTCCTTGGAATGTGCCTATTATAACAGATGATTCGCAAAATACAAAGAAAAATTGCAATATTTTTACAAAATTAAGGCCAACGGTTATACCGATGGCCTTGTGGCGAAGAATCGCAGCCGATTTACAAACAGGCAGCAGAGTGACCACCAAAAGCAGCGCTGATAAAACACAAAGTAATTTCTTCATCATTTTCTACCAAAAATTCATTTGGTTTTATCTTAGCTCAGTTCGTTTCGTACCGCAACAAAAACTCTAAATTTAGGCAATAAAAAAAGCCCGGTGCGCCTAGGCACACCGAGCCCCCGCAGTTAAACCACGGTCAGGGAAACATCGTCCAGAATTACGCTGTCATCCGTGCCGCCGGTTGCTTCCAGATAGACTGTCACTGTGGTCACATTCTCCGGCACCACCATACTGATTACCTGGTAATAGCCAAAATTCGGCGCCGTCTTAACCATATCCTGAGAACGCACCGACACATCAGCCGCATTTGATTCGCCGCCGGCTGCGTCTGTAAAGATGATCCTACCAGTCACTGCCGGTTGATCCCCTACCCCTTGGGCATAAAAGGAAAGCCGGTAATAGCTGCCTGGGGCAGCTGCGAGTGTCTGGCGCATTTGCGCACCTGATGCCAGTTGCACCGCTGATAAACCGCTGTGCACCTGACCGGCGCCGGTGGCTTGCCCAGCCAAAGCATCGTTGTTGATGGTCCAGCCGGTGGGGACAGTATTGGTGAACTGCTCCATAGTGCCATTGGTCACCAATTCGCCGGGCAGCACCGTTCCGGTTGCACCGGTGGCACCCGTAGGTCCGGTAGGACCTGTTGCGCCGGTAGCACCTGTTGCACCCGCTGTACCGGCAGGGCCTGTTGCGCCGGTAGCACCCGTAGCACCGGTAGGTCCGGTTGCGCCTGCAAAACCAGCAGCTCCGGTTGCACCTGTTGGACCGGTGGGACCCATTTGGCCGTTGCTACCCGGTGCGCCGGTGGGACCGGTGGGACCCATTTGTCCGTTGCTGCCGGCCGCACCGGTAGCACCCGTAGGACCCATAGGACCGGTAGGGCCGGTAGCGCCAACACCCGGACCTGTGGGGCCGGTGGGACCGGTAGGCCCTGTTGGACCGGTAGGCCCAACAACGGTGGGACAGCAGGAACAGGCAGGCTTGCAGCAAGCGTCGCAGCAAGGTTGATTTTTATAAATGGTTGTATTCATCGATTTTGCTCCTTATCCTCTCCAGTAGACGACGGGTCGGCAGCGTGCTGCAATGCGGCAAAATAGGCTGCGTTCTGCTGCACGGCGGCATCATCGGGTCGGTACGCTGCGGCTTGGGCATTGCAGCGGGCAGCCGCTGCGTAATCACCCATACGATCATAACAAACGCAAAGCCGCAGGTACGGCAAGTA
>OKSA01000706.1_pt1 | contig 32436 bp, 29 predicted proteins | sample 1601181 | NCBI WGS metagenome assembly OKSA01 (sample SAMEA3541538, study PRJEB24748) | human gut metagenome | biome: human gut; feature: human-associated habitat; material: faeces | place: China | collected 2012
TATTGAAAACAGGGCAGATGACAACTCAGACAGCGGCTTCGCGCGGTTATGTTTTACTCAGTGGTGCCAACAAGGGGCACACACAAAAGTCCTTAAATTGTCTGCGGTTTGCGGACACACCACGTGGAATGTTCCAAACTTGGAAAAACACAGATGATCAGGGATGTTCGACGCGGCATGGTTAGAAATACCGGATTTTGCGCTTAGAATTGCCGCCTCTGGTTGCATCTGGAACGTGATAGTCTCTGCTTCCCATAATAAAACGTATCCCGTTTTAAAGTGCAAAGCGCGGGGGCGACGGTTCTTTTTTTATAGCGCTGCGCAGCCTACGCTTCCACGGCGCGTTTGCGGACTTCCGCAAGTGCATGTGATACCGGTGGAATGCAGATGATAATCAAGGTGATGATTGCCTCCGGAACAAGGTAGGATGCCTGATAGCCGGCAGAATATGCCAGCGGGCTCATGCCTTCCGGTGCGTATGCTGCGAAAAATACAACGCCGGAGATCGTTGCAAATACAAAACGTCCGATGACGCCGGCGATATAGCCGATCTGAAGTCCCCACTTTTTCTTATTAAAGAAACCGGCAAGACCCAGAGCACCGAATGCCAGCGGATAGTCCAAGAGCATCTGCGGGATTGTGTAGAAAATCGGCTCCAGCACGAACTGTACCAGACCGTAAGCCACTGCGGTCATAATGCCGACATACGGACCATACCAGTAAGCGATCAGAACGATGAAAAGCATGGACAGCAGAGTGACGGAACCACCCATTGGCATGTCGAACAGCTTGATCATCGAACACACAACGGCCAGCGCGATCGCAACAGCAGAGTAGACGAGCTGCTTTGTGGTCAGTGCGGACTTGTGCGTGGCGTTCTTGTGGCGCACGATAGCGGCAACAATCAGAAGAAGGGCGATGACTGCGATGACGATTGCAATACCGACGGTAGTCAGATGGACGGAACCGTCACCCCAGCCGCCTTCCGGTGTAGCAAAAAAGTTATTCATAAAAAAATCCTCCTTGGTGAATATGTAGCCAGGAGGATTTGTCTGCGTTATTGCAAAAAGCTTCCTTACGCCGGTATTATCCGGTTCAAGTAATAAGGGTCGATGAACGATCATCTCTCAGCAGAATCTGCACCCCTAGCGTTTTCATATTCGATATTATTATAACGAACTTTACTATAACGATTCTATTTGGAATTGTCAAGTACGATTGTGTTCTTCTCCAGTTCTTCTGTGAGCGGCGCAATCTGTGTGAGCAGATTGGTCATGTCCTCGAAGAGGGAACTCTTGGTGGTCCCGAGATCATTGGCGTGATTGATATGCTCCATAACAGCGTCAAACTGCCGTTCCTCAAGGCTGAAAGACTGGCTGACTTCATCCAGCTTCTGCTCTGCGGCGGACATGGCGGTTGTAATCTGCTGGTGTACGGTGTCCGCACCGCCGGCAGCGGTTGTGATCTGATCAAACACTTCATACGTGGAATCAACATTTTCCATACTCTGGTTCAAGGCGTCCTGCGAGGTGGAAATACTGGTATTCAGGTTGGCGGTGCCCTGCTCGACGTCGCCGATGCTGATATCTACCGTGCTGACAAGACTCTTGATCTCACTCGCAAGATTTTTGACCTCCTCGGCAACGACCGCAAAGCCTTTTCCCTGCTCTCCGGCGCGGGCAGCCTCAATCGAAGCATTCAGGGCAAGCATGTTTGTCTGGTTGGCAATTGAGATGATCTGTGCCATGCAGTCCTTGATCTTCTGAACGGAAACCTGGAAATCGGAAAAGGTGTTCTGCATTTCCAAAAAGCGCTCCTGCACTTCTTTGGAGCTGTCTTTCAATCCGTCAACACGCTGCTGTGCAAGACCGACAGAGCTGGCAATGTCAGATTTGACGGAAGCAAATTCACCGGAAGCCCTGTCCACATCGCCGAACAGCTCATGAAAGGAATCCAGCTTTTCGCGGAGCGCGGCATTTTCGTCCAGAACGAGCTGGAATGCCTGTGTGATGGACTGCAGTTCATCTAAAGAGTGCACTTCGCTGGTGGAGAGCTGCTTCTGGTAATCTAACAGGCAGTCCGCAATATGCGTAACAGGATGAAGATCTAAGCGGCTGGTGGACGTGGCTGGTGCAGCCGCTGCATTCTTTGGTGCTTTTAATGAAAACATGGAAATCCTCCTCTTTCTATCACAGATTATTCAAATACGACACAGGTCATGGTCTGGTTGACGAACTGCTGATTATAATGTTCTCCGAATCCAATCAGACCGGCGTGATCACCGAGTGTGGACATGGTTTTCAGATAATCTTCCATATGGTGTTCCTGTGAGAACAGAAGGTAACGGAAAACACAGTTGATGGAGAAAACACCGGAAATATGGTTGAAATCGCGGCGGATGCGCTGCAGCGTCTCATCCAGAATCTCGTTGTAATCCTGTTCTTCCAGAAGAACGAGCACATCGGAATCATTGACCTGTCTGTAACAGCAGAGACCATTCCCGGATACTTCCTTTAAGGAAATAATACAGATGTCCTGTCCGTTCATTTTGCCGATCGGATTGTGGAAGGTCTGGTTGATGATATTGCTCTCGCTGATATGTAAGGCGTCCATATAAGCCTGCTTGGAAGACTTGCCGTTTAACTCGCCGACATAGTATTTGCTCCGGTCAGTATTGGAAGCGATGAAGCGGTAGCCCGGCATCGGTTTGTAGAGATTCTCCTTGTAGACGGCAACTTTTCCGCCGTTGTTTTTCACGAAGGCATAGACGTCTGCATCTTCATAGACCGTTCCGTTGACAGAGACTTTTCCGCCATCCCCGGTGCCGCCGACAAGCGGAATTCCCGCCTTGCCGAGAATGCTGTGGATCGTGGTCAGCACACAGGCGTCATTTCCGGTACACAGGTCAATACAGACGGTATCTTTAGAACTTGCGTGGACGTTTTTTAAATCCTGTTCCATGCGTTCGATATATTTGACCGGCATGGTGGATGCCTGCTCCAAAACGTTGGCAACAGCGGTGACATTGTCATAAAAAGCAACCAGACCGACTCCCTTTTCGACGACCCTGGTACTGTAACTCATGCCGATACAGCCAATGCTCGGGACTCCCGGGAAAAGGGACTCCAGTTCTGTAACGTGTGCCTCAAACTGGTCTGCGTTGGACATCAGGATAAGAAGTCCCGGAGCGTGAACGCCCTGTGCAGCTTCTTTTAAGTTTCCTGTCTGGCTCATTCCAAAATATTGTTTCATCAGCGAACTCCTCCCACATCTTATTACGAATATTGTAAGCAATTTTGCATGATATTTCAACGCATTAATGCAATTTTAGAGAAACGTTTCCAAAAAATACCTTGACAATCAAACAGGACAGACATATACTTTGAAAAGCAAATAATTTGATTATCAAAATATTTGAAAAGCAAATAATTAAAAGGAACAGGGAAAAGGAGAAGAAACATGTTAGAGAAGATGAGACCGATCATTGCGGAGCAGTTAAACGTACAGGAGTCTGAGATTAAAGAGAACACAAAGTTAAAGGAAGATCTGGGTGCGGATTCGCTGGATCTGTTTGAACTTGTCATGGCGCTGGAGGAGGAATTCGGCGTGGAGATTCCGTCGGAGGATCTGGAATCGATCGTGACGGTCGGAGATGTGATCACATATTTGAAGAACCGCGGGGTTACAGTATAGGCGAAGACAGCAGCCGGGACATACCGGTGTTTAAGGGTAAGAAAACAGACCGGCAGGAAGAAAAGAGGAGAAGTATGGAAACAAGGGTAAGCAGATTGCTTGGAACAAAATATCCGGTCATTCAGGGTGGTATGGCATGGGTGGCGGAATATCACCTGGCGGCAGCGGTGTCGAACGCGGGTGGACTCGGAATCATCGGGGCGGCAAGCGCGCCGCCGGAAGTGGTAAGAGAACAGATCCGTGAGGTAAAGGCGCGGACAAACCAGCCGTTTGGCGTGAACGTCATGCTGCTCAATCCAAACGCGCCGGAAGTGGCGAAGATTGTCATAGAAGAGAAAGTGCCGGTTGTCACAACCGGTGCGGGAAGTCCGGCAAAGTTCATGGAGGCATGGAAGCAGGCGGGCGTGGTGGTCATCCCGGTCGTGGCGAGCGTTGCCATGGCGAAGATGATGGAGCGTGCTGGCGCGGACGCTGTGATTGCAGAGGGAATGGAGTCCGGCGGACATATCGGTGCGCAGACGACGATGACGCTGGTGCCGCAGGTGGCGGACGCCGTGTCGGTTCCGGTCATTGCAGCGGGCGGTATCGCGGACGGAAGAGGGATTGCAGCCTCCTTTATGCTTGGCGCAGAGGGGGTACAGATGGGAACCCGGTTTGTCGTGGCGAAGGAGTCTATCGTACATGAAAATTACAAGGAACGGATCGTAAAGGCGCGCGACATTGATTCCGAGGTTACGGGCATGAGCACCGGACATCCAATCCGGGTTCTGCGCAATGCGATGAGCCGCGAATATTTAAAACTCGAAAAAGAGGGCGCCGGATTTGAGGAACTGGAGCAGCTGACGCTTGGCTCCCTCCGAAAGGCAGTGATGGACGGGGATGTGGTGCACGGCAGCCTGATGGCAGGACAGTGCGCGGGACTTGTGAAAAAAGAACAGACCTGTCAGGAGATGATAGAGGAACTGATGGCGCAGACCGCGGGGCTTTTAGGTGACGGAGATTTTTGGGAAAAGAAGAGCGTCTTCTTGGGACGCACATCGGATAAGGGAGAATGACATGGGAAAGACAGCATTTTTGTTCCCGGGACAGGGAGCACAGTACATCGGTATGGGCAGAGATTTTTACGAGCAGATTCCCGTGAGCAGGGACGTGTTTGCGGCGGCATCCGAGGCGTCCGGTCTGGATATTGCGGCGCTCTGCTTTGAAGAAAATGAGAAAATAAATATCACCGAATACACACAGATTGGCATGCTGACCGTGGAGGCGGCGATCCTTCAGGCGTTGCTTGCAGAAGGAAGAACACCGGATGTGGCGGCAGGATTAAGTCTCGGAGAGTACGGGGCACTGCTGGCAAGCGGCGTGATGGAGCAGAGGGATGCGTTTGCGCTTGTGAGAAAGCGCGGTATCTACATGCAGGAGGCGGTGCCGGCCGGCGGCGCGATGGCGGCGGTGTTGGGACTGGATGCGGAAAAAATAGAGGAAATCTGTAAGCAGGAGGCGGGAATGGTTTCCATTGCGAATTACAACTGCCCGGGACAGATCGTGATCACCGGGGAGGAAGCGGCAGTTGCCGCGGCAGGCGAACAGTGCAAAGAGAGCGGTGCGAAGCGTGTGGTGCCGCTTAAGGTCAGCGGACCGTTTCACTCGCCCATGCTAAAAGAGGCGGGAGAAAAGCTGGGAGAGGCGCTTGCGGCGGTAACACTCCGGGAGATAAAGCTGCCGTATCTGGCGAATGTGACGGCGGACTATGTCCGGGAGGCGGAGGCTGTGAAGCCGCTGTTGAAACAGCAGGTGTGTGCACCGGTACGCTGGCAGCAGTCCGTGGAGCGTCTGCTTGCGGATGGTGTGGATACGTTTGTGGAGATCGGTCCGGGTCATACACTGAGCGGATTTATGAAAAAGATCTTAAAGCAGGCCAAAGTCCCGGCAGATACCGTGCAGGTATACAATGTGGAAACCATGGATGACTTCAAGGAATATATGTCAAAGTAGAGGAGAGAGTCAGATGCTGGAAGGAAAGGTAGCGCTTGTGACCGGAGCGGGAAGAGGGATCGGCGCAACGATCGCAGAAACACTTGCAAGGGAAGGTGCGTTTGTTGTCGTGAATTACCGCGGATCGGGACAGGCGGCACAGGAACTGGCGGAGAAAATCGGCGGCGCCGCCATGCAGTGTGATGTGGCGGATTTTGAAGCCTGCGAAAACATGATCAAAACGATTATAGAGACGTATGGGCATCTCGATATTTTAGTCAACAACGCCGGAATCACAAGGGACGGTCTGTTGATGAAGATGAGCGAGGCGGATTTTGAAGCGGTTCTTTCGACAAATCTGAAGGGAACATTTCATACGATACGGCACGCGTCCCGCTATTTTTTAAAACAGCGCTATGGAAGAATTGTAAATATATCGTCCGTATCCGGTGTGATGGGGAATGCCGGGCAGGCAAATTACAGTGCAAGCAAGGCGGGCGTGATCGGGCTGACGAAAAGTGTGGCGCGGGAGCTGGCGTCGCGCGGGATCACCTGCAACGCAGTGGCACCCGGGTTTATTGAGACCGATATGACGGATGCCATGACAGAGAGCGCAAAGGAAGCCGTTCAAAAACAGATTCCACTGGGGCGATGCGGAAATACAAAGGATGTGGCAGAGCTTGTGACATTTCTGGCATCGGACAAAGCCGCGTATATCACCGGTCAGGTGATTTCGGTGGACGGCGGCATGTGTATGTAAGGGAGTAGTAACTGAAAGAAAGTGAGGCAGGTATGAGAAGACGGGTTGTAGTAACCGGAATGGGCGCGATAACGCCGATCGGGAACTCTGTAGAAGAATTTTGGAATGCGGTGCGGGAAGAAAAGACAGGATTTGGGGAAATCACGCATTTTGACGCATCTGGATATAAATGCCATCTGGCAGCGGAAGTAAAGAATTTTGACGGGAAAAATTATATGGATCCCAAGGCGGCAAAACGCATGGAACTGTTTTGCCAGTATGCGGTGGCGGCAACGAAAGAGGCCATCGCGGATGCCGGACTTGAGATGGAGAAGGAAGACCCGTATCTGGTGGGAACAGCGATCGGAAGCGGCGTCGGAAGTCTGCAGGCGATCGAGCGCGAATATAAGAAGCTTCTAGAGAAGGGACCGGGGCGAGTCAATCCGCTTCTGGTGCCGATGATGATCTCCAACATGGCGGCAGGCAACGTGTCGATCCAGTTTGGCTTCAAGGGAAAAAGCATCAACGATGTGACGGCTTGTGCGACCGGCACGAATACGATTGGCGAGGCGTTCCGGAGCATCCAGTACGGGGAGGCGGACATCATGATTGCAGGAGGTACGGAGGGCAGCATCTGTCCGATCGGAATTGCCGGCTTTACGGCGCTGACGGCACTGTCGTCCGAGAGCGATCCGAAGCGATGTTCCCTGCCGTTTGATAAGGAGCGGAGCGGGTTTGTCATGGGAGAGGGCGCGGGAATCGTCGTGCTGGAGGAGTTAGAGCATGCGAAGCAGCGTGGAGCGAAGATTTATGCAGAGGTAGCCGGCTACGGATGTTCCTCGGATGCCTACCATATTACATCTCCGGCGGAGGACGGTGCGGGCGCAGCGCGTGCGATGGAAAACGCCATGAAGGATGCGGGGGTAAAACCGGACGAGATTCCATACATCAATGCACATGGAACGGCGACACATCTGAATGATCTGTTTGAGACGCGCGCAATCAGGCTTGCGTTTGGGGAACATGCCACGAAGCTTAAAATCAATTCCACAAAATCGATGATCGGACATCTGCTCGGGGCTGCGGGCGCCGTGGAGTTTGTAACCTGCGTCAAGGAAATGCAGGAAAATTATGTGCACGCGACCGTCGGCTACCAGACACCGGATGAGGAACTGGATCTTGACTACTGCAGGGAGGCGGTGGCGATGGAGGTGCCGTACGCGCTCAGCAACTCCCTTGGATTCGGCGGGCACAATGCGAGCCTTTTACTTAAGAGATATGGAGGCGAGGCGTGATGGAACTGGAGATCGGACAGATCATGGAGATCCTTCCGCACAGACAGCCGTTTCTGCTGATCGATGCGGTGGAGGAACTGGAGCCCGGAAAACGCGCGGTGGCGCGAAAATGCGTCAGCTACAACGAACCTTATTTCGGAGGACATTTCCCGGGGGAACCGGTGATGCCGGGGGTACTGATTATCGAGGCACTGGCGCAGACCGGTGCGGTGGCAATCTTAAGTATGGAGGAAAACTGTGGAAAGACGGCATATTTTGCGGAGATTAACCGTGCCAGATTTAAGAAAAAGGTGGTTCCGGGAGATGTGCTGACCCTGACGACGGAGATCATCCGGCAGAAAGGACCGATCGGCATCGGCAGTGCGACGGCGTCTGTGCGCGGGGAGGTTGTCTGCACGGCGGAGCTTACGTTTGCAATCGGCAGCAAGGAGGAGTAGAGGAAAAATGGCGGCTTTGTTTCAGAAGCGGAAAAAAGAACCGGCAGAAAAAGCACCGGTGGAGGCAGCACAGGCGCTGCAGGAGACGATTGTGTGCCCGGCCTGCGGCAGGGAGATCAATAAAAAGGAAGCGGAAAAAAATCTGTATGTCTGCTATGAATGTGGCAGTTATTTCAGGGTGCGCACCAGAAACCGCATCCGCATGGTGGCGGATGAGGGAACGTTTACCCCGTGGTTTGAGGATCTGGCGGAGGCGAATCCGCTGGAGTTCCCGGGATATGAGGACAAAGTAAAAGCGGCAAAGGAAAAGACCGGACTGCATGAGGCGGTCACCATAGGACGCTGCAAAATATACGGCGAGGACACGGTGCTTGGCATCTGCGATGCCAGATTTCTGATGAGCAGCATGGGGCATGTGATGGGGGAGAAAATTGCCTGCGCTGTGGAACGCGCGACAGAGGAAGGTCTGCCGGTCATCCTGTTTTGCTGCTCCGGTGGCGCCAGAATGCAGGAGGGGATCGTTTCCCTGATGCAGATGGCAAAAACATCTGCGGCATTGAAGCGGCATTCGGAAGCGGGACTTTTGTATGTTCCGGTGCTGACAGACCCGACGACCGGTGGCGTGACGGCAAGTTTTGCCATGCTTGGAGACATCATCCTAGCGGAGCCGGGAGCACTCATCGGCTTTGCGGGACCGCGTGTGATTGAGCAGACGATCGGAGAAAAACTGCCGGAAGGCTTTCAGCGGGCGCAGTTCCAGCTGGAGCACGGATTTGTTGACAGGATTGTGGAGAGGAAGGAGCTAAAGCTTACCCTGTACCGCATCTTAAAGCTGCATCACAAAAAAGAAGGTTATGCCAATTTCGATCCGGTGCGGGAGGCAGACTGCCTCGAGGCGACAGAACTGATGAAAGAGCGCGCCACAAAGGCGAAAGCATTGTCCGCGTGGGAGAAGGTCAAGGCAGCGAGAAAGGTGGACCGGCTGGCGTCTGTGGACTACATAGAGCAGATTTTTGACGAATTTATGGAATTACATGGAGACCGGCAGTTCCGGGACGATCCGGCGATTGTCGGCGGTGTGGCGTATCTGGATGGCCAGCCAGTCACAGTGATCGGTGTGCATAAGGGAAAAGATTTAAAGGAATGTATGCACCGGAATTATGGAATGCCGTCGCCGGAGGGATATCGGAAAGCACTCCGGCTGATGAAGCAGGCGGAAAAATTTAAGCGTCCGGTCATTACATTTGTGAACACCTCCGGCGCCTTCTGCGGCATGGAGGCGGAGGAGCGCGGACAGGGCGAGGCGATCGCGAGAAACCTGTATGAGATGTCCGGCTTAAAGGTTCCGGTTCTTTGCATTATGATCGGGGAAGGCGGAAGCGGCGGTGCGCTGGCACTCTCTGTGGGAAATGAGGTCTGGATGCTTGAGAATGCGACCTACAGCATTTTATCGCCGGAAGGGTTTGCATCGATTCTCTGGAAGGATGGCAGACGGGCAAAAGAAGCGAGTGGCGTCATGAAAATTACCGCGCAGGATTTAAAAGCGCTCGGCGTGATTGAGGAGATCATACCGGAGTACGGCATGGCGGATCAGCCGGCACTGATTTCCATATCGCGTTACATGAAGAGGCATATAAAAACATTTTTGAAAAAACAGAACGGAAAAACCGGGGATCAGCTCGCTGCGGAGCGCTATCAGAGATTCCGCGTGTTTTAAAAGGAAGGAGACCCGATATGAAGGTAAAGATCGTGGGCACCGGAAGTGCAGTCCCCGAAAAATGTGTGACGAACGATGATCTTAGTCAATGGATGGATACATCGGATGAGTGGATCAGAAGCCGGACGGGAATTGAGACCAGACATCTGGCTGTGAGAGAGACAACGACAGAAATGGCAGTGGAGGCGGCGAAGCGGGCACTTGCATCTGCACATATGGACGCGGAGGAGCTGGATCTGATCATTGCGGCGACGATCACGCCGGACCGGCTGCTCCCGAACCTTGCCTGCGAGGTGCAGAGCGCACTCGGGGCATGCCGGGCGGTCGCCTTTGACGTCAGTGCCGCCTGCTCGGGTTTTTTATACGCGATGGATATTGCACGCCACTATCTGGAAGCCGGCGGAAGCCGGCGGGCGCTGGTGATTGGTGCGGAGACATTGTCGCGGATCATGGACTGGAGCGACCGGAGTACCTGTGTGCTGTTCGGGGATGGCGCGGGCGCGGCAGTGCTGGAAGCAGATGAGGCGGAGGAGCATGCGGGCATCCTGAGCACCGTGCTTGGAACGGACGGCGCGGGCGGGATGGTATTGCGCTGTGACAACCGCAGGAATCACAATCCGTATGTGAAGGGCGACACCGCGCTCTCGTACGTGTCCATGAACGGGCAGGAGGTCTATAAGTTTGCGGTGCGCACGGTGCCGAAAGTAATTGCCGGGGCGGTGGAAGCGGCAGGGCTTTCGATGGATGAAATCGATTTTTTCCTGCTGCACCAGGCGAACCTTAGAATCATCGAGGCAGTGGCGAAACGCCTGCATCAGCCGATGGAAAAATTCCCCACAAATCTGCAGAAGTATGGAAATATTTCCTCGGCGAGCGTGCCGATTTTACTTGATAATGTCAATAATCATGGTATGATAGGAGAAGGCAGTAAAATAGTACTGGCAGGCTTTGGAGCCGGTCTTACGTGGGGCGCAGCAGTGCTCCGCTGGCAGGCGGTGTAGGCGGTGTGGTCGGGAACAGATACTGCTATGAACAGGAGTATGATACATGACCACGGATGAGACATTGAACGAATTACTGGTAAGGCTATTCAAGGATATTATGGAGATTGAGGCGAGATGTCTGGTAAATGAGGAATTTAAGGACATCAGCTACAACGATTTTCATATTATAGAAGCCATCGGATTAAAGGAGCCGAAAAGCATGACGGCGGTGGCAAAGCTGATGGATGTCACGACCGGTACGCTGACGAAGGCGATGGATGGCCTGACTGAGAAGGGGTATGCCGTAAGGGAACGCAGCAAGCAGGACAAACGCGTGGTGTGGGTGTACCTGACGGACAAAGGAAAAGCGGCATATGCGCATCACGAAGAATTTCACCGCAAAATGATCGCCAATATCAAGGGACAGCTGAATGAGCAGGAGACGCCGATTTTGATCTATACGCTGGCAAAGCTCGTGGACTATTTTCAAGAGGAATATGGATTGGAGGAGGAATAGACATATGAGCAGAGGAGCGTTGGGCAAGAATAACTGGGCGCTGTTTTTAATGCTTCTGGCAGGAATTATGCTGGGCGGTTTTATCGGAAATGCTGCCGCAGGTGTTTCGGGACTTAGCTGGCTGAATTATGGGCAGAGCTTCGGCTTCGCCAGCCCGATTGTGCTGGATCTGGGCATTCTGGTGATCACATTCGGATTATCGATCAAGATTACCATCGCGAGCATCATCGGCGTGCTGATCGCGATTATTATTTATCGCTTGATTTAAGTTCACAAGAAATAGAAAAGCCTCGGGCAGGGGAAAACTCCTGCCCGAGGCTTTTTGCGTATGTCTGATGCGGGGACATAAATCGTTCCGGGGACACTATCCTGCTACAAAGCTTTAACAATTTAGCGGAATAAAGAAAAAAAGATTGCACATGAAAACATTTTATACTAAAATGTATCTGACGAAAATATTGCAGTGTATACACAGCACAATATACTAAGAGTAAGGAGACAAAAAAATGGGATATGTAGATGAAGTTCTTGCAAAAGTAAAAGAGAAAAATGCTTCCGAGCCAGAGTTCCTTCAGGCAGTTGAAGAGGTGCTGGAGTCTTTAAGACCGGTGATTGAGGCAAATGAGGAACTGTATAAAAAGAATGCGATTTTAGAGCGCATTACAGAGCCGGATCGTCAGGTAATGTTCCGTGTTCCGTGGGTAGATGACAATGGACAGGTTCAGGTAAACAGAGGTTTCCGTGTACAGTTCAACAATGCCATTGGACCATACAAGGGAGGATTAAGACTTCATCCTTCTGTAAACTTAAGCATCATCAAATTCTTGGGATTTGAGCAGGTATTTAAGAATTCACTTACAACACTTCCGATCGGCGGCGGCAAGGGTGGTTCCGATTTTGACCCGAAGGGCAAGTCTGACAGAGAGATCATGGCATTCTGCCAGAGCTTCATGACAGAGCTTTACAAATATATCGGTGCAGATACCGACGTACCTGCCGGAGATATCGGAACAGGTGCAAGAGAGATCGGTTTCTTATTCGGCCAGTACAAGAGAATCCGCGGATTATACGAGGGAGTTCTCACGGGTAAGGGACTTACATACGGCGGTTCTCTCGCACGTACACAGGCAACCGGATATGGTCTGTTATACCTGACCAACGCATTGCTGAAGGATCACGGCATCGACATCGCAGGCAAGACCTGTGCAGTTTCCGGTTCCGGTAATGTTGCAATCTATGCGATTGAAAAAGCACATCAGTTAGGAGCAAAGGTTGTGACCTGCTCTGACTCTACCGGGTGGATCTATGATCCGGAAGGAATCGATGTTGCATTATTAAAAGAAGTAAAAGAGGTAAAACGTGCGCGTCTTACCGAGTACGCGGCAGCAAGACCTTCTGCAGAATATCATGCAAAGCAGAATGGTGAGCACGGTGTATGGCAGTACAAGGTAGATCTGGCACTTCCGTGTGCAACACAGAACGAGCTTGACATCGAGGATGCGAAGATGCTGGTTGCAAACGGCGTTACATCTGTTACAGAGGGGGCGAACATGCCTACCACACTGGAAGCTACCAAATATCTTCAGGCAAACGGCGTATTATTCGTAGGCGGTAAAGCTGCCAATGCCGGTGGTGTTGCTACTTCCGCACTGGAGATGAGCCAGAACTCCGAGAGACTTTCCTGGACATTCGAGGAAGTGGACGGAAAGCTCAAGGGCATCATGGAGACCATCTACGCAAACATTTCAGATGCTGCAAAGAGATACAATGCAACCGTTGGCGGACAGACAGACTACGTTGCAGGTGCAAATATTGCCGGATTTGAGAAGGTAGTAGATGCTATGTTAGCACAGGGTGTTTGCTAATTAAGAATTTCTAAGATAATATAAGATATGGTTAAGTCCTGTAAACAAATCAAATCTTCGATTTGACTGGTGTTTATGGGACTTTTCTTTATGTATTGATAAGACATGCGAATTGTCAGAATATTCATAAAAAGAAGATAATTTACGTTATTTTGAGGTCGTTATATACACGTGGTACACAAGTGATATACAGGTGGTATACACTTATTTTTACTGATTTTGGATGTTTTTGAAGCATTTCCATCCGGTGCTTATCAAGATGATTCAGGCTGAATATGAGTGTAATGTTTATCATCAGAAACATCATAAGTGTATCCAGCAATCAGTCTCGATTTATTGTTTTATATCTTGTTCACTTCTGCAAGAAGTTCTTCTAACGTCTTATGGGTGTAAGTTCCCTTGGTGGTGTCGTTTTTCATACTGTGTCCCATAATCAATTTGATACATACGTCATTTGCTCCGGCACTGTCCATGAGTGAAGCAAAGGTGTGTCTGCCATCGTGGGGGCAGGTGTTTCATTTTGAGTTTTCCCATGCACGTGTTAAAATTGCCATTCATGTAGGTTCCGTAGGTGTAATGATTTCCAAACTTGTTATTAATCAGGTATTTCTTGTTTGGGTCGTAGCGGTTCTTGACGAGAGGGATAATTTTATCGTTCAGAGGGATAATTCTGTCTATCCTGGCTTCGGTTTTCATGCCACCTATCAGGTACTTTTCGTCTAAATGGACATTTTCCGTCTGGAGTTCCAACAGCTCGGTTGGTCGCAAGCCGGTGTAAATCATAATCAAGATAATATCTACATTGTTGATTTCATATAGCTTCGACCAGAGTGTTTTGATTTCTTCATCGGAATATCTGTCATGTATCTGCTCCGTAGAGTTTGTCCATTCATAAACCAGACCTTCTATTAAATCCCTGTCTATGTATTCATTCAATTTAGCGTATTGATACATAGCCTTCAGAACGGCTCGCATGGAAGAAATTGTAGTCTGCGATTTGTGATTGTAGGCATTTAAGCATTGCTACAGATCATTTGTCCTGATGGAAATAAATTTGCGGTCATGCAGCTCACTGAAATGATGAAAAGTAATCTCATAATTTCGCCATGTGGAACCGCTAATCTGGTTCTTAAGCGATTTTCGGTATTTCTTCCATTTCTCGTACATCTCTGCAACGAAAAAGAATAATATTCATAATTGAAAGCTGTAAAATTCCACGTTGAATTTTACAGCTTTCTTTCGTATAATGTATATATAAATGAAGAAACTATATCAAGTAGGAAAGGAAGTTGATTTTATGCCGAATATATTACCTGTATCAGACTTAAGAAATTATAATGAAGTGTTGAAAAATTGCCAAGTTGGAGAGCCAGTGTTCCTGACAAAAAATGGCAGAGGTAAGTTTGTAGTTATGGATATTGAGGACTATGAGCGTGAGAAGGCAGAGAAAAAGCTGTTGATGAAGCTACAGGAAGCAGAAGAAGCAGTTAAAAATGAAAGCGCCTGGATGAGTTTGGATGAACTGAAGAAATCTGTCAGGGTATAGCTTATGATGAAATTGCGGATTAATCCTATTGTGGCAGAGGACTTGAAGATTATTAAAGAATATATTGCTGAAGACAATGAAGAAATGGCAGTAAACACCATTCAGGAGATATATGCTCGAATTGAGAATATACAGCAATTTCCCTATACGGGAGCTGATCTTGCTAAAAGGGTTAGCTTCCGAACGGATTATAAATATGTGATTTGTGGGAATTATGTTGTGCTGTATAAGATTGGAAAAGAATATGTGGAGATTTACCGGATGGTGAATCGGCATCAGGATATTACAAAAATTTTTTAGCGCTTTTAGGCGGTAGGGAAATGCGATGATAATTAGATACTATATGATAAATACTGGAATAAAAAATGGGATTAATCAACAAATAAATTTGGGTGGCGAATGGAACTTTTATTTTTCAGAGAATAAACTTACATGGCGAAAAAATAAAAATTATGTGCCCAATTTATATGCCCAATTTGATGCGATCGAAGATATTAGCGCAATAGTAGGAGAAAATGGTGCTGGAAAAACAACAGCCTTAAGGTCTTTAAATAATATCTTTACAGGGAATTATATTTATTATATTTTGGTAATTCAGATTGATGATAATTATGTTGTTTATACCAATATTGATTCATTAGTAGTGAGTGAGTCTTTAGTAAAATACGAAATAGTATTGATAGAAGGTCCCAGAATTGTGTCACTTTGGGAAGAGCAGCATCATTTTTTTCGGTTGATATATTTTTCGCATATATTTGACCGGGCACACTTGTTTGGGGAACATAAAAATCTAATTGATATATCAACTAATAGAGAGTGGAATAAACGAGTAACAAAGAGTGCTGATACAATTTCAAACTTTCGTTCAGATAGTATTATGGAACGATTACCTTTTTTTTATTATTTACATACAGAACTTGCAGAATGTAAAAAATTATTTGATTTTCCACAAAAAATAGAAATGCTGTTTGTAGTTGATGTTGAGAAAATTAATGAAAATCTAAATAAATTACAAAGAGCAGACAACTTCTATCTGGATTTTCTGCTTAGGATTGCAGAGGGGATTGAAAATAAATTAGAAAATATAACAAATGACAAAGGAAAGTTGCTAAAAGAATATGAATTTTACAATTTGTATAGTTTGTTAATATATTGTGCAATGCATGAAGTGACAGGAATAGAAGATGTTTTTTATTCTATGTTAGATTCTTTGAATGTGGCGGAAGAGATAGATTTTGATATTGAGTTATTTATTGAACAGTTAGAGCGGGTTAATATTGAGAAAAGTGAATTAGTGCAGAATAGAACAGATATCATAAAAAACATAGAAGTATATGATGATAGCGATTATTATAAAATTATAAATAAACTTGAAGAAATTCTTTCCTTTTTGGAAGAAGATTATTATTCGTCAGATTTGATTGTATGGAAAAAAGTAGAAGGAATTTTGATAAACTTGTTAGATGCAATTAGTGCTTTGCCTGATGAAATGTTGACAAGGGAATGCCAAAACGTAATTTTTGAAATTATGAATTATGCTAAGGAAGAAGAAACAATTGATTTAGAAATGGTTATAGATAATTTGCAGATATTACATAAGATTATATGGAAGTTCATTGTAAAAAAGGAGAGTACGGATGAAGAAAAAATTGCAAATTTATATGAGAATGAAGAATATGATATTGGAAATTGGTATGAGTATGAATCTATATTAAAGAATGAAGAAACAATAATAAAAAAGAGTGCACAGATTTTGACCAAACAGCTAAAAAATAGCTATATAGAATATATACAAGGAAAAATTATTTTTAAGATAGATAATAAAGAGATGATAGAGTTTGTATTGAACAATAACCGCGAAAATGGCATATACAATGTTATGTTGGATCATACTGATTTAAGCTCAGGACAAAATGGTTATTTAGAGTTATTGTTCAGATTATATAAATGTAGTTTGAACATAAAAGAAGAAAAAAGAGGCAGTGAAGTTTCTGACATTTATATGTTAATTGATGAGGGGGAAGTTTTTTTGCATCCACAGTATCAAAAAATGTATTTGGAGAACCTTATGGAAATAGTTCAAATTTTATTCGCAAATAGAAGTGTACAATTGATTCTAACAACTAATTCTCCATTTATATTAACAGATATACAACATGAAAATATTATGTATTTAAAGAGGAATATTAATGATAATAATTATCAGATGAGAGAAGTTAGAACTTTTGGAGCCAATATTACCAGTTTATTAATAAATAACTTTTTTATGCAGGATGGTTTGGTTGGATCTTTTGCAAAAAATAAAATATCAGATATGATTTCTGTAATACGTGATAGGAAAGAGAAATCAGAAGAACAGGAAAAGCAATTACGTAAACAGATAGATATAATAGGTGATTTGTTAATTAGGAAAAAAATGCTACAAATGTATGATGATTATTTAGAGGACAATAGGATTGAGCAAGAAATTAAATTCTATGAGGAAAAGATTGAAGAACTCAGATTACGTAAGGATGTGAAAGAATGATATCATTAAATATATCTGAAGAAATATTGGTAAAACATATCCAGTATTTGCTTGGGAATGGTTTGGAGGAACGGATAAGGAATCTTATAACAGATGATATTGTAAAACATATAGGGTACAAATTAGGGGCAGATGTTGCAGATGAACATAAAAGATTTGTGAAGTTTATTCTTAATGAGATAAATGCACTAAAAGAGAAAGAAATTTGTGATCTTAATGATAATTTATTTGTGGGAAACTTTAATGCATTAAATACAGTGATAAAATTTGTTTTGCAAGGATTTCCCAACATAGATGCAAGCATTAGAGGACAAAAGCAAATATATAAGAATAAAAATTACCAGGAAATTCTGTTAGATGCATTTGGATATGAAAAATTTTCACAAGAACCTCTTGCTATTTTTTACAATAAAGAATGCGAGTTTATTAAAAAAGTTACCAAAAAGTATTTAAAAAGTCTTTTGGAAGAAACGCAAGGTGATCATAAAGAAGCAATTAAATTGTTAATAGAAGATTTGAATAAAGCATACATTGAAGGTGATTTCATAATATCTGAGATTATGTTTATTTTGAAAGATAGCTTACAAGAGATATTACATACAGACTATAGAAATAAAAATAAGTTTATAAATGATGTGTTTTACATATACGCTAGTGCACGAGAACTTGTTGAGGCGAGGATAAATAGTGATGTTCTGAATATTATCACTTACAAAGAATATAAAAAGCGATATGATACATGGTCGGCTTATGATTTTGTTATGGAATTGGGCATAAAAGTATGTCCTTATTGTAATATGAATTATGTTGTTCCGATTTATGGAATCAAAGGTAAGGCAAGAGCGGATTTAGATCATTTCTATGCAAAACACGTTTATCCATATTTATCTATGTCTATATATAATTTGGTTCCAGCGTGCAAAGTATGTAACTCATCTTTTAAAAGGGGAAAAGAATTTAACTCTTCTAATATAAGTGTATACGAAGAGAATTTGGAAGAGTTGTATAGATTTACATATTATCCAATAGAGTATGATTCATTTATTGGTGATGGAGATGTAGATATTGAAATTGAGTACTGTAAATCTGAAAATGCAAGAAAAGTAATGAATAATCAACGGGCATTAAATGTTAAAGAGGTATATCAGTATCATGCGAATATTGTTAAGGACTACATAAAAAAACGTCAAATATATGATGAAGCTTACATAGAAGATATATATGCTCGATATTCTAATTTATTTAGTAGCAAGCAGGAAGTTTTGGAGTGTTTATTTGATATTGGAAGTGATATAAAAAATCAGCCGCTAGGTAAATTTAGGACAGACATTGCAAAAGAATTGGGATTGATTGATTCCTAATATGAAATTACAAATAGTCCATATGAGTTCTATTCGTTGAAATTATCAGACAATCGCTCTTTACACGTGATATACAAACGACCTCAAAACTCCGGTAAACCTGCGGACACCTCAGAAGCTGCTATGTTAGCACAGGGGGGGGCTAATCAATAATTAAGAACTAATACAAAAAATCCCCGGACATATAATGCTTTATGGATAGAGTGTCTGGAATGCAGCGTTACAAACAAGCGTGTAATAGTTAAAAGGGAAAGCTGTAAAATTTTACGTTGAATACAACTATTCTACATAGAATATATATGATGAAACTAATGGATAATTGTTTACTGGTTGCAGACGAAAAAGGAAAGTATGTATATTATACATAGGGACAGAATATAATAGATATGGCTGATATTGCCTTGCATCAGAAATGTCAATTTTTAAGTTGACTTTTGTAGGAGTGTACGGTATAATCGTATCAGTGATCGTGTTGCAGACACCTGAGAGGACTGCAACCTAAAGAGGCTCCTGCGGGAGTCTCTTTTCATACAGGGAGAAACTACAATGGAAGAGCAAAAGCAACCCAAACCATTTATGACATATGAACAGCTGATTTATAAATTAGAAGACGAAAAGAAGCTCGAGATCAGTGATCATGACTATGCAATAAAATTATTAAAGGAGCATAGTTATTTTGCGTTGATTTCGGGATATAAAGGACCGTTTAAACAAAAGAATGGCACATACAAGATTCATGTATCGATACAGGATATTTATGCGCTATATTTATTTGATGATGCGCTGCGGGCGTTGTTTTTGCAATATATTTTAAAAATTGAAAAACATATGAAATCCCTTATTTCATATTCATTTTGTGAAGCATATGGGGAGGAACAGCAGCATTATCTGAATGCGACCAAATATAATTACACACCGATGAACCAGGATGATGTGAATGAACTGATTACCCGATTAACAAAGATTACCAATGATCCCAAAAATTATCCGTACATAAGGCATCAGAAACAGCAGCATGGAAACATACCTTTGTGGGTGATGATGAAAGCGCTGACGCTTGGAACCGTATCGAAGTTATACAGTTTTCTGCCACAGAGTATTCAACATAATGTGAGCAAAGAGTTTGAATATGTGCATGAGGGAATGCTGGTTCAAATGCTCGATTTGCTTGCAAGAGTGAGAAATGTATGTGCACATAATGAACGATTATTTGATTATAAGTATCAAAAAGGCACCATAGATGATACTTATGTTCATAATGCACTGGCGATTGAAAAGAAAAAAGGACAGTATATAAAGGGAAAAAATGATTTGTTTGCGGTTGTTATTGTTTTAAAATATTTATTGAGTGAAGAGGATTTTTCCAGCTTTGTTCAGGAATTAGAAAAAATAACAGAGCAACTGTTTTTGGATACCCGAGTGATCGAGAAATTACAGCTATATAAATATATGGGATTTTCAGAAAATTGGTTCAATATTGATGCCTGCGCAAAGACAGGCGAGAAGAAAATCTGTGAATAAAATGTTACTGCATATAAAAACAAGGCGTGCCTGAAGACAGAAGCGACGCCTTGTTTTTTGTATCCTTACACCATCTCTTTTTCCCCGATCTCATTTACGATCGTCCGGAAAATCCGGAACATGAAGAGGATCGTCATGATAATGGAGATCAGCTCTGCGATCGGGAATGCCCACCAGATCAGGTTGACATTGCCGAACTGCGCCAGAAAATAAGCAACCGGCAGCAGTGCAACCAGCTGTCTTGCGATCGAGACAAACATACTGTAGACTGCTTTGCCGAGCGCCTGGAAAATGCTGCTGCAGGAGATGCCGAATCCTGCGAGGATAAAGCTTAAGCTGATAATCCGGAGCGCCGGGACGCCGAGAGAAAGCATGGTGTCGGAAGCGCTGAACATTTTAAGCAGCTGCGTTGGGAAGAGCTGGAAGATCAGAAGTCCGACCGCCATGATGCAGACGGCATAGGTGACCGTGTGGCGTAAGGTCTTGACCACGCGCTCGCGGCTGCCGGCGCCGTAGTTGTATGCCATGACCGGGATGACACCGTTGTTGAGACCGAACGCAGGCATAAACACGAAGCTCTGTAATTTAAAGTAAACGCCGAACACTGCCGTTGCCGTGGAGGAGAAACTGATCAGAATACGGTTCATACCGTAATTCATGACCGAACCGATCGCCTGCATGACAATGGAAGGCACGCCGATGGCATAGATCTGACCGATGATGGTGCCGTCCGGGCGAAAGCCTTTTAAACTCAGCTGAATCTCCTTATTTCTGGTCTGGTTGATGACGACAGCGAGAACCGCAGCAATCATCTGACCGATGACGGTGGCGGCTGCAGCACCGGTGATGCCCATTTTCGGAAAACCAAACAGACCAAAGATCAGGATCGGATCTAAGATGATGTTGATGACCGCTCCGGTGGTCTGGGTAATCATGGTGTAGACGGTTTTTCCGGTTGCCTGCAGCATACGCTCGAACATCAGCTGGGTAAAGCAGCCGAAGGACAGGCAGCAGCATACGGTGAGATACTGCTTTCCGTAGAGAACAATTTCCTCAATATCCGTCTGGCTGCGGAAAAACGGTTCCGCGAAAAACAGACCGATGATAAGGAACAGCAGATAGCTGAGCAATACCAGAAAAACAGCGTTTTCCGCAATCTTGTTGACTTTGTCGAAATCCCTCTCTCCGAGTGAGCGGGCGAGGAGTGCATTGACGCCGACCGCAGTACCTACACCTACGGCAATCATCAGATTCTGGATCGGGAAAGCCATGGATACAGCAGTGAGTGCGTTTTCACTGATCTGCGCCACGAAAATACTGTCCACGATGTTATAGAGAGCCTGTACCAGCATGGAGATCATGATTGGCAGAGACATGGATATGATCAATTTATCGATAGGCATTGTGCCCATTTTATTTTCCTGCATGGGAAACCTCCTTTGTTGAATGGTATAGCGTTAAAACGACCTTTCTATACTATCATTTTGCGGCAGCGATTACAAGGCATGGTGCAAGGATTGGGGAATCTTTTGTGAAACGGTGGCACTGTGCCGCAATTTTTGGTAAAATAGATGAGAAAAAAGAACAACAGGAGATTTTACAGATCATGAATATATTATTTTTTTTGACCCCGAAGGAAGACGTGGCGCATGTGGATGAGGACGATACCATGCGTCAGGTTCTGGAGAAGATGGAGCATCACGGCTATACGGCAATCCCGCTGCTTAGCCGCGAGGGAAAATATATCGGAACGATCACGGAGGGCGATCTGCTCTGGTTTTTAAAGGACCGCAATTTTCCGGATTTGAAGTTGCTTGAGGATATGCCGATCACCTCCATCCAGCGCCGCAGGGACAATGAGGCAGTCAAGATTGACGAGTCGATGGAAGACCTCTTCGGCAAGGTAATGAACCAGAACTTCGTTCCCGTCGTGGACGATAAGCGTGTGTTTATCGGTATTGTGACGAGAAAAGATATTCTGGCATACCTTGGAAAAAAAGCCGCCGCGCAGGAGAACGGTGCGCGGGGCATGGATCAGGCATAGTGATGGTAAGCCATACGGGTTATGTGACAGCGCTTTCTGTCAGAATTATCAGCAAATAAGCGAGACAGAACAAAAGAATTTCTTAAATTTGTTATTTTTTTCACAAAACAGAATGGTAATCCGCTATAATATGAAGGAGAGACAAGGCATAACATTTATACAAAAGAAAGGGGAATTTACAAATGAATTCAATTTTATCAGCGACAGTATTGATTCCACTGATTGTGATCGTGCTGCTCATCGTACTGCTGTGCGTCGGATACGTGAAAGCACCGCCGGATATGGCGTACATTATTTCCGGTGTCAAGAAGAAGTCCAAGGTGGTCATCGGAAAAGCGAGCATCCGCATTCCGTTTTTTGAGCGTCTGGATAAGCTGAACCTGCGGCTGATTCCGATCGACGTCAAGACGAGCAATGCCGTGCCGACAGCGGATTACATCAATATCAATGTCGATGCGACCGTCAACATCAAGATCAGCAACGATCCGGAGAAGCTGCGGCTTGCGGCAGAGAACTTCTTAAATAAAAACACCGAGTATATTGCCGGGGTGGCAAGAGAGGTTCTCGAGGGTAATGTGCGTGAGATCGTCGGTAAGATGAAGCTCGAGGAGATGGTATCCGACCGCCAGAAGTTTGCCAACCTGGTCAAGGAAAATGCGGAGCCGGATCTTGCGGCGATGGGACTCGACATCATCAGCTTTAATGTCCAGAATTTCGTGGACGGCAATGAGGTCATTGAAAATCTGGGTATTGACAACATTGTAAAGATTAAAAAGAGTGCGGCGATTGCCCGTGCCGAGAGTGAGAGGGACATCAAGGTCGCACAGGCAGCGGCAGACAAAGAGTCCAATGATGCAGCGGTTGCGGCGCAGACGGAGATCGCGAAGAAGCAGAATGAGCTTGCCATCAAGAAGTCCGAACTTCAGATGGAGGCGGACACGAAGAAGGCTATGGCCGATGCGGCTTACGAGATCCAGAAAGAGGAGCAGCGTAAGACGATCGAGGTGACAACCGCCAACGCGGATATTGCAAAGCAGGAGCGTGAGATTGAGCTGAAGCAGAAAGAGGTTGCAGTCAAGGAGCAGTCTCTGGAGGCGGAGATCAAGAAACAGGCGGAAGCGGATAAGTATGCGGCGCAGCAGCGCGCGGAGGCAGAACTTTACCAGCGTCAGAAGGACGCGGAGGCGAGACAGTTCGAGGCACAGCGCGAGGCGGAGGCGAGAAAAGCGCAGGCAGAGGCAGAGCGTTACGCCAAGGAACAGGAGGCTGCCGGTATCCGTGCGGTCGGTGAGGCAGAGGCGTCTGCGATCCAGGCCAAAGGTATTGCAGAGGCGGAAGCGATGGAGAAGAAAGCGGAGGCGTACGCAAAGTACAATAAAGCGGCAGTGGCAGAGATGATGATCAAGGTACTTCCGGACATCGCAGCCAAAGTGGCAGAGCCGCTTGGTCAGATCGACAAGATCACGATTATCGGCGGCGGAGAAGGTGGAAACGGTGTGGATCAGGTTGCCGGCAATGTGCCGGTTGTCATGGCAAAAGTATTTGAGAGCATGAAAGAGGCGACCGGTATTGATCTGGCAGACATCATCAACGCAGAGTCCTACGATGCACAGGTGAACCGCAACATCAATGTGTCGGGACTGGATTCTGTCAATCTTGTGGTAAAAGATGAAAAGAAAGGCGCGGGACAGCCGGATGCGCAGGACGGGGCAACGACAGAGTGATGACGGTGGAAGTTGGCGTCAACCGCAGAGCGGGAACGGGACAGTCTGCTACGGCGGCAGTTTTTATCGTGATGGCGGCAGGATCGATAGCGGTGATCCCGCTGCTTGCCGCAAACCTTGACCGTAGAGCGCTCGGGATAGCGGCGTGTGTTCTCACACCGGTGTTCTGGATCGGGTTTATCGGGGCAATCTGCTGCGTGGGGGAGATTGTAAATACGCCGACCAGGGCGTTCCTTCTCACCAGTGATTGGCAGTTGTATTACGTGCACTTCGCAGCCCGCGACTACGGACCTGCACCGGTGACAAAAGCCGGGGAGATCGTACATAATTACAAGGTGCTCTCCGAGGAGAAAAAGGGACGGAAATGGCGCCGGGAGTATCTGGGCAGCGAGGAGTTCCGTAGCATGGTACAGCAGTACCTCGAGGGAGTGCGGACGGATACGATGGGGTGCGTGATCGAGCATCTTCAGACACCCTCCGTCCGTTCCGAAGGCATCGACGGAAGTGTGCTGCGCTACTGGGATGACGTCCGGAAAAAGTGGGCAACGATCCGGCTTTTAAGAACAAATACCGGATATGAGAAAATCTGCCGTACGGTAAAGCTCCGCCAGGAGCTCGGACGCTAAGAATATCTATAAAAAAACGGGGCTGACGCATAAAGCGGACAGTCCCTTTTGTATGGAAGAGAAAAGATTACTGCGTATTTTTCTGCAGTTCATTGGCATTTCCCTGAAGCTGCTGCATGATCAGGGCAATGTCGTCCACGCTTTGCAGATTGGTGCGGCAGTCGGCAAGGGTTGCGCCGGAACTTGCGGTAACTTCCTGCGTCAGGGCGGATACATTTTCGATGCTCTGGATGATCTGGCTGTTGGAATCAGATACCGCATCCACACCCTGCTTTAACTCGGACATGCCGGAGGTAATGCTTGCGGTATTTTTCTCAATGAGATCAAAATATCCGGCAGCGGAAGTAATGTATTCACTCTGGTGCCTGTTGCTGTCGAACAGTTCAGTGACGGAGTCGGTAACGGAGGAAATGGACTGCGAGATGTGCTCAATCAACTGATTGATGTCTCCCGTAGCACCATTGGTCTGACCGGCAAGGCTGGAAATCTCCTCGGCGACAACGGCAAAACCGCGTCCGGCTTCACCGGCGCGTGCTGCCTCAATGCTTGCATTAAGCGCTAAAAGGCTTGTCTGGGAAGCAACACTGCTGATTAAGGCAACGATGCTCTGCATTTTGTCAGCATATTCCTTCAGCTCTTCCATAGAATCCGCGACGCGTGTACTGGAAGCCTCTGAGACCTGTACCTGCTGCACAAGATTCTTCATAACATCTTTGCTTGCCGTCAGATTGGCTGAGGTCTCTGCGGTAGAGGAGAGAAGTTCGGCAGTGACGGATGATACATTCTGTACCTGCTGGTCAATGTTTTCTGTCTGCTGTTGCTGCACCTGGATAGCAGCGGCGGTCTCGGAAGTGCCGCTGGTAAGATCCTCCATTGCGGTCTGTGTGCCGGCGATGGAATCACGAAGCTGTGAGGTGCTGTGTGAAACCTGATCGATATTTCCTGCCATATCTCCGGCTACCTTTAAGGTCAGCTTGAGAAGATCATCGGACTGGGTGCGGTCGGAGTCCGCCTTTTTGATGTTGGCATCGTTGATCTGCGCAATCTTTGTGATAGACATCAATACAAAAATATAGGAAAGGATAATGCAGGCGATTATAATCTCGGCATTGGTAATCTGGGCAGCGGTGAAACCCTGTGTAACGGCACGAAAGACCAGAACAAGGATATTGATCACCAGTGCATAAGTACACAGCAGGGAAACGAGCTTTTTATCTGCATACACCAGAAGAATTAACAGCATTACGATTACATAGCAGAACGTCAGATCTGTTGATGAGGTAAACATCACATAGGCATACAGAAGGGCAAAGCCGCCGCCGCAGAGATAGCGCACACTAGAGGTATCCTTTTGCTTTGTGTAGGCAAGAATGGATGTGACACAGGGCAGCAGACAGAGCAGAAGAAAAATCAGATACGACGGAAGACTGCGCACGCCTTTTAAGACTTCTGCGATGTAGGCCGCCGCAAGTACCGTATTCATTGTGCAGGTGCCGGCAATGGCTGTCTTATTGCGGCTTTGTGCTGCAACTGCCGGATGGGAAAGATCGGTCAAACGATTATCCATAGAAAGAATCCTACTTTGTAAATACCGTATTACTCTAAATGTAAAAAAGGCACCGGTGCATCTTGTGCACCGATGCCTTTTTCCTGCTATTATTGTAGCAGTTTGGCGGATGTTCATCAAGCAGATGTAAGAGGAACAGGACTATTTTGCCAGATTTTCTGCATAATCCAGAGCTTCTACGATATTTGCATGGAAATTTTCGGCTCCGACGTATTCGGTAAAGCCGTCTTTGGTCATCACGGACATCGGCTGTTCGTTGACGTGGGAGAAAATCAGTGTAATCTTTTTCTTCTTTGCACGGTCGGCCAGCTCACGCAGTGATTTCATGGCACTGGCGTCGATGGCAGGAACGCTGCGCATGCGGATGACGATGACGCGGGTAGCCTTATCACTGCTGATCTGTAAGATCTGGTCGGCAGCAGCGAAAAACAGTGGACCACTGATCTCGAAGACACGGATCGTGTGCGGAATATCGCGCAGCTTTTCTGCTTCTCCCGGGGTTACATCCGGCTCATCCGGGTATTTCCATGCGGTCACATCGGCGGTTTCTGCCATACGCTTCATGAAAAGCATGGCGGCGAGCACAACGCCGACTTCAATCGCGATCACGAGATCGAAAAATACGGTGAGCAGGAAGGTTGCCACCAGCACAATGACATCGCTCTTTGGCGCTGTTTTGCAGAGGCGGAAAAAGGAAGTCCAGTCCGCCATGTTGGCAGCCACGATCAGAAGAACAGCGGCAAGTGTTGTCATCGGGATCAAAGCGGCAAGCGGCATGAGCACCAGAAGGATAATGGTTAAGGTGATACAGTGCACGATGCCGGCGATCGGGGTGCGGCCGCCGTTGCGGACGTTGGCTGCGGTACGGGCAATCGCACCGGTTGCCGGGATGCCACCGAAGATGCCGGAAAAAATATTCCCGAGTCCCTGACCGATCAGCTCGGCGTTGGATTTGTGGGTATCACCGATCATTCCGTCCGAGACGACAGCGGACAGCAGGGATTCGATGCCTGCCAGCAGCGCGATGGTAAAGGCCGGTGAGAGCATCTCCTGCACCAGTTTCATGGACAGCGCCGGAACATGCGGTGTCGGGAAGGAGGAAGAAAGCTCTCCGTAGACACTGCCGATGGTATTGACCGGAAGTTTTGCAAAGTAGACAACGGCGGTCGTGACGATAATCGCAATCAGAGATCCCGGAATCTTGTCGGTGACTTTCGGCCAGAGCAGCATGATGACAATGGCTGCGGCGCCTACAGCGGTGGCAGTCCAGTTGATGGTGGAAATATTTGTGGCGTAGGCAATCACTTTATCCACGAACCCGGACGGCACGGATGCGATGGAGAGTCCGAAGAAATCCTTGAGCTGGCCGACAAACAGGGTCACAGCGATACCGCAGGTAAAACCGGTTGTGATGGTATAAGGAATATATTTAATGAGAGAACCAAAGTGGCAGATTCCCATTACGATCAGAAAAATGCCGGCAAGAATGGTTGCGACAGTAAGACCTGCCGTACCGTAATCCGCGACAATGCCATAGATGATGACTACAAAGGCTGCCGTAGGACCACCGATCTGCACACGGCTGCCGCCGAAAAACGAGATAAAAAATCCAGCGATGATGGCAGTGTAGAGACCCTGCTCCGGCCCGACGCCGGATGCGATGGCAAGCGCGATCGACAGTGGCAGGGCAATGATGGCAACGATGATACCGGAGATCACGTCGCGCATGGCCTGTTCTTTGCTGTAGTCCTTTAAGACGTCAAATAGTTTTGGTTTTAATTCATTCATTTTCATTTCCTCAGTCTGTAATTATTAAATTTTTATAAACACAAGTCAGAATTTTAACACTTTACAAACGCGAACGCAAGAACGCTCGGGAAAAAATACAAGCACATGGAAAGGTGAGCAAAACTGGGAAAAATGGAAGACATTTTACAGGAAAAAGAAGATGTGAAAAGCCGGATTGTATGCTAAGATAGATGATAATAAATGATATAGGAAGAAGGGCGGCAATCATGGCGGAGTCGGGCAATTCTTATCAGAAGATCTATGAAATCGTAAAGCAGATTCCAAAGGGATGTGTGGCATCTTACGGACAGGTGGCGGCGCTTGCAGGGAATCCCAGATGGGCAAGAGTGGTTGGCTACGCGCTTCACGTGAACCCGGATCCAGCGCATATTCCCTGTTACCGTGTGGTGAACCGGGAAGGCAGACTTTCGGATGCCTTTGCATTCGGCGGTGTGAATGAGCAGAAGCTGCTGCTGGAGGCAGAGGGCGTCGAAGTAACTGACGGCTATGTGGATATGGAACTGTATCAGTGGAAGAAGCTCCGGATCTGAGAGACGGAAACGGAACCGATACAGGAAGAGAAAGCAGAGACAGAAACAGAAAGCAAAGACAGAAACGGAAAAACGAGATAGAAACGGAAAGCAGAGACGGAAACGGAACCGATACAGGAACGGAGGAGAAATATGCGGAAAAAGGAACTGGCACTTCAGGTGATAGAGCGTTTGAAAAAGGAGTATCCGGACACGGGATGCTCGCTGGATTATGACGATGCATGGAAGCTTCTGGTCAGTGTGAGACTGGCGGCACAGTGCACGGATGCGAGAGTCAATGTGGTCGTGCAGGATCTGTACCGGGAATTCCCGGATGTGGATGCACTTGCGGATGCAGATGTGGAGGAGATTGAGCGCATTGTAAAACCGTGCGGGTTGGGACATAGCAAGGCGCGCGACATCTCCGCCTGCATGAAGATGCTGAAGGAAAAGTACCAGGGAAAGGTACCGGAAGATTTTGATGCACTGTTAGAACTTCCGGGAGTCGGCAGAAAAAGCGCCAATCTGGTGATGGGGGACGTCTTTGGACAGCCGGCAATCGTCACTGATACGCACTGTATCCGCCTGGCGAACCGCATCGGGCTTGTGGACGGGATCAAGGAACCAAAGAAAGTGGAGATGGCACTCTGGAAGCTGATTCCGCCGGAGGAGAGCAATGATTTCTGCCACAGGCTTGTGGATCACGGGCGTGCAGTCTGTACCGCGCGGACAGCACCGTACTGCGACCGCTGCTGTCTCAATGACATCTGCAAAAAGGCCGGAATTTAGAAAAAGATAAAATAAATCAATGTATTTGATTAAAAACGCACCTTGCGGAAGCATAAGGGGTATGATAGTATATACGAAATGAATAACAGAAATCAACTTTCTTGAATTATTTTGTATGGAGGAAAGACATGAATATTGCAGCAAAATACGGAAAATCATACTTTATGCCGCCGGAGGTGACATATGACTGGGTGAAGAAGGACAGTATCGACAAAGCGCCTGTTTGGTGCAGCGTGGATCTGCGTGATGGTAATCAGGCGTTGATCGAGCCTATGAGCTTAGAGGAAAAAGTAGAATATTTTAAAATGCTTGTAGAGATCGGATTCAAAGAGATTGAGGTCGGTTTCCCGGCAGCTTCCGAGACAGAGTATAACTTTTTAAGAACATTGATCGATCGTAAGCTGATCCCGGATGATGTTACCGTTCAGGTATTGACACAGGCAAGAGAACATATTATCCGTAAGACATTTGAAGCCGTAGATGGTGCACCGAATGCAGTGGTGCATGTATATAATTCTACATCTGTAGCACAAAGAGAACAGGTATTTAAGAAATCAAAAGAGGAGATCAAGCAGATCGCAATTGACGGAGCTGCTTTATTAAAGAAGTTAGCCGATGAGGTAAAAGGAAATATCCGTTTTGAATACAGTCCGGAAAGTTTCCATGGAACAGAAGTTGATTATGCGGTAGAAGTATGTAATGCTGTTCTGGATGTATGGCAGCCGACTGCTGATAAGAAAGCAATCATCAATATTCCATCGACAGTAGAAAATGCGATGCCTCATGTTTTTGCAAGCCAGATCGAATATGTCAGCAAGCATTTGAAATATCGTGACAATGTCGTATTATCACTACACCACCTCAAACGCACTTGGATATAATAAGAATTGCTAATAAATATAATTTGATTTCACTCGACGAATCTGATATATAATATGCGTCTTGATTCATTTCTCTAGCTTTTCCTATATCTGACTTTGCATAAGCTATTATCATCGTTTCACCTCGTATCTTTTTTTCTAGTTATATCATATTAAATATTATTTTTCAATTGTTTTTATAAATTTTTTCTTCTCAATAGTCCACATGCTGCATCAATATCTGAACCTAACTCACGTCTAATAGTAGCAACAATTCCATGGTCATTTAAATAATCTCTAAATTTCATAATATTTTCATTAGAAGATTTTGTATATGCTCCATTTTCAATCTTATTAATAGGAATTAGATTAACATGACATAACATTCCATGTAGCAATTTTACTAGTTCTTTAGCATCTTCTAAATTATCATTATTGTCTTTTGCTAATGCATATTCAAAAGATATTCTTCTATTTGTTTTTGCAATATAATCTTTACAAGCTTGTAATAATTCTTCTATTGGAAATGCATTATTTACAGGCATCATACTACTTCTTTTTTCATTGTTTGTAGCATGTAATGATATAGATAATGTACATTGTATGTTTTCATCTGCTAGTCTATATATTGCAGGAACTAATCCACTTGTAGATACACTTATATGTCTAGCTCCAATATTTAATCCTTTTGGATTGTTTATAATTCTAATTGCATTTACAACATTATTATAATTGTTTAATGGTTCTCCAATTCCCATAAATACTACATTAGAGATTCTTACACCTGTATCTTGTTCAACTGCTAAAATTTGTTCTACAATTTCTCCAGAAGTAAGACTTCTTACAAAATTTATTCCTGTAGAAGCACAGAATTTGCATCCCATTTTGCAACCTATTTGTGAAGATACACATATGCTATACCCATGATGGTAACTCATTAATACAGTTTCTATAGCATTTCCATCAAGTACATCAAATAGATATTTAATTGTTCCATCTTTTGATTCTTGTTTTCTTAATATTTCATAATTACATATTGTATAATTTTCCTTTAGTTTTTTTCTTAAATCTAAAGATAGGTTTGTCATTTCATCAAAATCTTTTACTTTTTCTTGATATAGCCATTTAAAGATTTGCTCAGCTCTAAAAGGCTTTTCACCAATACTTATTAATTCTTTTTTTAAATCTTCTAAATCATAATCTTTGATATTTTTCATTTTTTCTCCTTTCGGTTTATACAAATTCTTCCCATACTAAATTTGCTAAGTCTAATCCTTTATTTGTTAGCTTTATATTGTCTAAATCTATCTCAACTAATTCTTCATTTACTAATTTTTCTAATTCTTTTCTAAATAAGAATATAGGATTTTCTCCAAATTTTGCTTTAAACTCTGAAATTTTAACTCCATCTAACATTCTTAAACCTAGCATCATATATTCTTTTTGCATATCTTCTTTCTTTTGCTTTTCATGTATTGTTTTTATTTCTTTACTTGATTTTATAAGATATTGTTTTAAATCTGTTGTATTTGAATATCTAACTCCATTCATATATGAATGAGCAACAATACCAAACCCTATATATGACTTTTGCTTCCAACAGTTGGTATTGTGTTTTGATTCATAACCATCTATTGCAAAATTTGATATTTCATAATGCTTGTACCCATTTAATTCTAAATAATTTTTTGTGTAGTGGTACTCGTTTCTTTCTTCCTCTTCTTCTGGTAATTTTAATTCTCCTGAATTTATCATTTTTTCTATTGGAGTTGCTTCTTCGACAATTAATGAATATACAGATATATGTTTTGGTTTTAAATTTACTATTTTTTCTAAACTATCTTTTAAATCCTCTATTTTTTGATTTGGTATTCCTAACATTAAATCTACATTAATATTTTCAAATCCAACTTCTTTTGCCCAATTATATGTATCTAAGAATTGATTATAATTGTGAATTCTTCCTAATTGTTTTAGTAATTCATCATTTGTACTTTGTAAACCAATACTTAGTCTATTTATTCCACAATTTTTAAACATCTGTAGTTTTTCTTTTGTTACTGTCCCTGGATTTACTTCTATAGTAATTTCTAGTTTTTCTTTATTTTTTATATTTGCAACTTCAAATATTTTTTCTAATATTTCTTTTATATGTTCCTCTTTTATTGATGATGGAGTACCACCACCAATATAGATTGTTGTTATTTCATTATTTTTTAGATACTCTTTATTTTCTTCAATTTCTTGTTTTAATTTTTTTATATAATCATCTTGCATTTCAAAGCTATTTGCATATGATACAAAATCGCAATAATAACATTTTTTTATGCAAAATG
>OKSA01000774.1_pt1 | contig 30880 bp, 28 predicted proteins | sample 1601181 | NCBI WGS metagenome assembly OKSA01 (sample SAMEA3541538, study PRJEB24748) | human gut metagenome | biome: human gut; feature: human-associated habitat; material: faeces | place: China | collected 2012
GAAAGTCTGAAGGAGAAAGACGAAGTTGAGACAGAAGGAGACCAGCTGGATATCGGACAGCTTTTTTTGATGGCGATTGCAACCAGTATTGATGCATTAGCGATCGGTGTTACTTTTGCATTACTGCCGGGTGTAAATATCTGGACATCAATCGCATTGATCGGGTGTACTACATTTATGATTTCTTTTGCCGGAGTCGGCATCGGTTTTCGATTTGGAAATAAATATGAAAAAAAAGCGCAGATCGTAGGCGGTGTGATCCTGATCGTGCTTGGTATCAAGATTTTATTGGAACATTTAGGCGTGTTGCCATTTTAAGAGAGAGAAAAAGAGTAATGGAGGATTGATATGGAGTATATTATTTTAATTATCGGATTTGTATTGTTGATCAAGGGAGCAGATTTTTTTGTGGAAGGCAGTTCGAGTGTTGCAAAACAGCTTCGTGTGCCATCCATGATCATTGGACTTACGATTGTCGCAATGGGGACAAGTCTTCCGGAATGTTCTGTTAGTATTACGGCTGCACTGGCACATAAGAACGGACTTGCTATCAGCAATGCAGTTGGATCAAATATTTTTAATCTGATGGTGGTTTGTGGTGCCTGTACATTATTTTGTCCGTTAGCGGTTCAGAAAGAAACTTTAAAGAAAGAATTTCCGTTTTCTATTGTAGCAGCATTACTTCTGTTAGGATTTGGATTTACCGGAATGTTAGTCGGTCATATGGAAGGGTTTGTAATGTTATTTCTCTTTGCCTGCTTTTTGATCTGGATGATCCAATCAGCAAGAAAAGCGAGAGCGACAGCGTCCGATGAAGAAGAATATGAGATTCTTCCTATCTGGAAATGTTTTCTTTTTATCGTAGGCGGTATCATTGCAATCAAGTTTGGCGGAGATATGGTAGTAGACAGTGCTTCAACGATTGCTAAAAATTTCGGCATGACAGATACATTGATCGGTCTTACGATCGTAGCATTTGGAACAAGTCTTCCTGAACTTGTGACATCGATCGTAGCCGCAAGAAAAGATGAGGTGGATATGGCACTTGGTAATGTGATCGGTTCAAATATCTTTAATATTTTGCTGGTCCTTGGTGTAGCTGCGGCAATTTCTCCGATCACATTTTCGATGCAAAATATTATTGATATAATCGTTTTAGTGATCATGAGCATTCTGGTACTGATCTTTGCAGCAACCAAAAAGACGATCAACCGCACCGAAGGAATCATTATGCTAGTGCTGTATGCAGGATATGTGGTATATATCTGTAATCGTTAGGAAAGAACGAAATCTTTTATATGATAAGGGTATTTTAGCACTCTGATAAAAAGAGTGCTAAAATACCCTTGACTTTTTAGAAAAAGAGTATTATAGTATGTTTTGCATGGGTTATTAGCACTCTAGTTTGTTGATTGCTAATACAAATCCGAAAAAGAGAACATAAAGACATGATACGAATGAATATCCGTTCCGGTGGTAAACCACACAAGACTAGGAAAGGAAAAACGAAAGCTTTCTGATTCAGAGTACATGTTGTCACATTATAATATGAAGAAAAAAGATAGGAGAGATGAATATGTCGACAAGAACAGGTAGTTTATCAATTGATTCTGAAAATATGTTTCCGATCATTAAGAAGTGGTTATACTCGGATCATGACATTTTTATCCGTGAATTGATCTCAAACGGCTGTGACGCGATCACAAAATTAAAAAAACTGGATGTAATGGGTGAATACCAGTTACCGGATGATTATAAGGCATCAATTCATGTAGAAGTGAATCCGGAAGAGAAGACTTTGAAGTTCATTGATAATGGTCTTGGTATGACAGCAGAGGAAGTTGAAGAATATATTACTCAGATTGCATTTTCAGGAGCTACAGAGTTCCTTGAAAAATATAAAGACAAGACAACAGAAGACGATATGATCGGTCATTTCGGACTGGGATTCTATTCTGCATTCATGGTTGCAGATGAAGTTCATATTGACACATTATCTTACAAAGACGGAGCAACACCGGTACGCTGGGTAAGTAATGGTGGAACGGAATACGAGATGACAGAAGGAGACAAGCAGACTGTAGGATCTGAGATTACATTGTATCTGAACGATGATTGCCTGGAGTTTGCGAACGAGTATCGTGTAAGAGAAGTTATCCAGAAGTATTGTTCCTTTATGCCGGTAGAAATCTTCCTTTCCAAGGCAAATGCAGAGCCTGAATATGAGACGATCGACGAAGCAGATCTGAAAGATGATGATGAAGTAATCGAGCATATTCACGAAGATGCCAAGATGGAAGAAAAAGAGAATGAAAACGGCGAGAAAGAAATGGTAGAGACAGAACCTGCCAAAGAAAAAGTAAAGATCAAAAAACGTCCGGTTTCATTAAGTGATATCCACCCACTGTGGACAAAGCATCCGAATGAATGCAGTGATGAAGATTATCTGAACTTCTACCGCAAAGTATTCATGGATTACAAAGAGCCACTGTTCTGGATCCACCTGAATATGGATTATCCATTTAATTTAAAAGGAATTTTGTACTTCCCAAGAATCAACACAGAGTATGATTCTATTGAAGGAACAATTAAGTTATACAACAACCAGGTATTTATCGCGGACAATATCAAAGAAGTCATTCCGGAATATCTGATGGTATTAAAGGGAGTCATCGATTGTCCGGATCTGCCGCTTAACGTATCACGTAGCGCATTACAGAATGACGGATTTGTGAATAAGATCTCTGAATACATTTCCAAGAAGGTTGCAGACAAGCTTTCCGGAATGTGCAAGACAAAGAGAGAAGACTATGAGAAATACTGGGATAACATCAGTCCGTTCATCAAGTTCGGATGCCTGAAAGATGAAAAGTTCTGTGACAAGATGAAAGACGCGGTTCTGTTTAAGAATCTGGATCACAAATATCTGACATTGAAAGATTGCATCGAGGCAAATGGAGGAACCGTAGAAGATCAGAATGCCAAGACAGATGATCAGAATACTGAGAACAAAGAAGAGGATAAGACAGTTATTTATTATGTGACGGACGAGATCCAGCAGAGCCAGTACATCAACATGTTCAAGAACCAGGGCATGGATGCGGTAATCCTCGGACACAACATTGATTCGCCGTTTATCACACAGTTAGAGCAGCGTAATCAGAATATCAAGTTCCAGAGAATCGACGCCGATGTAACAGCAGGTGCAAAGGAAGAAGTTGCCGAAGAAGAGAAGGAAGCATTCCAGAAGAAATCTGACAGTCTGGTAGAGATTTTCCGCAAAGAGCTTGGAAACGAGAATCTGGATGTTAAAATCGAGAAACTGAAAGATGAAAATGTTGCTTCTATGATGACGTTATCCGAAGAAAACCGTCGTATGCAGGAAATGATGAAAATGTATGGCATGAACGGAATGGATATGGGTACAACAAGTACACTGATTCTGAATGCAAATCATCCGCTGGTTCAGTATGTAGTTGAACATAAAGACAGTGAGAACACAAGTATTATCTGCAAACAGTTATATGATCTGGCAATGCTGGCGCATAAGCCGCTCAGTCCGGAAGAGATGACTGCGTTTGTGCAGAGAAGTAATGAGATCATGATGCTGCTTACAAAGTAAAGATTTGAAGTTAAGATTGGCGGAATGAAAAATAAGAGCCGTGCGGCTGTGGAAGTGAAATCCATGGCGGCACGGCTCTGTTTATATCGGAAACTGCAGATCAGTAGTCACCTTCAATGGATCTGGATTTTAAAATGTTTTTTACTTCCTGATCCCATTCTCTTTCGATGGATTTGTCCATGGTGAAAGTGTTCAGAGAAGTTCCGGTGATACATTGTAAGTGATGTCCATCGTAGTGGAAGTTCAGGTACAGCCCCCGGATCTCTTCCGGGCGGTATCCGGTGAGACTGTGGGCGGTCAGAAAGTACGGGACCTGATCTTCCGGAAGCGCAAGGACAATCTTGAATCCCAATGGAGTGCGTTTACCGCGGATGATCTGGAAGCAGAAGTCTCGGGTTTTATTCCAGCGGGAGTAGGTTTCTTCAGGTTTTTCATCAAAGAAGTCTTCCTGGAGAAAGCCGCTGATGGTAAATTTGTTGAAGGTCGTGATCTCGCCTTCTATGAAAGAAAAGTTGTCGAAAGTGTCTTTTAAGAGCAGATGTGACATGCAATTTTTGGCTGATAACTGGTATACATTCATAAGGAAAACCTCCTGTTAATCTATATGATCATTTTCCCTTTCAGGTATAAGGAAATGTATTCAACATTATAGCACAAAAGACGACAGAAAAGAGGATATAAATTGACATTCAAAAAGAAAAACAGTAAAATAAATTGGATATACATATTTAGGATCAACAGAGAAACGAAAGAGGAGAAGATTTCGTGGATATAGAGAGTAAAACTTCAATTTATGAAGAAAAAGAAGAGACTCAGGAGGTGAATCCTGAGGAGCAGAAAAGTGAAATAAAAAGTGAGAAAGAAAAAGACCGGGTACTTCAGACTGCAGTGATCGTTGCGGTTGTTATTCTGGTGATTGGCGGGATTACGGTGGCGCGCAGGCTCAGTAATCCACAGAAGGATACAAAGAAGGGCACAGAGATCCTGAAGACGATGGATGAGATGGATGTGTCTAAGGCAGATAAAAAGATTAAGGAGTTAGAAACGCAGGAACGTGAGACAGAACAGGATGCAGAAGAACAGCCGGCAAGCGAAAAATTTGCAGATTGTCTGGTCCTGGGGGATTCCATCACACAGGGATTGTACGAATATGGTGTGCTGGATCAGGCAAATGTACAGGCAGACCGTGGAGCCGGTGTGTCGGCGGGGGATAATGAAAAACTGGCAGATCATATTGCCAGGGCAAAAGAGATGAAACCGTCAGTATTATTCCTTTCTTACGGGATGAATGATGTCGGAGCGCAGAATGGAGACGCGGATGGATTCATAAAAGCATACAGGCCGGTGATCAGAGATCTGAAAAAATCACTGCCGGATACGAAAATATATGTTAACAGTATACTTCCGACAGCGCAGATTGCAATTGATCAGAATTCTGTCTATGCAAAAATTCCGGAGTTCAATCAGAAATTAAAAAAATTATGTGAAAAAGAGAAAGTAACATTTATTGATAATACAGAGCTGGTGAAACAGGAGTATTATGCCGGTGATGGAATCCATATGTCAACCGGTTATTATAAAGAATGGGTAAATCATATGGCGGAGGTTGCAGAATTATAATGAAAAACGGAAAATTAGACAAGATTAACCTGTTAAAATATTTGATGGTAGTCCTCCTGATCATTTATGTAGTATTTCTTGTGACCCGGGAAGGGGATAATACCGTATCCGTAGATACGATTGAAAAGAATATCACAAAAGCCGTAAAATTAGAAGGAATGAAAAAAGGCACAACACAGGATCTGAAAAAATATTACAGTCTGAATGCCAATGATTATGAAGGAATCAGTCTGTATATTCCGGATGACGTTATGAGTGTGAATGAAATACTCGTAATAAAGGTAAAAAACGAAAGTCAGATCGAGACGGTTGAAAAGGCAGTGGAAAGTCGTGTAAATACACAGGAAAAGAATTTTGAAGGTTATGGTGTAGAACAAACAAAGCTGATACATGCTGCAATTATTGAGACCAGAGGACGTTATGTGCTGCTGGCAGTTTCAAAGGATGCAGACCGTATCGATGCGGCATTTAAGAAGAGTATTTGATAAAAAGGAATTAGAGAGATGTTATTTAGCAGTATTGTTTTTTTATTTACATTTTTGCCGGCTGTGATGATCTTATATTATCTGTTGCCGGTAAGATTCCGGAATGTGATCTTATTGCTGGCGAGTCTGGTGTTTTATGCATGGGGGGAACCGGTATATCTGTTTCTGATGCTACTGTCCATATTGTTTAATTATTTCAGTGGACTGGATATTGCAAGGAATCTGCAGGATAAGAGAGCTGCAAAGCGGAGCCTGGTTTTTAACCTTATCATTAATCTGGCAGTACTTGGATTTTTTAAGTATGAAGGGTTTGTATTGGACACATTGAACGGGATACTTCCGGTACATATTTCTTATCATGCACTGCCGCTTCCGATTGGAATATCATTTTATACATTCCAGATATTATCCTATATCATTGATGTATATCGGGGAAATGTAAAAGTGCAGACGAATCTTCCTAATTTTGCATTATATGTAACGATGTTTCCGCAGCTTATTGCGGGACCGATCGTGCAATATGCAGATGTAGATGAACAGCTTGCGTCCAGAGAAGTCTCATGGACAAAATTCGGAGAAGGAAGCATGTATTTTATCCGGGGACTTGCGAAGAAAGTATTACTGGCGAATACCTCAGGGATGATTTTTACAGAGGTAAGCGGACTTGCGAAAGGTAATATAGCCGTGATGACGGCGTGGCTTGGAGCTTTTGCATATATGTTCCAGATTTATTTTGATTTCAGTGGATATTCGGATATGGCGATCGGACTCGGTAAGATGTTGGGATTTGAATTCAATATGAACTTTAACTATCCATATGTGTCTAAGAGTATTACGGAGTTCTGGCGCAGATGGCATATTTCGCTGAGCAGCTGGTTCAGGGATTATGTGTATATTCCATTGGGAGGAAACAGGGTATCGAAGATCAAACACATCAGGAATCTTCTGATCGTATGGTTTCTGACCGGATTATGGCATGGAGCTGCATGGAATTTCGTGGCATGGGGACTCTATTATGGGGTGATCCTGATCATTGAAAAATATCTCCTGTCGCCGGTACTGGACAGACTTCCGGACGTAGTCCGTCATATTTACAGTATTGTTCTGGTTGTGATCGGCTGGGTATTGTTTTTCAGCTCTTCATTCGGACAGGCAGCAGATTATATCAGAGTGATGTTTGGTGCAGGTGCACATGGCTTTGCAGACAGAGAGAGTATGTATCTTCTTACAAGCAACCTGATCCTGTGGTTGATCCTGATATTTGGCTCTACGCCGCTGGTTCATTTCAGATACGAGCATATGTTAAGATCAAAAAAATGGAATACAACAATCATTAACAGTGTGGTATATGCTGCGTTGTTTATTGTCTGTATTGCATATCTGGTAACGGAGACCTATAATCCGTTCCTGTATTTCAGATTTTAGGAGCAAAGATGAGACAGTCGAGAAAGAAATGGGAAAGAAAAAGAGAAGAACAGAGAAATAAAGTAATTGCAGTGCTGTTTATTGTAATGATGGTTATCTTTTGCGTGGTAAATATTGCAACTGCTGACAGGGAATTTTCAGCAAAAGAAAACCGGGCACTGGAACAAAGACCTAAGCTTACGATCTCCGGTATTGAAAGCGGAAGATGGATGAAACAGTATGAATCTTATGTATCGGATCAGTTTGCGGGAAGAGATTTCTGGGTAGCTTTAAAGAGCCGTATTGATCTGATCGCAGGAAAACGTAAGGCAAATGGTGTATTTAAAGGAAAGGATCACTATCTGTTAGAGGATATAGCCAGACCGGATGAAGAACAATTGAAAACAAATCTGGATGCAATGAAAAAGTTTCGGGAGACATATAAAGATATCCCGATGTATATGATGCTGGTACCGAATGCTGCAAATATCGAGTCGGACAAGTTACCGTATTGCGCAGTGACAGAAGATCAGGATAAACAGTTTCAGAAAATAAAGGCTTCGCTCGGGACAGCTTTTCAGTGGGTAAATGTGGAAGATACATTGAAAAAGCACAGAGCAGAAGAGATATATTACCATACGGATCATCACTGGACGACGCTTGGTGCTTACTATGGATATCAGGCGCTGGCTGCGGCTATGAAACTGGATACATCAAAAGCACCGGCTATGAAATCCTATGCAGTGACGAATTCATTTAACGGAACCTTATCGGCGACAAGCGGATATGAAACAGACTATAATGAGCCGATCTATATATACGCACCGGATGATCTGAAAACAGCACCACAGGTAGTTGTAAATAACGTGAATGAAAAAAAGAAAACAGCAACGTTATACGATACATCCAAGTTGAAAGAAAAGGATAAATATGCATTATTTCTTGGCGGTAATTATCCCGTCCTGGATATCAGAACGACGGCAGATACAACAGACAGACTGTTGCTTGTAAAAGATTCCTATGCGAATAGTGTAATTCCGTTTCTGACGGCATATTACAGAGAAATCATAGTGGTTGATCCAAGATATTATTATGATGATATCAGAGAAGTTATGAAGAAAAATAAGATCACAAGTGTTCTGTTCCTGTATAACGGTAATACATTTGTGCAGGATAACAGTATCAGCGGGGTATTGCAGAATGATTAGACTGAACAAGTATTTAAGCGAAGCCGGTGTCTGTTCCAGAAGGGAGGCAGACAGGCTGATCGAGTCGGGAATTGTGACTGTGGATGGAAAGACAGCAGCTCCCGGCATGAAAGTAGAAGACGGACAGGAGGTCCGTGTCGGAAAAAAAGTGGTCAAAAGCAAAACGGAAAAAACGGTCCTGGCAGTGTACAAACCTGCCGGGATTGTTTGTACAGAAGACAAAAGGGAGAAAAAGAACATCATCCGGTTCCTCAATTATCCGGTACGCATCACTTATGCAGGAAGACTGGATAAAGATTCGGAAGGGCTTCTGATTATGACAAATGATGGAGATCTGATCAACGGCATGATGCGCGCAAGATATGCGCATGAGAAAGAATATAAGGTCAGAGTAAACAAAGAAGTTACTCCGGAATTCATTGAGAAGATGAGCCGGGGAGTACACATCAGAGACAAAGAAAAGAATCTGGATGCGGTGACCAGACCCTGTACAGTAAAAAAGACCGGGAAACATACATTTTCCATTATTCTGACACAGGGATTGAACAGACAGATACGGCGCATGTGCGAAGCACTCGGATATAAGGTGGATGTGTTAAAAAGGATACGGATCATGAACGTGGAACTTGGAGATCTGAAACCGGGACAGGTAAGAGAATTAACAGAACAGGAGTTAAAGGAATTATATGGGACAGTCAAAGAACGAGAGAATGCTGGAATTAGTAGAACTTCTGAATAAAGCATCCAGATCTTATTATCAGGATGCGCAGGAGATCATGAGCAACTACGAATATGACAGATTGTATGATGAACTGCAGAATCTGGAAAAAGAACTGGGAATTACATTGTCGAACAGTCCGACGGTAAATGTCGGATATGAAGTTGTCAGTGAACTCCCAAAAGAAAGGCATGAAAGCCCGATGCTCTCACTGGATAAGACGAAAGAAGTAGAAGAGCTTAAGAACTTCGTTGGCAGTCAGAAAGTATTGATGTCCTGGAAGATGGACGGATTGACGATCGTGTTGACTTATCGTGACGGAAAGCTTTATAAAGCGGTCACACGCGGTAACGGAGAAGTCGGTGAAGTAGTTACAAACAATGCGAAGGTATTCAAAAATGTACCGGTGCAGATCGCTTACCGGGGGGAATTGATCTTAAGAGGAGAAGCGGTGATCGGATATCATGACTTCGAGAAGATCAATGAAGAGATTGAAGATGTAGATGCAAAATATAAAAATCCAAGAAACTTATGCAGTGGTTCAGTCAGACAGCTCAATAACCAGATCACGGCAAAGAGAAATGTTATGTTTTATGCATTCACGTTAGTGCAGGCAGATGGAGTTGATTTTCAGAATTCCAGAGCTTGTCAGATGGAATGGCTGAAAGCACAGGGATTCACGACGGTAGAATATCATATGGTGACCAGAGATACAGTAGAAGATGAAGTTGCTAAATTTTCGTCAGAGATTAGTAAAAATGATTTCCCTTCTGACGGACTTGTGCTATCATATGATGATATAGCGTATGGAAGATCGTTGGGAAGAACAGCAAAATTCCCGAGAGATTCTTACGCATTCAAATGGCAGGATGAGATCAGGGAAACGATTCTGCGTGAAATAGAATGGAGTCCGTCAAGGACAGGACTGATCAATCCGGTTGCAATCTTTGATCCGGTGGAGCTGGAAGGAACGACGGTCAGCCGTGCAAGTGTTCACAATATCAGCATTATGGAAGAACTGGAACTTGGCATCGGAGATAAGATCGAAGTTTATAAGGCAAATATGATCATTCCGCAGATTGCAGAGAATCTGACAAGAAGCGGTGTGAAAGATATTCCGGAAAGATGTCCGGTCTGTCAGGGTGAGACGAAGATCAGACAGGTAGGAAATGCGAAAGCATTATACTGTATGAATCCGGAATGCCAGGCAAAGCATGTGAAGGCATTTGCATTATTCGTAAGCAGAGATGCACTTAATATAGAAGGATTGTCGGAAGCAACACTGGAAAAATTCATTTCCAGAGGATATATCCATACATTTGCCGATATCTTCCATCTGGACCACTACAAAGACGAGATTCAGGGAATGGAAGGATTTGGAGAAAAATCGTACAGGAAACTGATCGAAAGTGTGGAAAAAGCAAGAACAACCACGTTGCCAAGAGTTGTCTATTCACTGGGAATCGCAGGGATCGGACTTGCCAATGCAAAGGTTATCTGCAGAGAGTTGAAATATGATGTAGAAGCCCTTTTGATGGTTACAGAAGAAGAATTAAATGAGATCCAGGGCGTGGGAGAAGTTCTGGCAAAGGCATTCACCGGATATTTTTCAGATGCAAAGCATGTGGAGAATTTCAGAAAGCTTTTAGAAGAGTTGACAATCCCGGAAGAGACATCAACAAAGAAACAGATTTTTGAAGGTGTCAATTTTGTGATCACCGGAAGCGTAACACATTTTGCAAACCGAGGTGAAGTGAAGGAATTGATTGAAAGTCTGGGAGGAAAGGTGACAGGATCGGTAACGTCCAAAACGAATTACTTGATCAACAATGATGTAACCAGCACATCTTCCAAAAATAAGAAAGCAAATGAACTGGGGATCCCGATTATTTCCGAAGAGACATTTCTGGAACTGGTGAACCAGGAAGAATCATAGAACCAGGATAAAACAGAGTGAAAGATACGACAAAAAGTAAGAAGGAGAGAATAATGACCAATCAGGACGATAACAATCAGAAAATCGAAAAAGTAGAAGACGTCGAAGTAGAAACAACAAAGAAGACGTCAGATTCGGATGATAAGAAACAAAATGATGATGAGTATGAAAAAGTATGTTTTATATGCAGACGTCCGGAGAGTGCTGCGGGGAAGATGATCGAACTTTCGAACCATATCTGTGTCTGCAATGATTGCATGCAGAAGAGTTTTGATGCAATGTCGAATGGACCGATCGATTACAGTCAGCTGATGAATATTCCGGGAGTACAGGTATTCAATATGTCTGATATGGAGCAGAGTATTCCAAAACAGCAGAAGATCAAGAAGAAAAAAGAAGGCGAAGAATACAAGCCGTTAGTAGATATCAGGAATCTTCCGGCTCCGCACAAGATCAAAGCAAAACTGGACGAGTATGTGGTAGGACAGGAATATGCAAAGAAAGTGATGTCGGTTGCGGTATATAATCATTACAAGCGAGTGGCAACAGATTCGATGGATGACATTGAGATTGAGAAATCCAACATGCTGATGATCGGACCGACAGGTTCCGGTAAGACGTATCTGGTAAAGACACTGGCAAGGATTCTGGATGTTCCGCTTGCGATCACGGATGCAACCTCTCTTACAGAGGCAGGGTACATCGGTGATGATATCGAAAGCGTTGTATCCAAGCTGCTTGCGGCAGCAGATAATGATGTAGAAAAGGCAGAACAGGGAATCATTTTTATTGATGAGATCGACAAGATCGCAAAGAAGAAAAACTCCAGTCAGCGTGATGTGAGCGGTGAGTCTGTACAGCAGGGAATGCTGAAACTTCTGGAAGGAAGTGATGTGGAAGTTCCTGTCGGGGCAACGAGCAAGAATGCAATGGTTCCGCTTACAACAGTGAATACGAGGAACATTCTGTTCATCTGTGGAGGTGCATTCCCGGATCTGGAAGGAATTATCAAAGAACGTCTGACCAAACAGGCAGCGATCGGATTCGGAGCGGATCTGAGAGATAAATACAATAACGACAAAGAGATTCTTAAAAAGGTCGCAACAGAGGATTTGCGTGTATTCGGTATGATACCGGAGTTCCTGGGACGTCTGCCGATTGTATTTACCTTACAGGGTATGAGTGAAGATATGCTGGTGGAGATATTAAAAGAGCCTAAGAATGCAATTTTGAAGCAATATCAGAAACTGCTTGCATTAGACGAAGTAAAATTGGAATTCGATGACGGCGCACTTCATGCGATCGCAAAAAAAGCAATGAAGAAAGATACCGGAGCGAGGGCGCTTCGTGCGATCATCGAAGAATTCATGTTAGATATCATGTATGAAATCCCGAAGGATGACAATATTGGAGAGGTTGTTATCACAAAAGAATATATTGAGGGAACCGGAGGACCGGTAATAATGTTGAGAGGTCAGGAAGTACCAAGGCTTCAATAATACATTTTACATATAGAATGCTAAGAGAGCTGTCAATGACAGCTTTCATTATGCAATGACACATAAGACTTTACTTGAGGAAGAATGGAGGAGAAAGGAATGGAGGAATTATCAGCTATTCCAGTTTGGCTCTGCATACCCTTTGCAGGGCTGTTGCTCAGTATTGCCGTTATGCCTCTGATCAAGCCGGACTGGTGGGAAAAGCATCAGCCGCTTGCAGTTGCGTTCTGGTCGGTACTGTTTATTGTTCCGTTTGCTGCAAAGTACGGAATGTTTACAATGGGAGAGACAGTTTTGGAATGTGTGGTAAATGATTATCTGACATTTATCATTTTATTGTTCGGTCTGTTCTGTGTAGCAGGTAACATTACAATTGACGGTGAGTTTGCCGGATCACCGAGGATCAATACGGCATTGTTTGTTCTGGGAACACTGCTTTCCAGCGTGATCGGAACGACCGGATCAAGTATGCTTTTGGTACGTCCGTTTATTAAGATGAATTCGTGGAGAAAAAGAAAGAGTCACATTATGATCTTTTTTATCTTCCTGATCTCTAATATGGGAGGATGTCTGACACCGATCGGAGATCCGCCGCTTCTGATGGGATTCATGCGTGGTGTTCCGTTTTTCTGGAGCCTGAAGCTGTTTCATATACTGATCTTTAACATGATCATTTTGCTGACGTTATTCTATTTTCTGGATAGAAGAGCTTACAGAAAAGATATTGCGGAAGGTAGAAAACCAGATATCAGAGAGCCCGGAACACACGTTAGAATTGTAGGACTTCATAATCTGATATATGTTGCAATGATTGTCGGAGCTGTAATTTTAAGTGGAATGCTTCCTGGTATGTCTGCATTCCAGAATGCGGACGGAACGGTAAAAGGAATCCATATCCTTGGAGAAGTGACGCTTGGATTCCCGTCTGTGATCGAGATCGTGATCATCCTTCTGGCAGCATTTTTATCATTTAAAACGACAAAAGAAGAAGTACGTATCCGTAACCATTTTACCTGGGGGGCAATTCAGGAAGTTGCGGTTCTGTTCATCGGAATCTTTATCACGATGCAGCCTGCATTGATGATCCTGAAGGCAAATGGTGCGGAACTTGGTATCAATAAACCATTTGAAATGTTCTGGGCAACCGGAGCACTGTCAAGTTTTCTGGATAATACACCAACGTATCTGGTATTCCTTACAACGGCGGGAGCACTTGGGTTCAAGAGCGGTGTTGTGACGACACTTGGTTCGGTTCCTGTTAAGATGCTGGAGGCAATCTCCTGTGGAGCTGTATTTATGGGAGCAAATACCTATATCGGAAATGCGCCGAACTTCATGGTAAAATCTATGTCAGATGAAAATGGTGTGCGTATGCCATCGTTCTTCGGATATATGGTATGGTCACTGACATGTCTGGTACCGGTATTTATTATAGATATGCTGGTATTCTTTTTGTAAGGGGAGGTGCGGAACATGGAAAATAAGAATAAATACTATGACATAGCGGAACGGATCTATGATCTGGACGGAGAAGTCTATGAATGTGTAGGTTCTTCTCTTGGCCGTACCTTTACGGGAGACAAACGTACTTGTGTAGACAGTCTTGTGAAGCTGATGCGTACAAAGCCACAGGGGCATCTGCTCAGAAGTGAGCTTGCGCTGATCAGTAACATGGCACGTACGATCCGTAAGGATGAAGACCGATCCAGACTGATGAGAAAATATGATGAGATATTAAAAGAAATCGCAGAACTGCCGGCAGGTTTTGGAAAAGTAGAGATTCTGGATGAAAACAGGGCAAAGCTAAATACATCGAACCTGCGTCAGAAGTTTTCCAAGGATGATCATCTGATCATCTGTATCGGAAGAACACATGGAAGTGCGGGTAACGATATTGGATTTGCACTGGCGGATGCACTCAGGATCAACTATTACGATGCAGAGATATTCAATGAAGTATTGAGACGTCTGGACGCGGAGAAAGATTCGGTTGTAGATGTGGCAGATCTGGGAACAAATGAGATTGAGAATAAATATCAGGGATCCGGACGGACGCTGAAAGAACGTCTGAAAGATTTTGACCGTTATCATGGTCTGACAAAAGAAGATGCAATCTTCTTTAATCAGAGTGATCTGATATGTAAGAGGGCAAAAGAAGAAGATTTCATTGTTATGGGACGATGTGCGGATGTGATACTGGCAAATAATCATATTCCACATATCAGTATCTTTATTACAGCTCCTTTTGAACAGCGTGTACACAGAGTCATGGAAGTCAATAATCTAGATCATAAAAAAGCAGAACGCCTTTTGAAGAAGATTGACCATCAGCATTCGAAATATTACAATTTCTATACCGGCCAGAAGTGGGGAGATGCTGTGAACTATGATATCTGTTTTAACAGTGCAAGTTATGGTATCGAAGAATCTGTGGAGATCATCGAGCGTATGCTGAACCAGCATACAAATGCATAAAAATATTAATGAATGACACGAAGTCTTTCATATACATAAAACAAATGTATATGAAAGGCTTTTTTCATTGGAAGATAGATGTAAAGAAAAGATATTATCGGAAGATTACTGGGATTTTATTATCTCGCCATACAGGGAAGATGAGTTAGAAGGAGTGGATACGGAAAAGATGTGTATCCAGGAGCTGGATTTCGGATATAAAAGTGTGTCGTTAGACAGTCGGATGTTACTTCCCTTATCCTTGCGGCAGTACTGGTACGGTGCGATCCCCAAGTGCTATACACTTCTGGATATGCAGCCGTTAGATGCAGCCGGAATTATTACGCTGCAGAATTATCCGACGCTGCAGCTTATGGGAGAGGGGATTATGATCGGTTTCCTGGATACGGGGATCGATTATACCCATCCGGTATTCCGTAATCTTGACGGGACAACAAGAATTGCGGGGATCTGGGATCAGACAATTCAGGATGGGGATCCGCCGGAGGGCTTTCTGTATGGAACAGAGTATACCGAAGAAAGAATCAATGCGGCTCTGCATTCGGAAAGCCCGCAGGAACTGATCTCTTCGGAAGATACAGATGGGCATGGAACATTTGTTGCAAGTGTGGCTGCCGGAAGTGCAGAAAGCAGTGGACAGTTTCTTGGGGCTGCCCCGGAGGCGGTGATCGCGATGGTAAAGCTGAAGCCGGCAAAAAAATATCTGAAAGAATTTTTTGCTGTTGCAGAAGATGCACACTGTTATCAGGAAAATGATATCCTGGCCGGACTTCGGTATCTGAATGAACTGGCCCGCAGACGGGAGATGCCGCTTGTGATCTGTATGGCAATCGGAACCAGTTTCGGAGGGCATAATGGTGACTCTTTGCTTGCAGGAGTTCTGGATGGCTATGCATTGCTGAGAAACCGCTGTGTAGTAACGGGAACCGGGAATGAGGCAGCGCAGAGACATCATTATTACGGAACATTTACGGAGTCACAGAATACACGGACAGCGGAGATCAGGGTAGGGGAAGGGGTGAAGGCTTTTGTGACGGAGTTATGGAGTACCCTTCCGAACATTGTGACAGTGTCGATTACATCACCTTCCGGAGAACGTACCGGGCAGATTCCGGTACGTCTGGGATATCTGTTTGATTTTGTATTTGCTTTTGAACGGACAGCTGTTACGGTGGAGTACAGACTTCTGCAGGAGAATAGCGATGCACAGCTGGTGTTTATCCGGCTGCAGAAAGCAGTACCGGGAATCTGGAAAATAGAAGTAAAGCCTGCGATGCAGACGAAGGGGGAGTTTCATATGTGGCTGCCCATGAGAGAGTTTCTGGATGGAGAAGTATATTTTCTGGAATCGAATCCGGATACCACATTTACAGAACCGGCAGGAGGGGAGCATACGATGACGGTGTCTTATTATAACAGTCAGGAGAATACGGTTGATATTAATTCGGGCAGAGGGTATACTAGAGATGAAAGAATCAAACCGGATTATGCTGCACCGGGAGTAGCGGTTACCGGTGCGGTACCGGGCGGAGGATTCAAAGAACGCACCGGTTCAAGTGCAGCAACAGCAATTGCGGCAGGTGGCTGTGCACTGATCATGAAGTGGATCAGTGATCAGCCGGGAGCGGGTGGAGCATCAGCCAGTCAGGTAAGAAATGTGATCGTGATGGGTGCGCAGAAGCTTCCGGCGATAGAATATCCAAATACACAGTGGGGATATGGAACGATGAACCTGTATCATTCACTGGATATTTTAAGACGGCTGTAAAGAAGAACGAGATAAGGAGAGGATACAGATGGCAGATTTTTTTGAAGAATTCAGCAGAAGAGTTTCAGATGTTGCGAGTGACATCACTAAGAAGACAGGAGATACACTGGAGATTCAGAAGATCAAAAGTAATGTACGAACTTTAAAGAGAGCAAATGAAAGAGATCTTGCAGATATCGGTCGTATGGTATATGAGAAGTTCCAGAGTGGGGAAGTATCCGACATGGATTACGTAACGCTCTGTGAAGAAATCGAAAAACGCGAGGAAGAGATTGAAAAGCAGGAAGAAGAGATTGTGAAGATCCAGGGAGAGATATAGATGCACACAAGCATACCGGGTGCGGTTGGAACACTGTTTGTTCTGGATATGGCTGTAAAACAATACATAGAAGAAAATGTAAGTGAGAAAGAGGAAAAAAACTTTTGCGGGACAAAAGTCCTGATCAGAAAAGTATACAACAAAGGCTTTGCATTTAATTCCATGGATTCCGAACCGGATAAGGTAAAAAAGGCGTCTGTGATAACGACGGCAGTGATCCTGATGCTGACATTGGCAGAATCATTCCGGGAAGGTCATAAGGTGACTAAGACAGCATGGACATTACTGAGTGCAGGAGCTATCAGCAATACGTATGACCGGATCGTCAGAGGTAAAGTCGTAGATTACATTGGTATAAGATCTGACCATAAGATATTAGGTGATGTAACAGCGAATTTGGCAGATGTCTATATCCTGATAGGATCTGTCCTGATGTGGATGAGAAGAATCGGAAAACGATAACAGGAAATATAACAGAAAATAGAATATTGGAAAAAGGAAAACACTATACTCCATCTTCTTTCGGATAGAATATAGTGTTTTTTGTATTTGTATTTACATCTGTATATGAGAATGAAATTAAAATCAGGCATGAAAAAAGCGGGTGATGGGAATCGAACCCACGTATCCAGCTTGGAAGGCTGGTGTTCTACCATTGAACTACACCCGCATGTAGTCGGGGTGACAGGATTCGAACCTGCGACCTCCTGGTCCCAAACCAGGCGCTCTAGCCAAGCTGAGCCACACCCCGATATTGTGTTGTGTCCTTAAGACAAGATGTATCATATCATGATTGAAGATAAAATGCAAGCAGAAATTGAAAAAAGATAAATAAATGGGATCGATATCTATTCAGCAAAAGAATTTTTAGAAAAAGTTAAGTTGTATCTGCAGACACGCTGTTGTATAATTAAGAGCGATGTCGAAAAATTCTTTCGAACAGATGATGCAGAAAATTTTGAAGATTTTCAAAAAAGAGGACTGAATTGACAGATGAAAGTGATGAATCATACAGAAGAACAGCAAATAGAAAACAAGACTTCTCTTTCAAATGGTGCAAAAAGAAATCGGATTTTCATATATATAGCAATAGCAGGTGTGATAGCAGCAGTGATAACTGCTGCTTTTACTGGCTATTATCTTCATCAGGAGCGTGCAGAAGAGAAGAAACAGGAAGAATTATTAAAAGCCGAGAAGGCAAAAAAACAGAAAGAAAAAAAAGCTAAAACAACGGAAACAGCCGAACAGAAGTTAGAGCGTGTCCGCAGCCAGGCAGAGGAACAGGGAGTACCACAGAGTGTGATCGAACTGTTGGACAAGAATGCAGAGACGGTAGATTTTGTAGCAGATTATGAGAAGAAAAAGGACAAGCCTTATGCAGATACGATAGAAGCAGATCTTTCAAATGGAAAAATTCCGGAACTTTTACAATGGGATGAACGCTGGGGATATGCACCGTATGGAACGGGGATCGTAGCGACCAGTGGATGCGGACCGACCTGTATGGCAATGGTGGCAGCAGGACTGAATCAGGATGCATCCATTACTCCGGCGAAGGTAGCAGCATATGGAACCGAACACGGTTATGTGGATGAGGAAAATAATACCTACTGGAGGTTCATGGATGAGGCAGGTGCGAACTGGAATCTGAACAGCGTAGGTGGCATGCTTTCAGAAGAACAGGTAAGCGCAGAACTGGCACAGGGACATCCGGTCATATGCAGTATGGGACCGGGAGACTTTACGCAGATCGGTCACTTTATTGTTCTGACCGGCTATGAGAATGGCACTGTAACGCTAAATGATCCGTTCAGCATTAAGAATACGAATACAGCATGGATATTTGCCAATATCAAAGATCAGATCAAGGCAATGTGGACATTTTCAAAAAAATAAGATGCTCAATGTGGAAAAGTTCTGAAAGAACAGAAGCATGATGTGGAAAACTCTTGGATTTTATGAGAAAGGAGAACAGAATATGAGATATGACTTTACAAAAATAATAGACAGACGTGGCAAAGATGCGATTGCGGTGGATGGCTTGGGAAAGAATCCGGGATTTGCGCCTGAGCCGCCAAAAGACGGATTCGATGTAATCCCGATGTGGGTAGCTGATATGAATTTTGAGACTGTTCCGACAATCCCGAAAGCAATTATGGACAGAGCGGCACACCCGGCATATGGATACTTCAGCCCGGTGGAAGAGTATTATGATTCGATCATCCGCTGGCACAAGATCCGTAATAATGTAGAAGGTCTGATGCCGGAGTATATCGGATATGAAAATGGAGTATTAGGCGGGGTGATCTCGGCACTGACAGCATTTGCGGCACCGGGAGATGCGGTACTTCTCCATAGTCCGACCTATATCGGATTTACGAAATGCATCACGGAGAACGGATATAAGATCGTACATAGCCCTCTGAAAAAGGACGAAAAGGGAATCTGGCGCATGGACTATGAAGATATGGATGCAAAATTAAAAGCCAACAACATCCATGTGGCGGTTTTCTGCAGTCCGCATAATCCGACCGGACGTGTCTGGGAGCGCTGGGAGATAGAAGAGGCAATGGAAGTATATAAGAATAACGAATGTGTTGTGATCGCAGATGAGATCTGGTCAGACCTGATCTTAAAAGGAAGCCGGCACATTCCGACACAGTCGATCAGTCCAGATGCCAGAAACCGTACGATTGCATTCTATGCACCGAGCAAGACTTTTAATCTGGCGGGGTTGGTAGGAAGCTATCACATTGTCTTTAACCGAATGTTACGTGACCGTCTGGAGGCAAAATCCAGAAAGTCACATTATAATACGATGAATGTACTGTCCATGCATGCGCTGATCGGAGCCTACGAGGCAGAAGGATATACCTGGGTGAATGAACTTTGTCAGGTGTTGTCGGAAAATGTAGAGTATGCGGTCAATCATATTCGTGACTATTACAGAGGAATCAATGTCAGCAAGCCGCAGGGAACTTACATGTTGTTCCTGGACTGTGAGGACTGGTGTGAAGAGAATTACAAGTCATTGGATGAATTGTTGAAAGCCGGCTGGGATGTCGGTGTTGCATGGCAGGATGGAAGACCGTTCCATCAGGAATACGGAATCCGTATGAATCTAGCACTGCCGCTTAGCAGAGTGAAAGAAGCATTTGAACGTCTGGATGAGTATGTATTTCATGTGTAAAGAGCCGGGAATGAAAGAAGTAAGGGAAATTGGAAAATATTATTGTATCATTTAATGTAATCGCACCTGTATTTTTTCTTATGGTGTTAGGATATCTGTTAGTCAATTATACCTCTCTGGCAGACCGTAAGCTTACAAAACAGGCCAATGCGATTGTTTTTAAGATATTTTTGCCGTGTATGTTATTCTATAATGTCTATCAGAGTGACATCGGGGCAGAAATTCACAGCAGGATTAAGCTGTGTATCTGGGCGGCAGGCGGACTTCTGATCCTGTTTGTACTGCTCTGTCTAATCGTTCCAAAGGTTGTGAAGCAGGAAAATCAGCAGGGAGTCGTGATTCAGGGAATCTTTCGCAGCAATTACGTAATCTTCGGAGTTGCGGTTGTGCAGAATATGTATGGAGCAAAAAGCACAACAACGGCGGCGATTTTAAGTGCGATCCTTGTACCGATGTATAATTTTCTGGCAGTAGTTGCACTCTCGATTTTCGGAGAAAAGAGGGAGACAGACTGGAAGAAAGCGAACGTGTTTGAGGCGAACGCCGAGTTTGAGCGTAGTTCCTTTGCTTTTAGGTGATTCTGACTCTCTTAGTGTTTCTTATGGTATGGAACCTGAACAAGAAGCCTTATCTATTGTTTCCTTCAAGGACTGAGAGGCCGCTTCCCAGTTAATAAATTAAATCCCAAGTTTACGGCAGCCGATTTCCGGCAGCCATATACAACCGATACCACTCTTCACGGGTCAGGTGCACATGGGATGCCTTACTAATCTGAGCAATCCGGTCCTTATTAGTTGTGCCGATGATCGTCTGGATTCCGGCAGGGTGGCGTAAGATCCAGGAAACAGCGATGGCACTGTCGGTTACATTATATTTTTCAGCCAGTTCATTGATGACCTTATTGAGTTCCGGGAATTTTTCATTTCCAAGAAAGACGCCTTCGAACATACCGTACTGGAATGGGGACCATGCCTGAATGGTGATATCTTTTAAGCGGCAGTATTCGAGAATGCCGCCGTCACGGTTGATTGCAGAATCATTGTACATATTTGCATTGATTCCGGAATTGATCATTGGACAGTGTGCGATACTGAACTGCAGCTGGTTGATGAGAAGTGGTTCATCTAGATATTTATTCAATAATTCTATCTGCATCGGGGTCTGATTGCTGACACCGAAGTGACGTACTTTGCCGGCGGCTTTTAATGTATGGAATGCATCGGCTACTTCTTCCGGTTCCATTAAGGTATCCGGACGGTGCAGTAATAAGATGTCGAGATAATCTGTGCGCAGGCGGTTCAAGATATCATCTACGGACTGCAGGATATGTTCTTTGGAAAAATCAAAAGCAATACCGGGGCGGATCGCGCATTTGGACTGCAGAATGATCCGGTCACGCAGGGAAGGAGTCAGAGCCTTGCCAAAAAGCTCTTCGCATTGCCCTTTTGCATAGATATCTGCATGATCGAAGAAATTGATGTCATGTGCAAGTGCAGTGTCTATCCATTCTTTTACGGCATCTGCCGTTTCCAGACTGTTAATACGCATACATCCCATACCAATTTCCGGAACAGATAAATTTGTATTGTGAAGTGTGATTGTTTTCATGGAAACCTCCTTAGATAAAACATTTGTATAAATGTATTTTAACATATCGTGTAAAGAAAGATAAAAGAAAAATTCAGCAAATTTGAATCGTTGACTAACTTTGTAATTGGGAATAGAATTAAGAAATGAGTATTTCTAAAGATAAGGACATTACAATATGGAAAGAGATTTAACAACAGGAAGTGTATTTAAAACAGTCATTTATTTTTCTCTGCCATATCTGTTATCGTACTTTTTACAGACATTATATGGTATGGCAGATTTATTTATAGTCGGACAGTTTGGCGGTGTCAGCAGTACGACGGCGGTATCGATGGGGTCTATTGTCATCTGTGTCGGGGTATTTGTATGGATGAATAAACACACGGAAAAATATATGGAAAGAACGTAGTGATTGGAGAGAAAATATATGACGATCGGAATTATAGAAGACGACACATTATTACATCAGGCACTCAAAACAGCACTGCAAAACGCAGGCTATCAGACTGTATCCGCATATACAAAACAAGAGGCTCTTACTACAATTACAGGCAGTGAGAGCCTTCTTCTCATTGACATTGGACTTCCGGACGGCAATGGACTTGCATGTTACAAAAAGATCCGGGAAAAGGCAGAGATACCGGCTATTTTCCTGACAGCAAGAGACGAAGAAACGGATATGTTGACAGCATTTGACACAGGAGCAGACGATTATGTGGTAAAACCATTTTCCATGAAAGTGCTTCTAAAGCGCATAGAGGCAGTGATCGGACGGAACAACAGAGAAAAACAACTGGCATGCGGAGAAATAATATTATTTCCTGATAAGAAGCAAGTATACAAGAACGAAAAGGAAATTATCCTTACAGCCAGAGAATATCAGTTACTGGAATATCTGATGTACAATCAGGGAAATGTACTGACGAAAGAAAATATCCTGGAATATGTATGGGGACTGGATGGCCAGTTTGTAGTGGATAATACCGTCAGCGTTACGATCAACCGGCTGCGGAAAAAGATAGAAACAGATGCAGGCTCACCGATATATCTGAAAAATGTATTTGGATTGGGATACAAGCTGGAGTGCGTCTGAAAAAGCAATGGCAGATACAAAAAGGAAGAGAAAAGAATGAATATCATAATAATCGTAGTGGCAGTAACGGCAGGAGTAATTCTGGGTGGAACTGCCATGTATGTTTATCAGGGAAAATGCAGACAGAAAGAACTTAAGTTATTAGCAGAATGTATGGAAAAGATATTGCGAGAGGAAAAGATCCGGGAAACAAAAGCAGGGGAAGAGACATTATATGCAAGACTGGAATCCAGACTGGTAAGGATCCAGGAAATGTTAAATGGACGGACAGAAGCTGCGGAGAAGAGTAAAGATGAGATCCAGAAGCTGATTTCAGAGATTGCACACCAGATGCGGACACCCCTTGCCAATATCAGGACATATCAGGAATTATTAGAGGAAGAATGGAGTAAAACCGGGACAAAGACGGATGAAAATGTGGATAACTATCTAAATGCGATGAGATCCGGAGAACAACAACTGGAATTCCTGACAGAAGGATTCGTGAAGATGTCCAGACTTGAGCAGAACATGATTCAGATACGGAAAGAAGAGACAGATCTGTTAAAGACCGTGAGAAACTGTCTTGGAAGAATTCAAAAGAGGGCAGAAGAAAAACAGATTGCATTTAGGATAGAGCTGCCGCAGGAAGTCAACTGTCCGCATGATGCCAACTGGCTCGGAGAAGCAATCGATAATATTCTGGATAATGCCGTGAAATACAGTCAGATTGGCGGAACCATAGAAATGATAGTCCAGAAGAATGAAATGTGTGCAAAAATTCTTGTAAAAGACAACGGACCTGGAATTGAAAAAGGAGAAGAGCATAAGGTCTTCCAAAGATTCTACAGAGGCAAGAACGTGACGACACAGAAAGGCTATGGAATCGGGCTTTATTTGGCAAGAAAAATTATAAGCCTTCATGGCGGATATATAATCGCAAAAAGCAGATATCCGGAAAGCGGCCTGATGATGGAGATAAATCTTCCAGTCTGTTAGAAGTTTGTTAGATTTGTCCTGTATGCTGTATGAGACAAGTGAAAGTTCCGATACGAAACGGACACAATTATAAGCAAGGAGAAAAAATCTTATGGAAATGATAAAAGCAGCAGGATTAAAGAAATATTATGTGACAGATAATTACGAAGTCCATGCGCTGGACGGAGTGAGTCTGTCCGTAGAAGAAGGGGAATTCCTGGCAATCATCGGTACATCAGGAAGCGGGAAGACGACATTACTTCAGATCCTGGGCGGCCTGGATGAACCCACTGCAGGTGGCGTCTGGATACGCGGCAACAGTCTGAAAGATATGACGGAAGATGAACGCACGATATTCAGGAGAAGGAATATCGGATTCGTATTTCAACAGTATAATCTGATCCCTGTTATCAATGTATATGAGAATATCGTACTTCCGCTCAGACTGGACGGTGCAGAGATTGATGAAAAATTGCTGGAAGATATTGTCAGAACGTTAAAGATTGGAGAAAAGTTAGAGAATCTCCCGGAAGAACTGTCCGGCGGACAACAACAACGAGTGGCAATTGCAAGGGCGTTAATGGTAAAGCCGGCAGTACTTTTGTGTGACGAGCCAACAGGAAATCTGGACTCTGTCACAAGTATGGAAGTAATTTCATTGTTGAAGACTTGTGCAGCAAGATTCCACCAGACGGTGATTGTTGTGACCCATCAGGAAGCGATCGCACAGATGGCAGACCGTATCCTGCGCGTAGAAGACGGGAAATTATACAATGCGGAGGTGTAATGAAATGAATGGATTTACACCGAACAATAATACGAACGTGATCCGGCTGCTTTCGGAAGCTATCAGAAAATGTAATAAAAGCAGAAACCGGATTCTTATGGGAGCAGTCGTTTTATGTATTCTTACACTGACATTTGTCTTTGGAACGGCTTACGGAAAAATAAATGCAGAATATACGAAAAATATTCGGATGGATGGAACAACGGCATCCACTTACATAGAAGAGGGAACAAAGCAGCAATATGAAAAAGCACGTTCCTTAGGATATGTAAGAGAAACCGGAAGAAGAATGAAAATGGGGGAAACTGACGTCTGCTCTGTACAGGTATTGGATCGGACGGCATGGGAAAAGATGATGAAGCCCGCCTATACAGGTATCCATGGAACATATCCGGAAAAGCAGCAGGAAATCATGCTTCCGGTAAAGACATTAAAAAAGCTGGGAATTGATAATCCGAAAAGAGGGATGAAGATAGCACTTGATGTATCAATCAGCTTTTTTCAGATGGAAAAAGAAGAGTTCGAATTATCTGGATGGTACAGTGCTTATACAGAAGATAATGGAAAAAGCAAAGCAATCGGATATGTGTCAGAAAAGAAACTGAAGGACTGGGGGTATGATATCGAAGAAGATTCGGATATTCTGATCTGTCAGTCGAATGACATGGACTGGAAGGATACAGAAGAAAAATTATACGAAGATGTACCGATGAAAGACAATTCCCAACAGATCATTGCGACAGATACGGCAAAGAACCGGGCCGTAAAAGAGATGACGGGAAGTTACGGGATGGCAGTAGTAGAGGCCGTTGTGATTATCTGCGGAATATTCTTACTTGTCTACAATGTGATGCAGATATCCATGTCGGGCGATATCCGGCAGATGGCGCTGCTTCATACGATCGGTACAACGAAAAAGCAGATCCGTAAGATCTATATCCGGCAGATCATGCGGACGATAGTGCCGGGATGTATTACAGGGACAGTTTTGTCGGTTCTGCTGCTGCGATATCTGATACCGGAACTAGTGGGAAGGCAGTATCTGAATGGGTATGGAGGAGCGGAAGAACTGCAGATTTTTCGGATGGAAATCTTGTTGTTAGCGGTAGCCTTCACGTTACTGGTAATTCTGGGTGCATCGGAACAGGTGATCAGGCAGACGGTAAACAGAACCTGTATAGAGGGAATGCATTACACGGAGCAGACCGGAAGAAAGAAAAGGCATCGTAGAAGGCCAGACCTGGGAAAAGGCACTTTTAATAAGAAAAAAAGAAGCGAAACACAGGAACTGTGCTTTATGGCGTGGAAAAACGTCACAAGATACCGGCAGAGATTTGTCATCACAGTCATTTCAATGTTCCTTGGAATAGAAATGTTCCTGATCGTTATGGTGATCATAACTGGAAGTGATTATGCGAATATCATTAATCAGAGACCGGATTTCCTGATCGCAGGGGAATTCAGTGAGTTTGCAAAAAAAGAGGGAAGCGGGACAGAATATCAGACACAGTCGCCGGATCAAGATCCAATGAAATCAGAAGGAGATAATTTCGAACTCTTATATGACAATGAATATGGTGAATTTTCACCGATATCCGAAAAGGTGCGGAACCGCTTGTGGAATCTTGACGGTGTGAAGAAAAAGAAATCTTATATAACCGAAGGAGCCTATATGCTTTCCAGTATATCCAGAGATGGACTACGTCCACTGGAAAAGGATACTTATCTGGGAAAAAATGTGGAATATGCAGAAGAAAGCAGTACTGATTATGAATCCGGGGCAAAGATGATCGAAGGACTGGATGCCGATACTGTTCAGATTGTCAGTGAAAATGAATTAAAAGCATTAAAAACTTATGTAGAGAAAAACAAGTTAAAAGTTAATATGGACAGTCTGGAAAACGGAACAGGGGTAATGATCATCCATGATCATAAGTTGTCACAAAAGCAGGAAAGACAGGCAGAAAAAGCAGTGGGAGAAACGGTATGTTTATCTCCGTTAAAGAATAAAGAAACGTGTATCCGGTGGAATTCCATGACGGACAAAGAAAGAGACAAGGAAGATGAGATAATAAAAGCAGAAACGCCGTCTACAGAATATACGTTAAGCGGCTATCTGGATAATCAGGCAGATGACTTCCCGGAGATCCACCAGACCTGGCATGGTGCAGAAGGAGATATCTATTATTTGGTCAGTGAAAAAGGATTTAACCGTTTACCTACGAAGAGAAAGACATTTTGCATGGAATTAAACGTAGAGAAAAAGAAAGAAAAAAATATCATGTATGAAATCCAGAAGATTCTTTCGGCAGAAAACCAGCGGCGGAAAAGCAATACACAGACAAGCCCGGACGGCGAAGGAGAAGCAGGCATTTTCTACATTGCAAGATCAGATCTTATGCAGAAAAACGCAGACTACATCCGTGGAAACAGAATTATATTTGGAAGTATCAGTGTAATATTATTGTGTGTTGGACTGGTTAATTATTTTAATATTATGTTTACAGGAATTGTGGGCAGGAAAAAAGAACTGGAGATTATGAGAAAGATTGGAATGACACGCCGGCAGGAAAGAAAGCTGTTATTGCTGGAAGGCAGCTATTATGTGCTGCTCATCGCAGGACTTGTAGTGTCAGTCGGATCGATCGTGTTAAAAGGGATCGAAGTTTATATGAGAAAACAGCTTTCTTATTTTACCTTTCATTATCCGGTAGGAGCGATTGCAGGAAGTATTGTAATTCTGGAAATAGTGTGCGTTATAATTTGTAACCTACTTATATTGAAAAAAATGAAAAAGTAGGTTAAATAAATAATTTCACCAACTGCGTCTTATCCAGCACAAAAATTGATACATCCATAAAAAGATGCGCCAGCAGCGTACTAAGGATCACACCGTTGGAAGTCAACAGGAATCCACAGTGGAATCCATACCAGCATACGATGGCGGAATAACTTCCCATCAGTACCAGAAGCGGCAGATTTCTTGCGACACCCTGCAGTGTTTCTTTGATATCTTCCAGTGTAGAATCAAAGTACAGGAAACGGCCGACTGCCAGTGTGATAAAATACATGATCAGTGAATCATAGTTCGAATCATGGTAGATGAACTTGATATATAATAAGATCAGAATAATATAAAAGGCAGAGATCAGCCGCACGGACGCCTTTTGTCTGGTCGGAATTGCAGTTAACGGAACGAACAGGATATCGAACCAGTTTGTCATAAATACAGAAAATACCAGAAATAAAAGTAAGATAATGTTCTGGTATTTCTGCCAGTAAAAGGCAGCCTGTGGGATCCGCTCATCGATAATATAATAAAGAGACAGGAACAACAGTACCGAAGTACTGGAAAATACCATCTCATAAAAGCTTTCAATAAGCGAGATTTCTTTTACTTTGTGGATATGGTTCAGCTTCCGGATCTGTTTTGGCGTCAGATCCTGTGTATTAAGTTTATAGTGTTTCTTAAGCTTTGCTGTCAGAATAACGATCGCAAGCACTGCGATCAGGCAGAGCAGGGAGACAAGCATGAAGCCTCCGGCATTCTTAAAGTTAAAATAATGAATCAGATAATATTGGAACATATCATATACCTTCTTTGATGTAATATTTTTTCGGTTACATATTGTAGCACTTTGAAAAAATATTGCAAATAGGAGAATTAGTGGTGGCAGGTCTTCTAGATATGAAATTGAGTTAAATGTCAAAAAAATTAAAAAAATTTAAAAAAGTACTTGCATTTCATAAAATTCCATGCTATTATAAATGAGCATTGTTGATGCGGGTGTAGTTCAATGGTAGAACACCAGCCTTCCAAGCTGGATACGTGGGTTCGATTCCCATCACCCGCTTTTTTGCTACCCTTTTTTAGAGTATGCAGGAAAGGAAGCATGAATTATGTCATTAGAAAAAGCAAAGAAGTATCTGGAAGAAAAAGGTTATGCAGATCACATCATTGAACTGGAAGAATCAAGCGCAACGGTGCAGCTTGCAGCAGAGGCACTTGGTGTAGAACCGGGAATGATCGCAAAGACGATGTCATTTCTGGTTGATGGAGAACCGATACTGATCCTGACAGAAGGAACGGCGAAGGTTGATAACCGTAAGTATAAGGATCTGTTTCATGTAAAGGCGAAGATGATTCCGTTTGGTGAAGTAGAAGAATATATTGGACATGCTCCGGGCGGAGTGTGTCCATTTGGGATTAAAGAGGGAATCACAGTCTATCTGGATGAGTCATTAAAACGTTTTGAAACAGTCTATCCGGCAGCCGGCAATGATCACAGTGCAGTCAGGCTTACAATTGCGGAACTGGAAGATGTCGCCGGGGCATGTGGATGGATTGATGTGTGTAAAGAAATTTTGCTATAAATTTTGCTATAAAGCAGAAAAGGATAGACAAGAAAAAACATGACATGATAAAATAAAAATAAACATTTGTGGCAAAACAGACGAAAGTCTGCGACGCAAAGCTACAGGGCCTGTAAAATGGCAGCCAGTTGCAGATAATAGTAGGCACTGCTTGTTTAGCAGTGCTGTTTTTTATAGCAGGAGTGAAAAGAAAATGAAAGGAAAAAGAGTGATCGCAGGCATTCTGCTTGTGGGAATTATAGCGGTCATCCTGACAGGATGTAAACATACAGACAGCAGTAAAAAAGAGACAGAAAAGCCGGTCATTACGCTCGGCAGCGACCGCTATCCTCCATACAATTATCTGAATGAGGATGGTGTACCAACCGGTATAGATGTAGAACTGGCTACAGAAGCATTCAAAAGAATGGGATATCAGGTGAACGTTGTACAGATCAACTGGGAGAAGAAAAAAGAACTGGTGGAGAGCGGAGAGATTGATTGTATCATGGGCTGCTTTTCCATGGAAGGACGCCTTGACGATTACCGCTGGGCGGGACCATATATAGCAAGCCGTCAGGTGGTTGCTGTAAATGAGAATAGTGATATCTATAAACTGAGTGACCTGGAGGGAAAGAACCTGGCTGTTCAGTCCACAACCAAACCGGAAGGCATCTTTCTGAACCGGACGGATGAGAGAATCCCAAAGCTGGGCAATCTGATCAGCCTGGGACACAGGGAGCTGATCTATACATTTCTGGGAAAAGGATATGTAGATGCAGTTGCAGCACACGAGGAATCTATTGTTCAGTATATGAAGGATTATGATGCAAGCTTCCGTATTCTGGAAGAGCCTTTGATGATCACTGGAATAGGTGTTGCTTTTGCAAAAGATGATGACAGAGGAATCTGTGAGCAGATGAGCCAGACTCTGGAAGAAATGCGTCAGGATGGCACATCCCTGAAAATTATTGAAAAATATTTATTCCACATGGGACCAGCAGAGATTTGAAGAATTATGTGAAATGTTCCCAATTGAAAGAAAAAAGAAAATTATAAATATGAGTAAAGGAATGCAGCGACAGGCATCACTTATTCTTGCTTTTGCAGCAAAACCTAAATATTTGTTCTTAGATGAAATTTTTGACGGTTTGGATCCACTTATAAGAAAAACGCTTAAGACACTTATTATTCAAGATGTGACAGACAGAAATATGACATGTATTATTGCATCTCATAATTTAAGAGAGATTGATGACATATGTGACCGAATTGTAATGTTGCACGATGGTTCACTTTTGACTAATGAGGAAACAGATAGCCTTAAAAATAAAATACATAAAATTCAGATGGCTTTTAAGAATAGTCCAAGTGTAAAAACACTTACAGAAATGAATGTTCAGATTATAAGTCAGGTTGGAAACTACTTTAGCGTAATGGCACGAGGAGATATAGACGAAATTATGGAAAAACTTAATTCTTTAAACCCTGTGTTTATAGAAACTATGCCTTCCACATTAGAGGAAGTATTTATTAATGAAATGGAGGGCGCAGGATATGGAAAATAATAGCTTAAGTAATAAATCTAAGGCAATAGCATTATTTAAATGGACTAATAGAAAATATCTTTCAGTTTCCATAGCATATTGTATTTTGTTATTTCTAGCCTATCCTTTGGCAGAAATATTTATAATGATTACCAGCATATCTGCAGATGGGAAGTATAATTATTATGTAGACAGAATGCAGACTTATGGAGTGCTTATACCGTCCACTTTGTTTGCGGCAATTGCAATAGGATATTCAATTGTAATATCCTTAATTGCATTTTCGTACATGCATAATAAGAGATGAGT
>OKSA01000775.1_pt1 | contig 30825 bp, 9 predicted proteins | sample 1601181 | NCBI WGS metagenome assembly OKSA01 (sample SAMEA3541538, study PRJEB24748) | human gut metagenome | biome: human gut; feature: human-associated habitat; material: faeces | place: China | collected 2012
TAGGTTACCTTTTCCTCATCGGGATAGATCATCTCCAATAGACGGTTATGGCTGTCGTACTTCCACTGCATGACGTAGGTTGCCACTGCTTGATTAGGTACAATCAGTGTACGTACAGTCTTAGTAACCTCGCCCATCTTGCCGTAGTAATACTCAATGGCACCACTACCATCCTCACGGAGCATCAGTCTGCCAATGCGATTGAAAGAAGAATGGATACCACCATAGTGGTACTTCACGTTGTTTTCTGGATGGTCAGGATAGTTGATAGCCGTCAACCGTCCGTAATCGTACTCGTAATTGATGCTCTTGCCCTCTTGTTTGAGGTTGGCGGTCTGCTTAGTGAGCACATTGCCCAACGCATCGTAGGTAAAGGTGGTAATTCCGCTGGCAGGATGATTTACCTCCGTACGGCGGTCACCCATATCGTAGACGGAGGTCGTTACATTGCCCTCGGTGTCTGTTACCTTGACCAATCGGTCGATACCATCATACTCGAAAGAGGTGGTAATCGTTCCATCTGGTCCGCTGAGTTGCTCGCTCTTCACGGTTTTGCCACTACCCTTAGTATAGGTAGCCTGACGATTCCCCAACGCATCGGTTATAGTCGTTACAAGCGTATTGCTACCTGCGTCCGTGGCGTATTCCGTCTTGGTCTCGGCATTGTCAGGAAGCGTTACCTTCATAGCACGGTCGAGTACATCATACACCATTACGGTAGGTGATACGTTGTCAAAGGTCTTGTTGAAATCGGTCTTGCTCCCCACAGCCTCTGTAATGGGATAGTAAGCTTTCGCCACACGACCAAAAGCGTCATAGATGTTGCGTCCACTAACAATCATCACGGCTTCGTCCTTGGGTGCACTACCCTTGGCTGCTGTGGTTATCACACCATCTTTCTTTACCTGAACAGCTCTTCCAAAGCCATCCACGAAAGTAACCGTCTCCAAATCATCGTTTGGATGCTGGCTGTCGTAATGCTTGGTCACTGCGTAAGCAGGAGCTGTGATGCCATTGGTGTCGAAAGTAGCCTTAGGATGATAGTCAAAGGCAATGATGTACGGCTGACCAGTCGCTAGCTCGTTAGGACCACGCACAGCTTTCACTCGCCCGAGGTTATCAATGTCGGTCTCATAATAGTAGTGGTTAAGATCCATACGGCGCAGTGCCATACCATAGCGATAATCAAAGTTGGAAGCTTCGCTGCGGTAGCCGAAAGCATCGTCTATGCGCTCCACATACATATTCATCTTCGGTTCATAGCGGTAACTATACCACATACGCTGTCCCTTGTCATTGGCAGGGAGCGTAATCTTGGTGATGTTGCCGAGGTTATCATAGAGATACTCTGTGACCGCCTCTTTGCCATCCAACTGCTGACGTATCTCCAAGAGGTGATTGGCATAGTCCATATCGTACTTAGCCGACACATGATGGAAGATGGTGCCATCGTTACCTGCCACCACCACATCAGTAGGGAGTCCTAAGATATGCTTCTTCTCATTGGAGAGATATTGTATGGAGGTCTGATAGTCAAATGCTCCAGTGCCGTTTTCTCCGAGATGACCCTTATCGCTGAACTTATAAGACTTCAGCTCTCCATGATGACCGTCCAGCCAGTACTCATTCCAAGCTTCCGCCGTCGTGATACCAGTTGACGCTCCCTCATACTGTTTGTTGGCGGTGTACCGCAACGGCACAAAGGCTGAAGCACGGTCACTACAGAGGTTCTCTTGCTTATTGAATGTGTACTGATCCCCTGAGGCGGTGAGGTAGTAGCCATCGTAGGCATTCAGTGTCTCCGTGTATTTGTTGCCATCGGCATCCATAAGGCAGGTGCCGAGTTCGTTACCTTGTGCGTAGTAGGTGGAGACATCGTAGCGTTGCTCCGTCTGACGGTAGACGGCATCTCCGTTCTCTGTGTCGAGACTCTTAGTGATCACCTTGCCAAAGCCTAGGAATTCACGCTCGTGACGCTCTCTGCGTCCCTCGGAGTAGTCAAAAGCCATCTTTGTGAGCGGACCATCATCACGAATACCGTCATCTATGGTGACGGAAGACATCACCCACTTACCTCCAGGGAGACCGTAGGTAGGTGTGCTGTGCTGATAGTCTAGGGTAAAGGTACCACCAAGGGAGTTGGTTACGCTCTTGAGCATGTTCGTCCTGCCAATGGTGGAGCGAGTTACTTTCAGCTCGCTTTCATTGTCAGACTCCACAATGTCAAGGTAGCCGTCACCATCCACATCTTGAAGCGTATAGGTCGTTCGGTTGATGCTGCGGCTTGCAGAAGTGCTCGGGTTGATGGCTACTTTCACGAGGAATTGTACAGCCGTCGTAAATGCCACATTCAGGGCTTCGGATGTGGAAGAGGCATTTGATAGTGCCTTGGCATCTTTCCAGATAATGGGATCAGCAAATGAAGATCCGTTGTTCAGAGCCACTTTCACCACATCGTTTTCCAACCACACCTTGTCGGGCAGTCCATCGCTATTGATATCGGTCAAGTTAAACTTTTCTTCATTTGCAGATGTAGTCAAATTGACTCCACCAGAGAAACTGCTACTACCAATATCAAAACTAGCGCCAGCACTATAAGACCGTGACTTACCTCCTTGTATGCGGTCTATATCCCATTTTATTGGTTCTGAGAAGCTGTAACCTAGGTTCAGCTTCACATAGCCATCATTACTAATTCTGTCTACAAGACCATCTCCGTTGACGTCTGCAAAGCTTTCTTCGCTCCAGTCTTCATTGATTGGAATACCAGCAGAAATGCTAACATTTGCTTTACCCTGGTCAGATGACTTCTTGTTATTACTGTTGTTTTGGGAACTTGCAGCGTGGTAGATAGTAAGTGAAGCAGAAGCAACTGGTGCGCTACCAAGACTCCATGTCTTAGACTTGTTACCACTTTTTATTGTACCGATTTGGAACTTCTCTCCACTGATTCCTCCTTGTGTGTTAGTATATTGTATCACACCTCCTGCTAGAATATCGGGATAGCCGTCACCATTAAAGTCCATCATAGTAGAATTGGTGGTACTGCTACCAGTAGCACTGTTGAAGGTAATTCCGATGGCACCAGTCTGTACAACCGTACTTGTGCTGGTTGTCTTCTGAACAATAGCGAAGGCTCCTGTCCCTTGTAAGCAATCACCACTTAGAGGGTTATTATCGGTCATATTGCCAAAAAGATTTCCAAGGACTACATCCTGCTCTGTCAGGCGTGCAGTACCAGCTTCTGTTGCCGTAAGGTAGATTTCTGTTCTTTGTCCAATCCAGCGAGACAAGGTATTTAAGTCCGTACTCAAGGGGGTAAATACCATCTTCATTGGATCAACTTGTTCCTTTTTGCTTTTGGGCAGTTCCAATAGTCTTTCATCTATAGGCTTAGCGTAGCGTCCATCCGCAGCATTATAGACAAATCCGCCCCAACCACGATAAAGGTCTCCAAAGCCCTTATTCTGCATCTTGGCATAAAAGCCAGCATTAACCTCAGTAGCGACAGATGAAGACGATTGTGTAACGCTTACTTTCGACAACACTGCATTAACGCCGTTCAATGTCTCGGAACAGAAGAACTCGAACCATAGTTTTTCAGATGGGGCAGAGTCAATCTGCATCGGCTCACCAACGACCAAACCATTCGCTATGAAATATTCTTTCTTAGCGATGAGTGAGGTTGTCGTCTTAGCCGTAAGTGTCACCTTGCCCCTTACGAGGGTGGAGGATAGCTGTACGGAAGGTATTATCGTCAGACTTGCTCCTTGTGTAGACGTATAAGCCGTTGGTAAGCTCTTTATGTCGGAGTAAGTGCTGTATCGTACACCCAAATTCAGATTGAAGGGTGAGCCTTCGGAATTATGGTAAGTAGCAATGGGGTGCCAAGAGAGTGATGTCCAATCCACATTGGAGGATGCGACTACTTCACAAGAAAGGTTGTCAAAGCCATCTGTTACTTGATAAGAAGCTGTAATCGCTCCATTAAACGTCTCATTAGGAGCAAAAGTCCGCTCGAATACAATCCGCTTACCATAGTTTGGATTGGTGTTCCCTTGTTCATCCGTCTTGTGATTGGTTGCCACAATACGGATAGTCAGTTCGTCCGTTGTAGTTGGTTTGACGAAACTTCCAGAGAATGTTATATCCTTACCATCTATTGCGATTTCGCCTTCCCGGCTATATATGGCACCCTCGGAAGCCTTGTAGACATTAGATGTATAACCATTGGGGGTTGGTTCCAACGTTTGTCCTTGGTAGGTGACTACAGGAGACCAAGTGACACGATCGAATGCCCCGTTACTCGTTTCGGTATTACCAGACTGTACACGGAAATAAATTCTGTCTCCCTTTTGGACATTGATGTTGGAAGCCGTGGCTGCATAGGTCGTTTCATCGCCTTTGGCAATCATCTTCTGCCACAATTCTGAACCTCCTTTTTGTATCGCTACGCGTACACCGTCTGCTTTGTCATATTCAGACAAGTCATAGTCGCCACTTGGTTTCAATAGGCGTACCTCTCCAGAAATGTTTACAACACCTGTTGTAGGAGCCTGCCAAACACGTACTATATCTTCCATCGGAGAGTTGGCGATGGCTTCGGCTTGTTCTTCAGGCGTAACATTACCAACGGAGGTGTCTAATTTGCTGTTGTCGTATATAATGGGACTTGGGGTATCGGCACTGCTCAAAGTAAATGTCGGTATAGCATTACCCGAGGCATCAAACTCAATATGGTTAAAATAGACCTTACCATCAGATACTAGATCAACCAATCCGTCACCATTGATATCGGAGAAATAGACAGTCGTTTTGGAGGATGTCTTCGAGAGATTTGTACCAATTGTCGCTACTAATGATTGCCAACCAGCCTTAACACTAGCACCTCCAGAGTAAGAATTACTAGTTGACTTAGAGAAATTGCTGATGCCACGTACTCTTATCGGATTTCCGTATCTGACTTCACCATTCTCAGAGTGCATTTGTGGTCTATAATAGATAGCTCCGTTCTGCTTATACACCTTGTCGGGAGCTCCGTCTCCATTGAGGTCAATAAAGGTAGAAAGACCACTTGACCTATCGTTAGAGTAACTGAAGGATGCACCTACGGTATTACTACTGGTCGGACTACCGTCAATAGCTCCAGTTCCAGCATAGAAGGAACCACCGATAGAGGAACTTAAATAGCCCCCTAATGCCGTTGGCTTATCACTAAATACTCCTCCCACAGCTGTAAGTGGATTGAGGAATCCTGCATCTAATCCATCATGATGCGTGTTCCACTCTTCCTGCTTATCTTTGAAAGGCACATAGCCCTTATCTGACTGCACATCATCATAGTAGTCGAAGTTCTGAAAGGACACTTCTGAGCCCTTGTCGTCCAGCTGTCTCACTCCCGTGAGTACGTCCTTGAAAAACGCTCCGTTGCCATAGGAAAAAACATAGCTACGTAGCACGCTACCTTGAAACTTTACAGTCACTTTTTCCAGCAAGCGGTTGGAGGAGGTCAAGAAGCCGTATCTAGCACTGTTGCTCTTGAGTCGCTTTTCCTTGCTGCCCTCGAAGAGAACCTCTGTATGAGGAGCTTGTCCGCTGTTCCCTGCATGCACTTCCTTGAGGTAGATGGCTTTTGCCACAACTCCACCACGGACGGGCTCGTCAGCCACTTCATAGACGTACTCTATATAATCTCCGTGAGTTTCCTCTATGCGCTTGAGTTTCCATTCCGTGATAACTTCATGGGTCTTGCCCGCAGCATCGGTAACGATTCCTTTCAGAACTGCGCCCTCACCGCCGTAGGTGTACTTTACACCCTGCTTGTCGGTTACCTCCCAATAATAGGTCGCTGGGCTGTCGCCCTTGCGGATAATACGACTAAAGTCACCACCCTGACGGGTGTAGAACTGGCGATCTGCCTTGCGATCCATCTTCTCTCCACGATGTGCCACGCCCATCGTGCCGTCTTCGTCCATCGTGGAAAGCATAGAGCCAGAGATCAGGTAGGTCTCGGTTTCCTTGGCACTGTCATATCTGGGAACACCCCAGCGAGTATCCAGCGTAATGGAAGGAACGGGGAGATTCCAGCCCTCACCGAGCCATCCACTGCCACCCTCACTGCTGTACTGTATGCCCAGTGATGGTACCATTCCGTTGCGGGCAGGTGGCATCTCGAAGCTATACTGCAAGCTAGCAGAGCCACGGTTATTGGCTGTAGGAGGGGTGATGAGGTTGATTTTTGCCGTTGGATCCGCCGCTTTGATGTCATTCATCATCGTAGGGGTGAAACCATCAGTCTGCGGTGACTCTGGTGCTTGGATGACACCATTGATCATATCTGTAAAGTGAGTGGTCTTTGATATCACGCAAGCAGAAGCTTTGTCCACTTGCACCCTTTCGAGCGCCACCCAGTGCTTAGTCTCCTTGTCGAAATAATAGGTGTTGATGTCATCCTCTGTAAAGCCACTCGGTATTTTCGTGCGGTCATACTTGATTTTGACCGTTGCACCCTTTCCCGTAAAGTGCTCGCCGTGGGGCAGAAAACGATAACCCTCGTCACGTGCCGTCACGTTAGTCATACCATAATCCAAAGCGGGGAGGTCTGTTTCACGGAGTGCTGTGATAGTGTATTTACCCGTTTTAGAAATTTCGTCTTTGTCTACGGAGAGCATATTGCCAGCCATCACAAGACTATCGGCTTGGTGGGCAAGAAACTGCTTCTCCACCGCTTTGCCTGCAGAAACAAAGGGACGGATGAAATCTGCCTTGGCATTTCGCATAACGGGAAGCGTCCTATTAACGCTTTTGCCTGATACTGAAGCCGTGAGTGACAGGTTATCCGTACTGACGGGAACGATCCCTTCAAACTCTCCATCTCTGACGGCTATCTTTTGTCCAGATACGATAATGTCCTGAGCTTCACCACGGATGAAACCATGGATGTAGGCCAGTGAGCCATAGGAAACGGGAGCTTGAGAGAGTACTACGACATCGCTGCTCTGACCAGTACTCTCTTGACTTATGGGAGCGGTCTCTATGCGGACATTTCTGACGCTATAACTATAAGAGGCATCAGAAGGGAGCGTGAACAATATGGTGTTCTTGCCTTCTTTTAGCCACTCTGTGCTAATCTCCTCACGGACGGACTGCCAGTCCTTGGCAAGGGTGGTGAGATAGCCACCCGTAGCGGGTCGGTCGTTGATACTCTTGCTTATGCCTGATGCAGAAGAAACACCCTTCAGGTCATAGGCAAGCCATGCTCGTGCGTTGGAGTTGATCTTTCCAAGGGGTATCTCAAAGACGTTATCCTCGGGATTGTCCGACACCCTGCCTTCAGGAGTCCCGATGATACCCGATGGTTGGGTAGCTGTTGCTACCATTGTTCTGACAGGCACGCTAGCATTGCTCGTTGCGTGGATGGATCTCCTTTTAGAGTTTGACATCGGGGTACTACTGAGGATTGCTTTCTGAGCACCTCCTTGAGTAGACTGCGTGTTATGGACTTTTTCCGCTTGGCGACTGTCTAGGGATATGTTTTCCTCCGCCACGCAAGTGGATAGGTTAGGTTTGCCAGTATCCCTCGCGATAGCGATGGTAGACACTGTGAACAGACAAGCCACTAGTGTCAGGGTTGTAATCTTCTTCATAGACTTCGATGGTTGTGGCGGGTTATCGGGATAAAATCTTCTGGGTATATTCCTTGTCTTGCGTTATGGCCTTGACAATATATACTCCTGTTTGTGGTAAGGTGAAAGTGGCTGTCTTTTCCAAGCCTCCCTCCATCTGCGCATTGTAGAGCATCTTGCCAGAGGTGTCAAAGACGAGCAGGTCTGCGGAAATGTCCCTTGCCATGCTCAGATGGGCTGTAAAGGAGCCTGCGACTGTCTCCGTCACGTTGAACGAACTATCGTCCGAGACTCCGATCTGGTCATCACTTACGCTCCTTTCTGACAGACGTTTTGTTGCCATAGGCGCACACTCGCTACCGATGGTGATGATCTTCTCATAGACACTGCGGGAAATGGTCTCCACGGTGAGATCTGGGGACTTAGCTAAGATAGGACACGCTTGATTTTCTACGAGTAGGTTGCCTATATGGGAGGGGCGCTGTGTGAAGATAGCGGTGAAGAACCAGCCTGGAATTCGTAGCTTGTCATAGACGGCAACGACCTTGCCGTTGATCTTATAGTCCAAATGTTGACCGTTGAATGCCAAAGAGAGAATATCACCCTGCGAGATTGTGAACTGCTTGCTGACATCTGCCTGTCTGCCGACGATGATAGTGGCTGTAGCGCCACGAACCTCAAAGCCATAATCTGGCATACCGCTGGTTCTGATGACGGAACTTAGACCTGCTTGGTAGGAAGAGGTGAGATCGCACACGCTCCACGAAAACTCAGACTTGCTGAACTTTCTGGAAGAGTTGGCGTAAGCGTTGCTTACCCTGTCTGAGATATTGGCGGTAAGGTCCGTGCCACCCGTTTGGATAACTTGTATATGGTAGCTACCTGGAAGAAGCCCGCTAATGGTGTACTTGTCCATAGCGATGTTTCCAGTCTTTAGGAGTGTACCTTTGACGAAACCCGCAACGGAGTCAGCATGCACACGGTAGCTGTAGGAAGGTGTGCCCACAATGACGGTCACACCAACACTTCCGTCCGCATTGGGCTTACCGCCCGTACAGCTGGCATCTGAGGGGGTGAGTCTAGCAAGGATACCATCATAGTAAGCAAAAGTAAAAACATCGCTGCCATTTCCGTCAGTGTCGAGGAACACATTGTGGAAGATGGCCTTGCCACGCTTGGCATCGGTCTCACTACAGCGGTAAATCCGCACGGTCTCGGGATCAATCTCTCCTGTACCGGTCTCATCAATGAGCAAAAGGGCATTGGAGGCGAAGCGGGTAAAGTCCTTGTCCTTGGAAAGGGAAGTACCCAGCTCTACGACATTGCCCGTGTCGCCAAAGCCACTGGCACGGACTTCGGTCAATTCGAGACGACGGGAACCTGAAACGGAACGGATAGTGGCTATACGGCACTCTTCTGTTGAGGGGATATATACGGAGTAACGAGAACTGCCTTCTGCACCGATAAGCAAGTTCAGCACATCTCCGCTCTTGCTGATGGTAATCCGCTCGCCTGCTGAAACATTGGAGAGTGACTCGCGCTGTGGGTCTCCTTTAATCAACTGAAAGACTTTGCCACCCGATATGCGGTAGCCGTAGAGGTCGTTCCCATCGGCAGCTGCGGTGAAGCCGATATCAAGAGAGGCGGATGGACAAATGAAGGATATGCTACCATCCTTACCAACAAGAGGCTTGCTCAGGACAACGGCATCGTCCTTGCCTTCTTCCTGAAGCAGTGTGGTAATATAGCCTTCATTTTTCACAGAAAAACCGTCTCCCTTCCATACGGAGGTCGTATCTGCCGTGGAATGTAGATTGGTCTTCACGAGCCATTTGCGTCCCATAATATGCCATGGAGACTGATCCTTCGGGGTAAGCGTTGCTGTGTTGCCTCCGTCATCACCCCATATCAGACAAGAGCCATCAGGCAGGGGCGATCCTTTCTCTCGCCCGATGACTAATAGGCGTGACTCGGAAGAAAGATTGTAGGGATTGGACTGGTAGTAGCTGTCGTTTATGGAACTGTATCGTGGTGTCTCCTCATAAGATGTGGTCGAGAGAAGCTGGGAGAGAAGCTCGCCGTCTTCACGGGCAAGACCTGTAACCCGATGATGGTAGGTTGCATTGGAGGAGGCATCCCAAATGAGGTCGCCACGAGGATTGAGGTAGGAACCTTTCAAGGTTACACCATATTTTAGAGCGAGATAACTTTCTACCTGTAGACGCTCGGTATTGGAGAGCTGTCGGGCAAAGACGATAACCTCGGGAGAGTAACCGTCAAAGGCATTGTTCCCGAAGAGAGTAGCATCGAAAGCATTCTTGAAATTGAGGTTCTTCTTGTCATAGGTAGAGCCGACAGAATAAATGCTACCGAGCTCCTCTCCCCATACGGAATGAGAGGGCATCCCAGACTTGATATAGGATACAATCCTTAGGGAGCTCTCGTCAAATGTTTGCTGATTGATAGCATCCGCAGAGCTATAGAGAAGATCTTGTCCCTTTTCTTTACCGTAGTCCAAGGCGGGGAGACCTATAGGGCTGAGAGCTTTGTCCTTGGAGAGCAGAGAACCACTACCTAGACGTCCGCTTACGGCATAAAGCACGGCATCCTTGGACTTGTCGGAAGGCTTGGGACAGAACAGACCGATAATCGTGGACTGAGCCATCGAGGTATAGCGGAGAAGAGAGACCTTGGGCTTGCCGTTCTCAGAAAGGTTCAGGGCTGGATTGAAGTTGAATGTGCGGATGTGACGCTGTCGTTGCTGAAATGCAGCGGTATAATTGTTCAATCGTATCTCATAGATGCGAGACTTGACGGTGTCACCAGAGAAGTCCTTCCACTCGTAGGTCCCTGTCAGGTCACGCCCCGTGGGAACGCTCATATACCAAAGCTCCGCTCCGTTGACTCCTCCAGGCGACTGAGCTTCTACATACAGAGAAAAAGATAGCAAGAACAGACATAAGGATAGGTAATGGGTTCTCATAGGCTCCAGGGTTTAGCGTTCTAGATTTTGAAATAGGTCTCAGATAGTTTTCAAAAATTCTTTCTTGTTCTCCGCAATTTTAATTGTAGGAGAGTATGTCGCAAATGTACGAAACTAAATCGTTGAAACCAAATTTTCTGTCATCTTTTTCTCTGATGTTCATAGGTTTACCCTTTCTATGCAGTGAAATGGCATTTATGAACCTACGTTTCTATGCAATGAAATGGTATCTCTGAACCTACGTTTTTCTCTTTCTCTGCTTCTCTGAAGAATGTATTGGATTGTGCTTAGAACTCAATCCTTTTGTAGGAGTGAGCTGAGTTTCTTAATCAATTCTACGAACTCGAAATCTAGCACACCATCTTGGGCAGATTTCATATCTTTGCAGATATAAAATAGAGAGTTCTTTGAAGCACGGCAGAATGAAGATAGGAAAAGAAACTCGCTCGTTTCCAAGTCGTAACCCTTTTACCCTACACTCTTTTCTACTCTATTGATTATCTGAAAGATACAAGCTTCTTGAATCTTTTGCGGGCATAGTCCGTTGCGATCAGCATCTTGGCTTTCTCCTCCTTATCCGACAGCTCCTCTCGTCCTAAAAGGGTTGCGTCCCCTGTCTTGGCGAACTCCATCAACTTACCGATAAACTCTTCCTGCTCGGGTGTGGGCGGTATGTTATGCAATATCTCGTTCTTCTCTGGGCGGTCGATGCCGATATTCTTAGCGGTACGATAGTCACAAATCTCCGCATAGAACGCTGCCAGCTCTGGAACCTTGATGAAGGTGCGGAAGCGTTCCTTCTGTATGATGTCATTGGTAATGGAGAACTCGTAATCGGTAGACTTCTTCGCAAAGACAGCAGCCCAAGCATCAAAGCTATTGATGCCTTGCTTTTCGAGTGCTTGAGGGCGTAGGTACTTGAAGAGCAGATAGAGCTCTGTGAGTGAGTTGCTGATGGTCGTGCCACTAAGGAAAGTAGCTCCTAAGTCTTTACCCGACCGCTCCTGAATAGTACGTATGGCAAAAAGCATATTGAGTGCACGTTGTGACCCCTCTGGATTACCTAAGCCAGAGACTCGGTCGTGACGCGTGTTGAACATCAAGTTCTTAAACTGATGACTCTCGTCCACAAAGAGGTGATCGATGCCCATCATTTTGAAGTCCACAGCATCATCCTTACGCTCAGCAATACTATCTTGAATGCCTTGTAGTTTGGCTTCGAGGGTCTGCTTTCGCTTCTCCAATCCCTTGAGCATCGCTCGGGAAATGTCTGCACCTTGCTGACGAAGGACTTCTAGGTTTTCCTCTATAGAGTCTTTCTCCTTTTGCAAGATCGCCTCTTGTATCTCTAAAGCTTGAGGTATCATCCCAAACTGCTCATGGGTCAATATGATGCAATCCCAATCGTTGTTCTTGATGTCGTTAAAGATACGTTGGCGGTTTTGCTTATTGAAGTCGTTCTTGCCCGGATAAAGGACTCTAGCATTGGGGTAAGCCTTTCTAAAAGTGTCGGCGATGTCGAAGACATTTGCCTTTAGTCCGATAATCATAGGCTTGTTTGCTAAGCCCAAGCGCTTCATCTCATAGGCAGCCGTACACATGATGAGGGTCTTACCAGCCCCTACTTCATGGTCACAAATACCCCCGCCATTGGTTTTGAGCATCCATACGGCATCCTTCTGACTCTTATAGAGGTCAGAGATACCTAGTCCTTTCAGATTTAGGTCGGGAAAGGATTGATGCGCACCGTCAAAGTTGGGACGCACGAAGCAGTTGAATAGCTTATTATATCTGTCGGATAGTTGTTGCTTAAAGCTCTCTGGTGTTCTACCTAGCCAATCCACAAAGCCCTGACGTATCTCCTCTATCTTAGCATTAGCCATCTGTATCGCATGACCATCACGCACTTTGATAGTTTTCGTCTCGCCTGTCTCTAGATCTCGTACCTCTTTATTCTTATTGATATCGGGGATGGTATTGTGTAGTGCATGCTTTAAGAGATTAAGTCCATCATAGCGTCTGAATTCTCCCTGTACAGCATACTTATGCCAAATGTTGCCATTACGTCTATCACATTGCAAAACATATTCATCCATCGTACTCTGATAAGTGACGGAGATCTCTGTCTCAAAGAATTCTGAGGCAAAGGCACTATAGACTTTAGCTGGTATCCACCGCTCCCCAAGGTTGAAGTCAAGCTCAGCAAAGGGTATCGGTGTAGGTGTGGCAGCCCGTAGGGCAGCTAAGCTTTGCTGTGCTTCTTCATGATCGGGATGCTCTAGTAGCCACGACTCGATCTGCTCGCTCTTCTCTATCACATTGCCTGAGATAAACTTGTCTGCCACCTCGTAGCCATCTACTTCTGGATTGTAGTAGATGCGCCCCTCTAGAGCTGAGATGATGTCACTCTCCTCCATCTCTGGGAGAAGCGAACTCATATAGTCTAGCTCCACAGAGCCATACTTATTCAGAGAAGAGACGAGAGCTTCCGTGGGGTCGGCAGCTACTGTCACCTCTGTAGTGGCAAAGGCGGTAGGATGGTCAAAGATGTCCGCCTTGATGTATTTCCCCTGATTGGATCGCTCTAAGAAGAGTATCTCGACTCCAGTTGCGTCCATCTTGATGAGATCTGTATTGCTCTTCTGATTGAGATACCCCCAGCGACTGACGAAGTCGTCATAAAGCCGATTGAGCTTTATACGCTCCTCGCTATCCTCACATCTATTGTTCGCTTCGTAGTCGTATAGCCGATGATAACTCTCTCGTATCTCGATGTACGCTTTGAGCTTGGTTAGGCGCTCATAGGGTAAGTCCATCGGATGAAAGGTGGGCTGTCGCTTCAGATTGGAGAGATACCCCACTTGTCCATTTTGCAGCACGATCGACCCGTCTCGTAGATGCGAGTCGGGCAAAGAGAGGAATGGACGAGGTGAAGCATCAAACGACTTCTTAACCTCTGTAACTGGCTGTACTTCTCTCTCCACTTCTGCAAAGTCAAATAGAGATGGTTGCTCGATTGAGGAGAGCTTGGTACTTCTTCTTGTTCTTGGACGCTTTACCGAGCTTTGCTTGGGCTTAGAGGCTGTCTGTTGCTTATTGACCTCTTTGATTTCCCTATTAACACGAGCGACCTCCTGCGTCCAGAGTTCGTACTCTTCGGGAGCAAATAAATAACCCGCGTGTTCCAGACCGACATCAGTTGTATCCATCACGGGATGATGGTCATCATCAAAGTAGACCATCTGTCCGCCCATCTCTCGTGGGGCTTCTAGGTCTGTACGTATATCCGCTTCATACTGATGCTGTAGCGTTAGAGCTGGCACGCCTTCAGGTGCTGGTTCTAATATTGATGAGGCTTGCTCCTGCTGGATGGGTTCTACCAATTCATTCTTTTCGATGGAGTTGATGGGAGTTCCCTCTGAAAAGGGCTCCTCCACGACTTCTTCCGCCTGGTCTTCTGTTTGTGCTACCTCTGTAACTACAACACTAGGAGCTTCTACAACCACCTCTTTGCTATACCGTCCTTGGACAAGCTCTTCTAACTCGGCTATCTCATGCAGTGCTGTAGGTGAAAAGTGAAGGTCACGCTCAATCCCCAAGCCATGTATCTTGACCTCCTTCATTTCGTCCAAGGAGATGTAGCCGAGCTCCCAACCGTAACCCATTGTAACTGCTCCGAACCCAAGACGTTCTTCTGGGTTGTACTCTAAGAGGTAGGCTGTGTAAGCTCCCAGCGGGAAGAAATATCGGACATAAGCTGTACGATCGCCAATAAGTTGCTTCTCTGTGTCATATAGCTTGGGTAGTTGACTCTTGATGCTATCAGGCATTAGATCATAAGCGTTGTCTTCCTCCCTATCCTCTCCGTTTCCTTCATTCTCTGCTGTATGTTTGGGACTATCCATGGAGTGTTCAGTTGTTATGCCTAGGCTGTGGAGCTTCTGTTCTGCTTGTCGCTCCTCCTCGCTCATCGCTATTCCCGTCTCATAGAGCTTGCGGTCAAAACGTGCTGTCACATCTTGCGTGAGCTGTATTCGGATACTCTCAGCCATATCCTCTATAGTTCCCTCAAAGCGATACTTCCAAGTTGGCTTGCCGTAAGGGTCTCTTCCCAGCTCACGACTGGTGGCTATGGTGCGAGGTGCCACATCGTCCCACGAGCCCTCGAAAAGTGAGTTGTGGTTGAAAGCCATAGAAAATCCATCCCCCTTGGGTACGGCGACTGTCTGAACAAACTGCTTCTCCAGCTCCTCGCCAATCTCCTTGCCCGACTGCTTCTGCAAGACAATCAAGTCGCTTCCGACTTCAGTTCCTGCCTGCTCGCTGAACATACCTGAAGGCAGACGGATAGCAGAGAGGAGTCGGCTGTTTTGCATCAGATAGCGTCTGATTGGCTCATTTAGAGCTGCATCGAGTACGCCTTGTGAAGTGATAAATGCAACGAGACCTCCCTCTCTAGTACAGTCCAAGCCCTTTACGAAGAAGTAATTATGAATGGCTCGTGTTGACTCCTTTTTGAAGAGATCATTCCCCCTACTGTACTCACGGTCATAGACCATAAAGTCTCCAAAGGGGATATTGCTGGTTACGAGGTCATACTTCTCCGCCTCTTCTAGGGGTGCTATCGCTTCAAAGGGTTCATTTCGCACGAAGATGTTGCCCTCGCCATAGGGGTGCAACGCTTGACTGATGCGAGCCGTGAGCAGGTCTTTCTCCAAGGCATCAACAATGCCCACATGCTTGGCAAATGTTTCGGCAAAAGCCCCATCCCCGAGGAGGGGTCGAGGCACCGTTTGAGCGTCACACCACTTGTTGCTAGAGCATCTGAAATAGCAGAGACGATACGTCTATCTGTATAGAATGAGGTGAGCACGCTTGCCTTGATGCTCTCCCAGTACCGCTTGGCGGTGTGAGCATCGACCGCTTCCCGATAGATCATCTGCTTGAGCTGCTGTGTCGGAGCAAAGAGTTCTTGCTCCGACTTACTCCAATAGCGAATGTCCGCTGGTGTGTCTGTGCGGTTCAATACGCACTTCAGACCTCCGAAGCCTTGGTAGCCACGCAAGATGCGTTTCTCTGCTTCAGTAGCTGGACGATGCTCTTTTTCTAATCGTAGCACCACACGGATTGCTTCTGTATTCGCTGCCAAAACTGCTTTCTTGTTGTATGCCATAGAGGTACTCTGTTTGTTGATGATAGTTGTTAGCCATGGAGGGAGGAAGTCAATCCCACGAAATGGATTGAGATACCTTCCACAAGAATGGAAGTACGATTACTTGATGTCTTTGTTCTTCACGTGAATTGGTAGAGTCTAGTCTGAGTGGAAATGTTGTTTCCCCCCGTCACTCCACAGTTTCATCCGTATGGGAAAAGTTTCCCATAGGCTTGGCACTGGAGTTTCTTCCCTATGAAACTGTAGTGCCAACCCCTATTGGGACTCGAGTTTCTTCCGTATGGAACTACAGTGCCAAAGCGTATTGGCACTGCCTCTCTCCGCTAAGAAACTACAAAGGCTCCCCAAGCGACTTCCTATTAACTGCGATAAACAAGTAGGGAGTGTCATGAGAGATAGTTGTGGTGCGGAGCTAGGTCGTTTTATCTCTTCTTACTCTTTTGCTCGAATTCAAATTTGGTAGAACTATCCTCTTGTAGAACCAATCGGGCATTGAACTTCTTACCAGCCTTGCTCGTCAAACCTTTCAAGATGGGGGTACGTCCCTTGGTTATGAGGTCTCGGATATTCTCTTCGGAGAGATACGTACCGCATACTTCACGGAATATGTGGAAATCACAATCATCATTCTTGCATCTCGCCACCTTGGCATAGATCCCCACACTCTCACGACCACACTTAGGGCAGTGATATGTAGGGTACCTTTGCTGTCTAGGTGCAGGGGCGAGGGAGAGCAACTCCTCGCAGATGGTGGAAACGTAGGAGTTAATACCTTGTGCAAACTTACCAGCATCCATACTTCCTGCCTCGATTGCTGCTAGTGCCACCTCCCATGCTCCTGTCATCTCCGCATTGGCAATGCGTTTGTCTTTAACGATTTCATAGACGGCTAACCCTTTCTCCGTTGGAACTATGCTTTTCTTCTCCCTACGGATATAGTCACGCAGGATGAGTGTCTCAATGATGTTGGCTCGTGTGGCTGGTGTGCCTATGCCACACTCTGCCAAAGCCTTTTTACTTGCAACATCCTCTACCTCCTTGCCAGCATGCTCCATAGCCGAGAGCAGAGTTGCTTCTGTATAGAGTGGCTTAGGTTTGCTCTTTTGCTCGATTATGTCTGCTTGTTGGATGGCTAGCGTTTGCCCCTCGGTCAAGTTGGGCAATGAGGACACAAGTGGCTCGTCCTCCTCGCTCTCTTTATGCTCTTGAGGAGTGGCACTCTGTACAGATTTCCAACCCAAAGAGACTTGACGGCACGCTTTCCAAACATAGCTGTTGGTCTCGTCCTTGAGTACTACCTGCATACGCTCCTCTTCTGAGTTTGCCGAGAAGGCTTCTGCGAAGCGGGTAACAATCATTTGATAAAGCGTGGTCTCATCTACCGACAATGCCGATGCGGTTTCTCCCGTGGGGATAATGGCATGGTGGTCGGTAACTTTGCTGTCATCTACGGAGTGGCGATTCAGCTCTTGGGGTAATGGTGTGCCAATCTTGCGAAGGAGGTCGGGAACTTCCTCAAAAACATCTTCACTGATATATCGGCTACCCGTACGGGGGTAGGTAGTGAACTTTTTCTCATAAAGCGACTGTGCGAGGGTGAGGGTCTTATCTGCGGAGAAGCCGTGACGTACATTAGCCTCCTTTTGCAGAGCGGTCAGGTCATACAAGAGGGGTGGAGCTGTATGCGTCACCTTTCTTGTGACCTCTGTGACCGTAAGCGAGCCGATACTGCGTAACGAAGTGAGAGCAGTTTGGGCAGCAGCTTCATTATCAAAGTTCTGTAGGCTCACGGCTTTGATGGATAAGTCCTCGTCCTCTATCATCGCAGTAAGCTTCCAATAAGGAACAGAGGTAAAGTCTCTATGCTCCATATAGCGATGACACACCATTGCCAAAGTTGGAGTCTGCACTCGTCCTAGTGAGTAGCCTCCACGGTAAGCAATGGAGAGAGCTCGGCTCGCATTGATTCCCATCAACCAGTCAGCTTCTGCTCGTGCTTAGGCTGCGTAATAGAGATGGTCATAATGACTCCCTGGTTTGATATTCGCTAGACCCTCTCGAATAGCTTTGTCAGTAAGGGAGGAGATCCATAGGCGATCAAAGGGCTTGTGACTATTTAAGTGTTGATAAATCCAGCGAAAGATGAGCTCACCTTCTCTTCCGGCATCTGTTGCCACAATAATACGATCTGCCTGATTAAAGCAGGAGCCTATTGCCTTGAGTTGCTTGAGTGCTGCAGGGTCTTCGTGGTACTCTTTGTCCTTACGCACTTGTCGGACAATGAGCTGGAAGGGATTGGGGCAAATGGGCAACTCTTCTGCTTTGTAGTTAGAATAGCCGTAGGCTTCGGGCATGGCAAGTGTAATGAGGTGTCCCATAGCCCATGTGACGAGGTAACCGTTTCCTGCTAAATAACCGTCTTGCTTTGTTGTCGCTCCAACGATTCGGGCTATATCTCGTGCTACCGAGGGTTTCTCAGCAATAATACATGTTGTCATAGTCTTTGAAAGGATTATGGGTTACATCTTACGTCCTCGAGACTTCTTCTGCTTGTTCTCGTCCTGCTTCTGCTTTTGTTCAGCAGTGGGTGCTGTTTGCCCCTTTTTCAGTGGCTCTTTCACCTGCTTGGTAGCTTCGTTGGTTTTGCCGTGGTTATTGACGGCTGCTTGCGTCTTGTGTTCTTCCGCTACGGCTTCGACCTTTCCCGTTCCTTGCTTCTTGTCAGGGTTCCACTTGTAAAAGCGTGGGCGGTTTTGCTCTTTGTCCATACGGACATAAGCATTGAAGGGTTGCCCCTCTTTATCGATCATGTTTTTGAGATAAAGTGTGCGACCGTTGTCTAAGGCTTCTCGTTGCTTCTCTGACAGCTCTAGACCACAAAGCTTGCGAGGAGCCTTACCTTGTTGACGATCTTGTCGCTGTTCCTGACGCTCTTTGAGACTCTTGTTCTCTCCGAAGATGAACTCAATGCCTTTCTTCTCTGCATTGACCTGAAGCGTAGCATCGAAGGATTTGCCACTCTTAGCGGTCATACCTTCTACTTTTACCGCTTTGCCTTCCACTAGATCTTTGTATTGCTGATCAGAGAGCGTGACGCCTTTGATCTCTTGAGGAATGCTTACACGGTCGGCACGCAAGGCGATAATCTCATTGGTCTGCGGGTCGATGGAGACATAGGCTGCAAAAGGTTCTCCGCTCTTGGGTGTTACTTCGATAGTTTTACCGAGATTGCCTGTCGCGAGTAGTTTCTCCTTCTCTTCGGGTGAGAACTTGTATCCCATATAGGGGTAGTCGAGCTGTGGCTCTTTACGCATAGCGTGTATGGCTAACCCGATATTGCCCTCATTATCTGTGCGGAAGGCAAGGCGAGCCTCTGTGTAGATAGTCGTATCTCCAATGGGGATGGCTATGGTCACGAGGTTGCTCTTCTGCCAGTTGAGCATCTTCTCTAGCTCACCACTCTGCTCTAACCGATCACGGGAGAGTCCGAGACTGTCGAGCATCTTCCAGTCTACCTTTTCTGCATCTATGGCTGTGCTCTTTTTCTGCTGTGGCAGATAGTCTTCAAAGGGTACACCGACCTCTGCCAACTGCTGTCTGCTTTCAGGAACCTCTCGGTTTTGGAGCAGAGTACGCAGGTTGTCTACGCCTTGCTCCACATTGCTCGCCAACACCTTGTATAGCCCGAAATGGGAGGGGTTATTGAACTGCTTGAGAAAGTTGGTCATGAAGTTCTTCAGTAGTCCATCCTTGCTGTTGAACTTTAGAAATGCCGCCTGATTAGCTTCAAGTGGCTCAGTTGTTTTGAGCTTGCCCTTATCATCGATGCCCGAAACCACGGAGAGTTTCCCCGCTTCTTGCTGGTTCTTTACCTCGGTGCGATCCTCTAAGACCAGCACGTAGTTGTCATTGCTATTTGCTTCCATAAATCACTCTGTTTGATTTGAATAATACCTTTCAGACAGCAAATATATATAGGAGTAACTCTCCGCTTTTCACCCGAGGATAAAGAAGGGAATCGTAGGAAAACAAAGGGAATTATGTTCTTGCAGGCAGAGTTGAAGCATTACATAAAGTAATCTCGTCTAAGTCTCCATGGAGGAACTCGAAAATTCAGAGAGACTATTTTTTGATTATCCAGTGAGTAATGGGGAATTTCTTCGTACTTATGATTTCATTCTTCCGAAGTTCCACTTCATTCTTCCGAACCCAAGTTTCGTAGCAAAATGCCCCGAAATTCATTTTTGCCGTGAAACTTGGGTTTATAGGGAAGTATGGACTGGGCATCCTTTCATATCGTTATCCGTCATATCGCAACTCGACTTTAATCTCTAACCTCTATTCTGCTAGGAAATACCGATTATGTCAAACGAAATACCAACTATGTCAAGTAGAGCTACTTCTGCTAATCGTCTTTTTGCGTACCTTTGCGCTGTAATTTAGAACGCTGATATGGGATGTATCAACTATATAAATTCGTATAAGACGCTAATTAGCAGTCTGTTACCCCCCCCCGCACACATACACCACATACGCATAGTATAGGGGAGTCTTCCGCAGAAACGCCTCTCGTGGAATGCGGGTGTACTATACTTGATGAAAGATTCCAGCAAACATCCTCTTGGAAAGGGTGTTCTACGTATGTTCTTGAATTACAAAGCTGGAGGAATAGTTGTGATGAGCCATTTTTATGGTAAGTAGCACTTGGAGTTAAACCTGTTAGGACGAGATGTCTCTAAGGTGGAACAAATGTAGCGTATATTAAGACATAAAGAATACGATAATACAATATACAATTACCAAACAATACTATGAACAGAGCAGTAAGAATTTTGCTAGGTTTTCTAACCATCGGTCTAGTCGTTCTGACCTCTTGTAAGAAGGATGAGAAAGAGCCTCAAAAGAACGAAGGAACGACCTACGTCAGCGTAGCGATCAACCTACAATCTAGCCTACGCGCTGGTACAGGTACGACTGACGATGAGTTTAACCTTAAGGGCACTTGGAATGGCAAGGATGCCATCGAAACGGTTGCCGTGTATGTCGTCGGAGATGGTTCGGTCTCTTATGGTCAATACACAATGGCTGATTTTAAGATCGTCAAGGGCACTGATGACACCAACATCACCATCAAGCCTAAGAATGCTATCCTCACCAAACCTGGGTCAAAGAAGATTTACGCCCTCATCAATGCGCCTGCGGAGATAACAAAAATGCTTGAGATGTCTATGCCCGCTTATTTCAACAAAGCTTATGCCAAGGCTGTTGAAAATATGACGACGGCTCAGGTAGCTCGTGCAAACGGAGAGAAAGAGGATGTCATTATGATGTCTAACGCTGCTGAGTGTGAGATCAACATTGAGGATGGTGTCACCGAGAAGGAGGCTATTCAAGGACCTAAGAACCTCGCAACGGTGAATGTCAAGCGTGTTGTAGCTCGTGTGATCCTAACTACAACTAAGGATACCTATCCCATCGAACTAGAAGATGGTACTATGCTTGGTACAATCACCAATATCACCTATGCCGTAGCTCAAGGAGAGAAGGCTTTTTACATTAGCCAGCAGAAGAATAAGGAGGGGCTCATTGTCACTCCTGGATATAGCTTCCTGCCTGCTGTTGATCCAGCTAACCCTAGCAAGCTGACCAACTATGAGGAGCAGGCTAAGATTTACGACTATAGTGATCTTAAGGCGACCGCTGATAAACCTCGTACAGCACTTGTAGCTGCAGATTTAAAGTCAGCTCTAGAGATCGGGAAGAAGAGCCTCGAGAGCAGTGCTTTCATCTTTGAGGCTAGCCATAAGTTTGGAGATGAGGGAGAAACGGTTGCTAACTATACGGGAGATTTTCGTCGTGGCAACACTCCTTACGTACTAGTTCGTACGAAGTTTACGCCCAATAAGGATCTATTCTACAACGACTACCAGAGACAGCAGTTCGAAAAGGGAGATGGATCTTTCTACAGAGGCGAGGATGGTCTTTTCTATGCTAAAAATAGAACGGTTAATCCTAAGGTTCGTCAGACGGTTGTGCCAAAACAAAAGTACACCAAGTTTGAGAAGGGCAAGGTGCTCTATCATGTTTTCGTCAATCCCGATGAAGTCTATAAGACGCTGAATGCACCTGCCTATCGCAACAACATCTACCACATCAGTGTCTCGGGATTTAAAACTCTCGGTCTCAACTGGAACCCGCTCTATCCAGAGGATCCGGATAATCCTAAGAACAACCCCGATCCTAAGCCAAAGGGAGAGCCTGAACCGCCTTATGTCCCAGGGGACTTCAATACTCCTAAGGAGACCTATCTATCGGTAGAGATTAATGTCATCCCTTGGAACGTACACAGTTTCGAGATCCAGCTTATGCTCTAATGAATGACAGCCCTGATCTGCTAGCGCGGACGCATACACGAGCATCCGTGCTTGGCAGATTGTCTGAATGGAGATCTTAGTGACACTAGATATACACTAATTGCCCCTCTATAGGGACGCACGGATGGACTGCGTCCGAGCCGTGCGTTCCTATTCCTCCCGAGCTTCGTTGACCTTACCCTTCACACCGACACTCCTGATCTCTCAATCACAGCTACATCTTATGAAGCGACACACTATATATAGTATATTCCTGCTTCCCCTCCTCGTCTTATCACTCGTGAGCTGTGATAAGCTCGTATATGACCGAGGCGAGTGCCCCACGATACTGGTCTTCACTCCCTATACACAGACGCCTTGTATGACAGACAGTGCTTATATAGGCAGGGCAGGCTATATGGATATCGTCATCAGTGTCCCTTCGTCTGGAGAGATCATCGCACACAAGCACCTAGAGCCTGCAGACCTAACCGCAGCCTCTAAAATTGAAATCCCCGTACCGAACGAGTGCGGTGAGACCTATCGCTACACTATCTGGGTGGGGGCTACTCCCCACCACTACACTATGAGTGACCTAGCTCCTGCATCGGGCAATAAGCACCCCGACTGCCGTCTAGCACTCCAGCTCACAGAGCAAGACAGACACACTGGACTACTCCCTGAGCCACTCTATTTCGCTACAGACACTGTCGAGTGTCCGATGCCTCCTGGAGGTAGCACGATTAGAGTGCCCATTGCGCCAAACCTAACGCGCTACAGCAACGACTTCAACATACATCTGACTGACTTACCCAGCCAAATCACCTATCCGCTCCATATAGAAGTAGAGGACAATAACGCTGCTTACGACTTCATGGGGCAACTAACCAACCCTACCAAGCATGTCATCTACGAGGCTGCGCTACCCAATGAGGGGACGACACGCAGTACACGCCTGAGCACGCTACGACTGGATGACCCGAAGACGCTGCCCCAGCTGAGTCTTGTGCGCTCTGATACGGGGGCTAAGATTTTTACCTACGACCTCAAGAAGCTACTCGCCAAGACACCTGACTACCGACCCGAGTGCCAGTTCGAGTACGATGTAGAGATACGTCTCAAGAACCTTCCCGACAACACGCACTACGCTGTAGAAATAATCATTGATGGCTGGATGGTGCACTCCTACGAAATTGAACTGTAACTTCTTACCGCATACTCATATCGTCACATCACTATGAATCGATTACAAATATACACTACACTCCTAACTATCGGCATGTTGCTCACCCTTGCCAGCTGTGTACGGCAAGATTGTAACGAGGAGCTGATAGGTGATGGCCAGGAACTCTATTTCTCGCTCCGGTTCAGAGAGAGAAAAGCGCACAATCAAAATCTGCGAGCTCAGGAAGACGGAGTCTACAGTATCAACACCGACCAAATCGACAAAGAAGACTATGTCACGGAGCTTCGTATCATACTGCTCCAAGGAGATGAGGTTAAGAAGAACTTCTACTTTAGGGGCCTCGATCCTGACTCTCATAGCCCCAATAAGCTTACTACGGGATATAATGAAGTCTCATTCAAGCTTGAAGAGGATGAGATGGACATCTACGATATGATGGTTATCGCCAATGAATCTTCTCTGAAGACTTCAGAGGGAAAAGATCTCTCCAGAATCCTCTCTGTCGTTACAACACGAGAGGAGATGAAGTCAATCGTGTTGAATACTTATGGTATAGAGCGCTGGAGTTCCTCTTCTTTTCACATCCCGATGACTGCCGAATATAGTGCTGTCGACATGCGAAAGGGCGGCTCTAAGGATAGCCCCCTTAAGCTGCAGCTCCCGACTCCAACAAAAGGGATCGAGCTACTGCGCATACTTGCCAAGGTAGAGCTCATCATCAAGGATTGTGTCGAGGCGACTAGGCGTAGAGATGGTAAGTTTGATTGTAGTTGGATAGGTCCATGGGGATTTGATCGTGTCGTTACAATAGATCTAGATAAAGCCTCAGCCGACACTCCGCTATTCCCCGCAAATCAATACTCCTCTCTCGAAACGTCTTCAGATGCAACAGCTATTAGACTCAACCAAGAAGTAGAAGAGTCTTCTGTGGTCGGACTGGACGATCTCCCTGATGATGGGTCTATTGGAGGCGTTTATCTGCTGGACTATCGAGTCCGCTTTTACCTGCCTGAGCGTCTTGTAGCAGAAGCTCAAGAAGCGGATCAGGCGACAGAGATGAAGATTACGTGGAACTACTATCCCAATCCATGGGATTTTAAAGAAAAGAAGGAGCACACGACCACATCCTCTTTCAGTAATAACGAAAGAGCTGATGACTACCTTACGACCTCTGCCACTTTTGAACCCTCTGGCAAGAGTGTCTACCGCAATAGTGTCTATCGTGTCGCAATCACTCCATACCACGCTGACTTTAAATCTCTAGAGGCAGGACTAGGCACCTTCTAAATCCTTACGAACCTTAAGCTACTAGACTATACGACTCATTCCCATCAAAGGCTATGAAACAACATAATCTCACAAGAACGATATATAACAAACGATTTTGGACATACCTCCTAATCCTCTGTACCTATTGTGCCTTACCTCTAATGGCACAAGCTCAGCTACAGGTAAAAGTCGGTAAAAATCGCCCTTGTCTCCCAGGAGTCACTAGAGGTACTGGAACCATACTACTAGAAGTAGAGTCGGGGACGGCTCCCTATACCATCCACTTCACTCAAGTGCCTGAGGGCTTTGCGGAGCCAAAGACTTACACTGCTGAAACTGAAAAGATTACCATTTGGAATCTTTCCTCAGGAAATTATGAGCTGGAGATATCCGACGTCTCTGGATCTATTGTAACCAAGCAGGCGAAAGTTGGAGTAGCTCCAACGGCTAGCCATTGGATTCCTGATACTGGTGGGTGGACACAGCGCTTTACGACACCAGCTGGACACCCCGACTGGGTCTCTATGCGCTTCCAGTTCGGAGTCTGTTCAGAAGATCCAAATCCAATCTATTTTGGCTATCCAGTTGACTCGATTTTTTACTACTTCGAGTATGCCTTCTGTATGTATGCCGACTATATGCTCTATACGAATCCCGATCTCAATTTCCCAGGCAAAGAAAATGCGAAGCCTATCAATTGGGTAACTCTCAATAAATATGAAGGCGAGGAGCCTACCTTCCAGGGGGAATCTGGGTTGTGGAAAGTAACAGATACGTTTAAGGATTTTTGCCCCGATAACCAGGGAAAATTCCCAACCGTAACTAAAGAAGTGCCACACCTCTTTGCCAAAATCTGCAATGGGATGACTGCAAATGAGATGGTTACTCTCGCTTATGAACAAATGGTCATCGCTTGTCGTCCGAAAGGGGCAACAGATCCAAAGGCGGCTAAATTTATTACTCAGGTGTGGGGTAAAAATGCGTATGATCCTAATCCTTGGCTTGAAGCAAGCGATCCTCCAGTCTATGATCCAGCCAAAAGACCTTATAAGATGGAGTATAGACCGAAGTTTCGTATCAAGGAAGAGTTCGTAGAGTCTTTGACATTTCCCGTAGAGGTGAGATCGTCTGCTTTGGGCGGTGTGAACCCTTTAGGCCCTGTTTTCTTTACCAAGGAGGACGCTAGAGAATGGAAAGAATTTAATAAGGCGATGTCTTGGGAGGTGGCAAATAATGTCGTAATGAAAGATGCTGCTGGAAAGGTAGCAACAATGCGGTTTAGTAACAAAATAACCGATATCTCAACCACTGACGATGAGGCAGGTTTTATACTTAGAAATTATTATCGAGATACTAGACCTGATACCTTTGATAAGCGTACGAATCTCTTTCTTCCTGGAGCAGAGCCTCATATAGAAGGTCATTACTTTTGTGAGGGTACAATGGATGTTGTTTTTGCTTTAGCAATTGAGGATGGAGCCCTTGGCTGGTATTTTCAGATCCCTGCTGCGGGAGCTCAAATCACCTTAGTAAAGGCACCAGCAGAGTACAAGCCACAAAATGAGTATCAACCCAAGCTCAATGTGCCTATCACCATCCCTAAGAATCATACCTCTTGGTGGATTTATCCATTCCCCAACGACGCAGCTCCTGCAGATAACCCATATGCGGAGCCTTGCTGGGATGTCAAGCTTCCACCAGGTCACTACAATTTTAAGGTTACCTATATGGATATGTTTGGGGATATAAGAACGGTTGGAGGCAAACACATTCTCGATCGTGGCCTTTTATATGATCATCGTATTCCCAAGTTTGAGTATGGACCTGAGCGAGCTAACATAAAGCCAGTTATTGATCCAATTGACTGTAAAAATTTGCGTGTGTATCCATTTCGTGGGGCTAAGTCTCCCGAGATAATACTTCGAGATGGTAAGCCCGTCATAACTGTTGCTACTGTAAAGCTATACAATCCGATGAACAAAGCCTTCTTCCCCAATGAGACATCTAAATGGGAGAGCAGTCCAAGGACTAAGGTGAGGGTTATTGCCGACCCTGATGTCCTTAATGGACGGAGTCCTGAGGATCTCTATGTAGACATCCCTTGGGCAGATTACAAGATCGAGATTACCTACACGACTGAAAATGCCAAAGATCTATTTTGGTGGGATATAACGGAGCTCCCCTGTTTGGATCTCATACATACTCGTGAGATTGAGGTTGGGAAACCAACGTATGACCGAGATAATTTCGAGGCGTATATATGTAAGAGTGGAGCTGGGGCACACATATCGTTAATGCCGATTAAAACGGCAGGGCGAGTTTTTGTCGAGCTACGAGAGATGGATAATAAGACAGTCATCGCTAGTAAGGTCCGTGAGGCAGATGATAATGGCCCTGTTGTCTTCGACCTAACAGCAGATCAAGTCCGTCCTGAGTACTATCTCTATATGCGTACCGAGAAGTGTGATCGAGAGAATGAGGGTGAAAAGATTACGCTGATTGACTTGAGCAGCGAGCACATCTTGATACATAATGGAGAGTTCCCTAAATACTGTGAGGGTAGTACGATCCTTCTCAAAATACCTAAGGTGTCCGCTCAGTCGAAGTACAGCTGGACTCTCCCTGATGGATCAACTATAGAGGGTCCCGAACTCAAGATAGAAAATGCTTCCAAAGCTCACGCAGGACACTACAAGGCTCATATCACGAATGTCTTGTGTGATCAAGCTGCGACAGATGAGGAGATTGACTTTCAGTTGATCATCTCTCCGCCTGAACTGTGGTGGCGTAAAGAAGCTAGCTCTGCAGACTGGAACTCAACTGATAACTGGGCAGATAGTCAGGGGAATCCGATAGAGGCTATCCCTGCATCTTGTACCAATGTACATATACCTGGTGTTGTCGATAAGTTCTTCCCAGACTTAGATCCAGCGAAGACTATGAGACAGTCCTTCGGAGATCCTGTGTGTAATGATATCTACTTCCATTACGGCGCAGCACTAGGCAATCCGCAGCAACTCGCTAGCTATGCACGAGCTTTCATCGATTACAACTTTGGTATTATGCAAGCCGATGGAACAGTTAAGCCGTATGAAGATCCTCAGCATCTAGAGGCTAATTCGCTTCTCTTGGAGCGTGATAGATGGTATATGCTATCTACGCCGATCAAGAATGTCTATGCTGGAGACTTCTCGTTAGCAGGCTATCCTCTGACCTATCAGCGCTATCTCAAGCTACTGCCAATCAATGCTGATGGCTCACTAACGGAGGCTTCTTTCGATCAAGCTATCAACACTCAGAAGACTCCTATAGCAGACTCTAACCTAGCATTAGCTCTCAAGGTCGTTGGTTATCAGGCTGACAAGATTGGAGCTTCAGATCACAAGAATCTTAATGGTCTACAGGGTATCATACGCTTGCCATTTTATGAGACCAATGGGCAGAATGGGCGCAAGGAGTTCTACCCGCTCCATCGATATGATCCAAAAGAATTGCTGTCACTATTCGTGTACTTCAACGAGCGAGACTTGAAGCCAGTCAGCAAGATAGACGGAGCTCGTAGAGATCCAGAACAAGACTATCGCTTTGTCTTTGAGGACAGTGCAACCAAGGCTATTGGATCTATAGCCGATGATACTGCTGGTGAAGCTACAGAGGGCTATACATTGAAACTTAAAAAGATTGCCGAGGTACCTCAGCTGATGGCACTTGTGGGCAATCCATTTATGACTCCGATTAGCTTTGACAAGCTCTATGAGGCAAATGCTAATAACATAGAGCCATACTACTATCTATTCACAGATGGTGCATGGCACTACTATCACGTCAATGCAGTTGCTCCAGATGCTACATACACGCAGTTGCCGAATGGTCAGATTGCACCACTTCAGGCCTTTGCTGTTAAGGTCAAGATGGGAGTCTCTCAGCTTCACTTTCCCACGACAGGAGATCAATCGGTACTTCTACCTCCTAAGGCAGATGGTACAGCAGACTATGAGCTACGCCGTGGCAATAGTGCGACAAGCCTTGCCAATCAGAGAGCAGTAAGTCTGACCGTCTCTGATGTCAAGGGTGCTAAGGGCTTTGCGATGCTACTGCCCGAAGCGACCGTTAGTGCGACACCCGCACTGATTGCTCCAAGTACGATGCAGACCGCTCCAGTTGCCTACTTTGTCAATCCAACTGACGGTAGCTGCAACTTCGTACAGACTGATGCTCCCTATACGAGTCTCGAACTAGGCATTTATGCGCCTACCGATGGTATGCTCACGCTAGACTTCACGACGTTGTCAGAGAAGCCCTTTGACAAGCTGGCGCTCTACGACCGCCTGCGAGGTACTGAGCAGGATCTACTCGCTAATCCGAGCTATAGCTACGCTTATAGCCCTCGAGATGGACGACGCTTCGAGCTACGTATGTCGTATGCAGGTGTCCGCTCGAACAAGGAGGTGGTTGATCCACAAGACGAGCTACAGATAGAGCGCACCGCTACGGGCTATCGCATCTCCTATGCTCAGGGTATCGCAGGCTACCAGCTCTACAGCGTACAGGGCTATCTACTAGAGCGTGCTACGACCGATGGTCAGACGCAGGTAGAGATCGAGATGCCCGAGACAGAGGTCGTACTGCTCGACGTACAGTCCACCGACGGTCTCCGCTGGATCAAGAAGCTCCAGCGCTAAGAACACGCTCGCTGTCTTCTAAACAAAGCCACCGTAAGGATGCAGCGCATTCTTACGGTGGCTTTGCTGTATCTGTGTCCGTTATTGACAATGTGAGATGAATAACCCGCTATAGGGACACCTGCGAGCGCCCCTAGCGGGTTACCCGCAGGATTGACGCATTATAAACACTCTACTAGGAGCAGCACAGGAGAATAACCGAGGAATGTGTGGCCCTGGCATCACTACATAGTGCTACAGCCGAACTCTGAGTACTCCTACAGTCAGGACGATTCGGATCTTCCCAGAGGAAATCCCAAATAGCTCCGTAGAAAACAGGAATCCTTCACCGAAGCGAAAAATGAAACTTCGGAAGAATGAAATCAAAGTTCGGAGGAATTTGTCCGTACCTCGGTGGAGAATCAGCAATCCCCACCGAGGGATTGCACCATTTCCTCCATAGAGCGAACGACGATCCTGCTCGTTATGACACGTTAGCCTTGAGCGGTCAGTCGCTATCCCTTGCTTGTTTGTATCTTTTCAAGTAACTTCGGGGTATCAAAGAAACGTAACTGTATTATGAGACTTCGCACCACACTATATATATTGTTTGCCACCTTACTATCTGTCACTATGACTATGGCACAGCAACCAGCTACCTCTAGCCAAGCTCTCTACAAGGAGCTACAGGAATTACAGAAGAAGCGGATGCCGTCGCAGACGCTCTCCTGCGCTGAGCGACTTGCTACACAAGCTCTCCGTGAGGGCAATCTCAACTACACCATCGAGGCTCTAGAGGCGCACAAGACGGCTCTCCTCAGACTGGACTACAACCGTCTGCTGGAGCAGTTTCCCTTACTCCACACCACGTGGCAAGGACGGGATAAGTTGTCGGTGCGGGATCAACGCTTCCTCGCTCTATACATAGCGAATCAGTATATCAGTCGGAGCTACAGTCAGCGCTTTAGGTCAGAGGGTCTAAGCCTCACGACCCAAGAGCAAGACAGTGTCACGCCTCGCTACTGGAGCGATGCGGACTACATGAGAGCTATTGATCCATTGATGGAGATAGCTTTCGCACCCAGTGCTGAACTCTACAAGGTGATAGCACGGCAAGAGGCGAAGCAGCTATCCGCTGAGCTCTACGCTGATCGCCTTCCCAAAGAGGGTAACTATACGCTCATAAGCCACCTGCTGAAGGTTCTACCTATCTCTCAGTTGCAGAGGTTAGAGCAAAAGCTCGGACGCACACCCAATTGGTCGGATCGGATTGGCTCGCTCATAACGGAAGATCAACTCCAGCAAGCGGACGAGGGGGCTAGGCTCTACGCCCTTTATCAAGCGGTGACGCTCGAGGAGACAACTCGTGGCACAGCTTCCAGTACCGTAGCAAAGCGATTAGAAGGCTTGCTCCAGCAGAGCCAGCAGATGCACCTTGAGGCGATGGAGATCTACAAGCGACTCTTTCACTACTACTATGCCAACGGCTATGACCCTCTGCGTGCTTACCACTTCATCACGCCTTACCTGGAGTGGCTTGACAAGCAGGGCAAGTACCCCGAATTCTGTAGGGGG
>OKSA01000777.1_pt1 | contig 30798 bp, 24 predicted proteins | sample 1601181 | NCBI WGS metagenome assembly OKSA01 (sample SAMEA3541538, study PRJEB24748) | human gut metagenome | biome: human gut; feature: human-associated habitat; material: faeces | place: China | collected 2012
CGCTTGACAACTATCTCACACCCTTCGCCCGCCAAAAACGTTTAGGACACTATTGCCCGAAACTCGTTTTTGCCGTGAAACTTGGGTTAGCCTGCAGAGCATCGATGGAGGGGTCGAAGCCGACGTTGAGCAGGATCAGCGAATGGACATTTCCCCGCACATCACGGTAAGACTCCTTCAGTCGATAATAAGGAGCCTTCTCGCCGACAGCTGGGTTGAAACGGATCTGAACATTTGCGTGCATGGCGCAAAGTAATGACAAATATTTCAACCAAAAGTGTCCTACAAATCGGAATTCGTTCCGCTCTCCGAAAGCCCCCTTTGACACTCAGCGAGTTACGAATATCGCCCCTTCAAGTTTCGGAGCAAAACGCCCCGAAACTCGTTTTTGCCGTGAAACTTGGGTTAATGTTTATTCTGGCAGTGTGGCTTCACGTGGTTCCGTTTCCAAGGCTGGAGAATGGTGGGTTGTCGCATATCGTAACGGCAAGATTGAGGAGTAGTTCAAGTAGATAACTTATGGAAATAGCCGCCTGATTAAACAGACGGCTATTTTACATTTCAAACATTATTCACGTTTACATCAAATATTTCACCATTGGTTTTATAGTTTCCAAAGCTCTCACCGCGGATTACTTTGTCCGCTTGTAAAATTTTGCCGACACAAATCTTGTGGACATACAGAATGTCTCCTTTTTGTAAGCTACTATTTTTTTATTGCTGTCCGATAAAAGTCAGAAAGGGCACATCAAGGGGGCTCAACCGTAGAATTGAAGCGGTTGAGCTTTCTATTTTTGATTTCCAAGCTCTCCTTTTGAGCAAAATGTTTTCTTGAACTCCAAATATTACTGGTTTTTCAACAGTTTCCCAAACAAGTGTCCTTCAATGAGTAAATCGGCTGTCCGATAAAGATAAGCTGCCTTTTCACTGTCTGATTAGCTCTACAGTATAGGGAAATCCCTTATAGCAGACATTTGATGGACTCTCTGCTATAATCAGAAATCTGACAATCTGGGAACTCGGCTGTCCGATGAAATAAAAGACTCTTCTTCCGCTGAAAAACTTTTATCGGACAGCAATACTATTTTTTGCAGAGACAACTTCAAGGACATTTATGCCATCTCGCTGTATAACAACAAAAGACACTTTGCGGTTCAGATATTCAACACAAAAATTGGTTCCTATAGCCAACTCTTGTATATGATAAGTTTCATCTTCACTAAAGTTCCATACACTATCAATGCTGTTAGTCTCGGTGTACTTTTGCCATGTGGCATAACCGAGATACATTGCTATCGTATTTAATGTGTACTCGTTAGTCTTTCGGCTATCATTGATGGTTCCAAAAAGTCGTTTGAGAGTTTTTACTCCGACGTTTCTTCCTGTATCGGCGAATATTTTGTCAGCCAAGACACTAATGTCTTTGGCTTGGTCGAGCAACAATCCCGACTTGGCCTTTATCTGCTTTATAATTTCTTCATTGAGTATCATATTTCGATTTTTATAAACGAGAAATTGTCAGAGATTGTGGATGCTTTGTGCTCCAAGGCATCTTTCTTCGACTCGTCGTAATTTATAGCGTACATCATATCCAATTCTTTGTGAAAGCCATCTGTACATAGAACGAAAATATCTCCGTTTTCTACAGCAATTTTCCTTATCGGTGCTTCATCCACAAGACTTTCACCCATAATTGATTTTGTCACAATCGACGAATACTTCTCATAACTGTCAGCACTAAGAGTTTTAATCTTTGCGAGTTCGTTTACAACAGAATGGTCTTCTGTTCTGTAAACTTCCTGTCCGTTCCTATACATGTATATCCGACTGTCGCCGAGCCATGTAAAATATGCATATCCGCCTGTCAAGAGCAGCACCGTAATTACACATCCCATTTTCTGATTGGTTGATGCAATACGTTTTAGCATCAGTGTGTCATTTGCAAAAGATATAGCTTCTCTGAGAATTTCAAATGTGTTGAGTTGCTTAAAGTTTAATTCCACGAAATCAATAATGGCATCGGAAACGTTTTTTGCAGCCACTGCGCCATCGCTATAGCCGCCCATTCCGTCTGCCACTACGAATATGTCAGAGTTCTCGGGAAGAGAACCATGGACAATGTAGTCCTGGTTCTCCTCACGGTTACCTTTGTTCGTATATTCAAAATACTTCATTATTTAATAGCTTGTATAGTTTCTCCACCATGTTTAGTTACACGCGGACGAATACTAATTTTTATTGGGCGTTGCGTAATCATCTTATCCGATGCCTTGTTTGCCCAGAGGAACGCTTCGCCTGAGCCAATTCCTGCCATTTCTGTCGCAGTCAATGTCTGCAGAGGTGTTATGGCCTTTTGGACGTGTTTCACCCATGCTGGTGAACTAAACCGGTGCATCACCACGATGGAACTTAGTTCAATAATCTCAGTAGGAAGACTCATCGGATCTTGACTTGCAATCATTATAGAAACTCCCTTATGGAGCATATCTCGGATAGCCGCTGTAATTGAACCGACAAGTTCTTTGTTGTTCATATACTTATGTGCTTCATCAAAGACGATGAACTTATTGAAAGCCCGACCATCTACTTGCATCACAGATGAGAAGATGTTCAACATCACAACGAACAAACCAAGTGCCTCGTCCTTCTCTATGAACTCATCACGTAGGTCAACGATAATCAGACGACCTGGTTTCAGATATTGCTGAAGTTTGTTTCCGTCTGTGATATACTCTTCTCCAAAATTCAGTTTTTGTTCTGCCAGCGAACGTTGAGAAGAACTCATGTGATCACTTTCTGCAACGCCATTTCGTATATTTTGCAAACTCATGTCGTGACGGCATGCCTTCATAATCTGTTTGAGTTCCTTAATATAGGTAGAATCGTTACCCATTGCTCCCAAAAGGAACATCCAATCGCGCACTGCCAATTCAGATGAGTCGAACCCTATTCTATGAACTTCAATGTCAGGATATTCTGCTTTGCGAGTCTCAACTTGACTTTCAGGAGCCAACAGAACCACATCTTTAATGCTTCCTGGCTCTGCACCATATTCTACCTTTAGCTTAGCCAATTGTCCTGCTTCATCATTGGGATATACCATTGATGTAAACTCTGGCGCATAGTCCATACTGTCGCTATAATGGAAGATAACGCTCGCCATCGGTGCTGGTAGTTTGTTTACCTTTGAGAACTGACGAAGCACCATCTCTGTGATAGAACCAATCGTATAACTCTTTCCTGCTCCTTGCACACCAAATAGACTGATTGTGTTACATTCGTTCAGGTCTAAACCTATAACTCGTCCATTGCTTATCATCTTGCCCAGAATTCCAAATTGAGGACTTTCGGAATTTTTTCCTATGATAACATCGCAAGTTGGCTCCGTGTAATTGGAATCAACAGGTTCTTCCTTGTGTTGTGACGTAGATACATCAGTATTGGACGTAATCACAACGTCGGACTTTACATCAGTTGCGTCATGACTGGCTTCAATCTCCTTTTTAGGTTTATCCTCGACATACGGAGTGAAAGAAACGGACGGCTGACTCACTACAGGATTGGCATTCTCCTTTTCATCCTGTTGGGCAACAGGAATCTTTGGAATTAGGATTTCGTACTTCGAATCATCCTGAGACTGATGTTCTATTTTAGGAACGACAAGATTCACATTCTTTATCGGAACACGCACATCTTCCTGCTCTGTTTGAATTGAAAAGGTTGGCTCAAAGAAATTGATAAAATCTTTGTCCATAGCTTCGAGCACTTGGGTATTCAGTGTTGCATCTGTGTTCAGGATGTCGCCAATGACAGGTTCGCCCATTGTATAAATAAGGGCATCGCCATAGTAGCTCTTTTTCTGTCGTTCTTGCTGGGTAAAATCAAAGATAACACCAAGCTGTTTGAAACGAATGGAATAGCCATCAGCCAGTTTGCTTAGGAACAGTAAATATTCGTGAGCACACTCTGGGTTCAACTGCCCGTAACGCATTGAACGGCGGATATAAAACTCCAAGAACGATTTAAGTTCTATCGTTTTGAGCTCTCTATCAAGGCGGTCATAGCCATCAACAGCCATCTCGAAATGAGAACGAAGTGCATAGATGGTGTTCTCTATTTGATTGACAATCTTAGCATGCAATTCTTCTGCATTGTAATGAGCATTACGGCATTTAATCTCTACTACAGTAAATAGAATCTCCTTCTTGACAGTGTCAAGCTTTACTACCAGATTGTCGGCACGTTCCTTATTTTCATTATCCAAATCTACAAACAGTTCCTTATGGAGGTCTATAGGGATAAGGAATGACTCTTGCGTAATATGTTTCTTTTCCAAGAAACGCTTGCACAATGTTGTGCCTATAACCTCAAAGCCCTTGCGGGAGGTTGCGTTTACCTGCATAATCAGCGAACTACTTACTGAACGAACATCTTCCAGTATCTGCTTGAAGTTCTCATATCTTTCCAGATTGATTCCATATTCACGAAAGAGCGGAATCATTAAAGCCCCTATTTCACTTGTCGGTTTGGTGGTCAGATACGAAGACACACCAGTTGCTTCCTCTCCTGGAACATAGTCAAGGAGATATGGAATATCGTTTTCACCAAGGCAAGGCAAATCATAGAACTCTGGTCCCATGTTCTTGTCGAATGTGATAACCCAGTCACTGCTGTCGTGTATGAATGATAGCAGCATCATGTCGCTTTCTTTTAATCTCAATGTTGTCGCTGGTACAGATTCTTCCAATGTTGAGGACAATAATTTTCCTGTTGTTTCCTGAATCCTTACAAACAAGCTAACTTCAAGATTAGCCGACTCGGATACTGGATTAGGCATAATCTTATTGGAATAGTATCTGTTCCATACGAAAGATTTTCCTTCCTGGGATGCGTTTACAACATCACGGCAAATAGTGCCATTCAAATAAAATGAACGGCTTAATTCGTCAGGGCGTACCAATTCGGTATGAACAGCGAATGGATTTACCAAGAATGACATATGCGACTGGTACTTGTCATGGTCATTTATAAAGTCACTCATCTTGTTCAAGGAGAATCGCAACTTTGGAAATAGTCGATTGGCAGAAGCTTGTGAGAAAACTTCTGCTTCTGGAGCTATTACCGAATCAGGAGCAAGCAAATCCTTCAAGGACTCACCAGATTGCAATATGTTGTCATCAGAGAACAAACGTAATTCGTATGATAAGTCTTTGCCCAGTCCATTTTTTCGACTTCAACCAATGCTTTTGCAAAAATGGCGGCATCTCCAGCATTAAATAGGTTGATAACCAGTTTGTCTGTATATGGATGAGATAATGCATAGTTGTATATGTGGCGTACTACCAAATCCAAACTCACGTCACTATCAATTCTTTTTTCGCGAGCGACGTTAAGCAACATAGCTGCGTATGATTTCAACTGACGGTATCCTGAGGCGAAAGCTTCTTCCTGTCCGTATGCTGGCTTTGCATATGTTCCCCACCCAAAAGTCAATTCGCCAATGTACTGATATGCTTCCTGCATTGAGCTGTCACTCAGCACAAGAGGAGCTATATCCATAGGAATCTTCCCTTGGAAAAGTTTATCAAGTTTTCTGTACCATGCTTTGCGGTATTTGGGATTTTCCAAAGTCTTGGCTTCCCAATCTTCATAAAGTTCATACAGATTTACCATCCAAGCCAATCGTAGCGAATGTAATGGGGCAATCAACTTAATATCTGTCTTGGAACCATCTGGCATTTCTATGGTTAGCTTAACAGTATCAAGATTTTGGATGCAGACTATCTGTTCTTCACTCAAATCCTTGTCTTGTATGTTGCGTAACCATTGTTCATATTCAGACAAATAGTTTTTGACAATACCCATGTTTTGAATGAAGTCCAAGGTACATGTCAATCCGCAATCATTGTCAACCGATTTCTTTATCTGTTTGTATAAATCTGAGCGGTATGAGCCTAATTCTTCGGGAATATCCAAGCCTTCGGCAGGAATGAATTTCGGTTGTCTTCTTGCCGTATCTGTTGGATCCAAAAGTACAGTGTCTGTGGGATTTCCGCTCAGCAAGGCTTCTACATGTCCAAACGAGCCTTCATTGTTCAGAAATGTATTCTCCAGTTGTATCAACTTCTTTGATAACTGGATTTGGTAAGCGTATGCTGGGCCGAAATCAAACTGATAAGTACTGTTTAGCGTGCCATCAACCCAAGTATTCCTTTCAACACCATCATTTGGAATATCAAAGTCTTCGTCTTTGGCCAAGTGCATGCTACGGAAATGGATTATAGCCTGAGTTATGCTATTTACTTTTGCTCGTTTATCAACTTCACCTTCACCTACTGCTTCACCCATATTGTCAATAGTGAATACATCTGATTCATTACAGTAAGCTACATGATATTCAAGACGATATTGCTCCATCTGCAAATTAGAATTCTGTTCAGAAGCTTCGAGCCATGCAGCTTGTACACGGTCTTCTTTGAACTCCTTCTTTGCGTCAAGAACTATGCCATTCTCATCCATTGTACGAACACGCAACATATATTCGCCATCATCAAACATACCATTTGGTATATTCAATGAAAGTGTTCGTTTTGCATGTTTATTTGTACCTACTTTGGCCTTTTTTACAACACCTACTTCTGTGAAGTCATCTATATTCACGAGAGCTATTTCAAATGAGAATATATCAGGATTGTCCCTTGGCGCAGGATTAGTAGTAATTGTAAATCTCACCTTTCCCTTCTTGTCCTCAGGAATACTCAGAATAAAATCTCCAGTTTCAGAATCTCTGACAAGCTCTTTCTTGGGATCATTTCCTAAAACAAGGTCAACGTTTACCTTGACAGGTCCGCTATCCCCAGGAAGCACCCAAGGCATAGAAGCATAGCTATGTTCGCCATCAGTATTTTGAGGGCAAGATTGATTTCCGCAGACGCTTGCCATATAGATATGCAGGAATGTTTGAGGAACAATTGAAACAAGAAAAGGAGGATGCCCTTCGTGATACTATGCAGAATTTGGCACGTGCCATCTCTGCGAGTGAAGGCTGTGATAATGCAGATTTGACCAATGGTTATCTTCTTCTGGCAAGTTCAAATGTTGGCGACCCGATATCAAAGAGTTATCGTCGTTTCCCTCTCAATGAATTTGAGTTGTTTGTTAACAAAACAGAACATATTACCAAATATATTGAGTATGAGAGTGACAGCTTGACATTCCGACACAAAACGGACAAGTTTATACAATTGACAGTGAGTCTTGACCTATTTGAGATGTTACAGTACATCCGCGCTGGTTTCAGCCCATCTGTCAACGACCTAAGGGGACGCTTCATCGAACTGCAAATTTTCAAGAATTTGTTGGAAGCAAAGACTTACTCAGAGATACTTGTCACCAAGAACAATCGTAAGTTCACGATGATACATTTGGATGACAACAAACATATAGTTATTGAACCACTTAACGCATAAGGAGAAAGACTATGATTCTAAAGTTAAAAAAAGGAAGCGTTACGGTGTTCATGAACAAAGATATATTCTACGTGGACGTGAAGTCCGTAAAATTAGATCGTGTTCTGACGAATCTATTCATTAAGATGTATTCCGACGGCCGACCAGTGACTCTTGCATTCCGCAAAGAATATACTATCGATGTTCTGAAAGAGAATATGAATAAGATTCAGGAACTGGGATATATACATGGTGTTAAAGAGAACCCAGATGGTGTTGAGGATTGGCTTCGCAGCTCATTGCTTGAGTTGGTCAATCGTGGTAACATCATCAAGGAACATGTATCAACGCTGAAACCATTGCATATCCTCAGTTTTCGTGTACAAAACAGCAAATATTGTCGTGATTATCGTGCGTCAGACCAACTATATCTCATGCTCAAAAGCAACCCTGAAGTAATGAATGGATTGGTAAAATATCTGAGCAAAGGATGGGATAAAAGTACAGGTGATATAGTCATTCAAGAAGACTTGGATGTAGACACGACTGGAATACTGTATCTTACGAAACCATTGAGAGAAAAGAAAAATATGAACAAGGAAGTGGACAGTATGCCATTCCCTTTCCTAAAAGACCAAGCAAGTCTGTTCAATGATGATATCAGAAGGTTGCTCATTTACAAGGAAAAACTGCCGAGAGCAGTGTTTATAGACTATCTGCGTATTCTCTGTGGTTTGCATCTTACGCTTTACACATTTAAGATAATATATCTTCTTCCTAAAATGGTTAAGGCTGGAACACGTGACATAAAAGACGATTGGTCCATGATTGTAGATTTGACAGACGATTTGGACAGCATCGTGTCACAATATGCCTGCAAAGATATGGAACGAATAGAAAATGGTTTTGGTAAATACATTCGTTCAACATACATGGCAGATCTTATACAAGAGAGAAAAGAGTGTAACATCGATGAAGCACTCCGAATATTGAAGGAAGATAATGACAAGCAGGAATATTACGAGTTGATATTGAACGGAATCCGAAAAGACCTTCCAGAGAAAGATGAGAAGGAGTTTGATCAGGACGATCTTGCAGAAATGTTGGCATATTTCCCAGAGGGAGATTACTTTAACATGTTGGTTCATATTCTCGAAAAATCCAACCTTGGCAGGTACCAATACCGCTATCTGCGTGAGTTTATCGACTCTGTTTCTATGAAGAACTCTTCGTCAATGCTTTTGGCAGACAGTCGTTCTAAAAGACATCCGAGAAGAGGAGCTATAGGGTCTAAGTTGTTGGAAACATTGGTTCAGTTGCTTGTGCTCCGTCAGAAAGAAGATGGCAGTTACGAGACTCGGTCGCTCTCTATAGATGAGTTGGCGAGTGCTATCCGTAAACGTTACGGGCTTATAATCAATGGTGTTGGAGAAGAACGTTTTGCAGATGCGGATGTGGAAATGAATTCAGCATTCCGTATCAATATGGATGCGTTCAAGAACAAATTACGCCAGATAGGTTTTTACACCGACATGAGCGATGCTTGTATCCTTCAAAAGATTCGTCCACGTTATAAATTGGAAGACTAATGGAAAATATCAAGACATTATATTATGAGCGTTTCATACAGCATATTGTAGAATCGTACTCAACCAAATTAAAAGCAGCTAAACCTGGTCATTGCATGAAGATTACAGGTTTGGCAATGAAAGAGTTGCGTGTGCTTCTCCCATTACTCCGTCCGATCAATACGGACATGGAGATTTACATCTTGTCTGAGGAAGAAAAGGGAGATGAGTTTATACATGCGACTAAACTTATTGAACTACGTAACAATCCAGAGAAGGCAGTTCTTATACTCGTTCCATCCAACAGTAGAACATCTGCAGAAGACTCATATGGAGACGCTACATTCCAAAACCTGTCAGCATCAGATTTACAGGACTCTTTTATATGGAAACTCATAGACGAGTTGCCAGAAGAGAAAAAGTATCTTTGGAAACAGGTAATGGAACTTGTAGATGAATTGAAGCCATCCCGTACAACAATCACCAACTATCTGCTATACCTTGAATTGAATCAATACAAGGATGAGGCATGGGGTAATGGTATCTACCTGTTTGGAATGCTTCCTGACAAAGACCTTGTCAAAGAGGATGCTTCCATTCGTAGAAGATTCATGATTAATCTAGAGAAGGTTTCAAGCATACTTTCTGACTTCTCGTTGACAGCTGCTGACCGTATTTCAGGCTTGCCATTGAAGAAAAATTCTGTACAAAGAGACTTGATGGCATTCCTTACTCACGAGTCTGGCATAGAAGATAATATTTCTTTGTTTGAGAACATTGTTGAAAATCATTCTGAATATAGGTCTTATGTCTGAAGGTCGATTGGAATCTCGCATCATTGCTCTTAATCTCGTAAGCAGGAATTAAGACATTATTGTCATTAAAACTCTTCAACAGATTTTGTTTGCGGTCACTGAAGATAAGATAATTATTTGGCTGCTTCATTGTAAAATACAAATCACGATCGTATGATGGCAATGCTACCCCTGCCACATCTGTTTCACACAGAAGTTTTATCAAACGATCATTCGATTCCAGTGACGGAAGCGTAAAGTTCTTGCGCATCCCGACAACAGGTGCAGTTACGTTGAAGTAATAATACAACCAATAATATTCTGGTATCTTCTCGGTCTGTGCGTACTCGACAAACTGCTTCACTTCTTCACAAGAATAGTCACGTGTTAGCATCCAGGCTATCATTGAGCGCAAATCGCGCATCGTGATATGTAGTTCTCTCTTGTACATGATTATCCTCAACAGCCATTCAAGTCTATTGATAACCTCATCGCCAGCACTGCTGTCTTGGAATGTATCTACGTTGTACTTGATAAAACAACGGTCGGCAATTGGACAACCTTCACATTTAGACCAAAGTTCAGGTCGGGTCAACTTTTTTACTTGCTGAGCCAGCAAACTTGGAGTTGAGCCATCTCTGGCTGTTACAGAACGCAAATTGAGATTTATTACCATAAGTCCTGGCAACAATTCTGCATGCCCTTCCTGATAGAAGTAGTCTTCTATATTGTCCTGAAGTTTACGCAATTCGGGCTGGGTGGACAAGAAATCCACCAATCGACCTTCGTTGATAGCTATGACACGTCCCTCGTTGGCCATTGCATAATCTTCCAAGCCGTAGAACGGTCTAAGAAATTCTGCCAATACGTCGTTGTTGGCCTTTTCTGCTTCATCTTGCGAGCCGTCATAGTTTGATTCAAACCGCACGTTGTTCAAGTAAAATTCAGAACCGTTATTGGTGTCATAAGTTGCCTTATTTGTTCCTTGCTCCTCTATACGGTGAATGAAAGCGGTCTTACCATCACCAGCATTACCTGTTATGATGATAAGTTTAAACTTCAGTTCTTTTATGTCCTTGATAAGTTCCTTGTCAAGTTTTGTCTCACTATATGTGAGTGTATCAAACTCATGTTCTTTTGCTCCTGCTCTTGTTCCACCATTTCCATGACGGCTTTGGCTATACAAAGAGTTCAGATAATCTACAGGGTCAAGCTCCACTCTATTTTTGTTCTTGTCTACTTTATAGAATGTAGTTGTATCTTTGAGAATACGCTTCAGCCCTATGGCACGCAACGCATCCTGCATTTCCTTTGCGGTGCGGAAACGCTTGTTCTTGTCCGTTATGATAGCCTTCATTACGAAATTGGCAATTTCATCCGTCAATTTATCGTTATATTTGCGGATGTCTGTCGGTTCCATGTGAATATTCGGGCGCATTGCTCCACCAGGCCATGGATAAGCATGTGTGAGAAGCTGGTATATAGTGATCCCAAGTGCAAACGTGTCTGCCGACTTGTCCCAATCTATCTTGTTTCCGCTGACCACAAGGTCGGGTGCCATATATGGGAATGTGCCGCCAAACGATTTGTCGTCTGTCGTTGTAGAGATGTTGAAGTCTATCAACTTATATACCTGACGTTGATGCCACATGATATTGCTTGGCTTGATGTCCCTGTGGTATACTGGCGGATCTTGCTCCTGCATATACACCAACGCATCCAATATCTGCGAGACCATTTTATAAACCTCATCTACGGGGAGACGAAGGTCTCCTTTGATGTAGTCTTGCAGGTTGTCACCTTCAAGGAGTTCCATCAAAGTGTAAAACAATCCTTGCTGTGTGCGGTCATTGAATTTGAACTCAACGATATTTGGGTGATGTAGTGATTTCAATGCTTCAAACTCATTGATAGCATTATCCACAGAGGCATCACGCTCGAAAATCTTGATGGCAAGATGTTGTTTCTGCATATCGTGCCATACTTTGAATACACGTCCAAAGCCACCACGTCCAAGCACCTCGTGAAGGGTCATGGAAGGTGTTACCTTTACACCTGGTTTCATGTCCTTCAAATAGGCTATCTTGTTTGCACTGTTTCCTTGTGTTTGGTGTATCGTTGCTATTGTTTCCTTTTCCTCATCAGCTATTGCATTATTGATGAATTCTATCATTTTATTCGCATCTTGCCAACGGTTTTCTGTCTCAAAAACGATCGTGTTCTCTATCACCTCGTCCATCCACACCGGAAGATCCTTTGATACTTTGCTTGGCAGCAAGTCTTCTGGCAACACACCACCAAGGGCAGTGGTGAATGTCAGTAAGTTGTCAAATGGCAGCTTACCTGTCATTAACTCGTAGAAGATGATGCCCAACGCATAGATGTCGCTTCCAAAGTTGACATCTCCGTCCATAAGTTCTGGAGCAGTGTAGGGGGAGTTGAGGTCTGCCTTTTGGTTAATCGTGAAATTCAAGTCTGAATGTTCCACAAACCATGCCATTCGGAAATTGGCTAAGGCAGCCTTGCCTCCTTCGTACACATAGATGTTTTCTGGGCGCACATCTCTATGATATACGCTCTCTTTATGGGCTGCTTTCAAGGCGTTTGCCACATCAAGTACGATGCTGATTTTATCGGTCTGCTTGAATGTCTTCTGGCGCAACTTTGAGCGAAGGGTGCTCTCGTCCTGATAGCGGCTTATCTCGTAATAATAAGTCTGCTCCTCGTTCATACGGCATTCGGTTTTGACGATATAGGGCGAATTACCTATCTTCTCTTGTGCCATATATGCATTTTGCACCTGTAACTTCAGCTTTTCTAATTCCGCAGGACTCTTTCCTGCAAAATCCAATGGGTACTCTCGTATCTTATAGTGCGCTGTTGCTACGAGTTGGGGAACACAGAGATATTCCGTAAACTCCTCGGTTTCTTGCAACACCTCTTCTATATGATAGTTGAAGATGGAGGTTCTTTCGGATCTCTTGTGTACAGCAGACTGACCGGTCAGCATGTCAGCCAACTGGTTCTGTACGTTCGCTATCTGTCCTTCTCTTCGTCCGATGAGGTCGGGACGGGTCAAAAACTCTATCAATTCATTACCCAATGTGAATGTTTGGTTGTAACATTCACACTGGGGATCTATGCCGAACTTAGACTGCTGTGGGTTACTCAATGTGACAGCGGTCAATATCTGACCAAACAGCCAGTCTGGATATTGGTTCTTGATTTTACTTGCAAGAATGCGACTTTTCAGTCCTGCTGTCTTGTGCGGATTGGCAACTTCCTGCCCGCTTCTGAACCAAGCCCAGTCGTCACCTTCAAGATTTCCGCCCCAGTCTTTGTTCTCTATGTGATACACTGCATGAGGTGCCACAACGATACAGTCATATTCCCAATACTTCATCACACGGTTTTGTCCCGTTATGGCAAGATTAAGGTTAGGAATGATGATGTAGTTACTTGGCAACTTCAAGTCAAGAAAGTCCAGTAAACGCTTTTCACCAGCGTTTACCGGGCCATCGTCATGTATGGGTCTTCTTACTTGTGCCATATGCTTATTTTATTTGTTATTCATTATCGTTTTTAATACGCCAATCATTTGGTCGGCTCGTTTGGGTATTACTTCTTCGCAGATTGTGCAGGACTTGTCAACTGCCCGGAAATAACTATCCCGGTCAAGCTGTTTCATATAGCTCCAGACGTAATCAAATATATCTTTTGGCTTACCGTGTCCTCTTCCTGAAAAAAGTACACAGTTGGGAACGTGTTACTGAGATGGTACTCGGGTTATTTTTGTTATTCCTGTGAGTGTACTCATCTGTTAGTTTTGCTCCTGTTGGGGTACACGACTTGTGGTCGTCTTTACTGCGAAGGTACACAAAGATAGCTCTTTGTTGGGAGTTAAGCAGCATGGGCTCGGAGATTTGAGGCTCAGAGCTTTGGGAGAATTGTTCTTAGATATCTGTTTCTTAGAGGGTTGTGATGTTAGAGGGTTGGGGTAATTTGGTATGAGCATCTGCATCGGAGTCTTCTTGTTGATGGCTCGATGAGGTCGCGCTGTGTTATAGAGAGCAATCGTTTGTTCTTGTTTCATTGTTGGTTGGGGTTGGCTTCCCAACTGTGTACTATTTCAGGAGAGGACAAGGCGAAATGTTGTACCTTTGTGCAGACTCATAGTTCATCCTATCAACCGTCACTACTAGATGAATGTTGCTACCTTACCACGTCTGCTACGCTGCGATCAGTGGATCAAGAACCTCTTTGTCCTAGCGCCCGCCTTCTTCGGTGGGGTGCTCCTAGACTCGTCGCTCTGGGGCGGCTTGGTGGTGGCGTTTTTTGCCTTCTCGCTACTCTCCTCATCGATCTATATCGTCAACGACATCGTGGATCAAGCGCGTGATCGCCTGCACCCTAAGAAGCGCTTGCGCCCAATAGCCTCTGGGTCGGTCTCGATACCGGTCGCGTGGATCATGGCAGCACTCCTACTGATCATTGCGGTGGCTTTGCCCCTGGCGCTCCTGCCTCGTACGCTCTGGTGTCAGACGCTCTGGATCATGGGTGGTTATTGGCTGCTCAACGTCTGCTACAGTTACCTGCTCAAGCGGATAGCGGTGGTCGACGTGGTCTCTATCTCGGTGGGCTTCGTGCTGCGGGTGCTACTCGGAGGAGTCGTCACTGGGGTGGTGGTCTCGGAGTGGCTCGTGGTGATGACGCTGCTCCTATCGCTCTTCCTAGCCCTAGCCAAGCGGCGCGACGACTACCTCATCTATGAGCGCAGTGGGGTGGCGATGCGACAAGCTATCAAGGGGTACAATCGACCCTTCCTAGACCATACGTTGACGATGATCGTGGGTGTCCTACTCATCTGCTACCTTCTCTACACGCTCTCGGCAGAGGTGCATGAGGAGCCTGGCGGCGACTACCTCTACCTGACAGCACTCCCAGTCCTCGTGGGCTTACTGCGCTACCTCCAGATCACACTAGTCGAGGAGCGGAGCGGTAGTCCTACGCAGGTGGTCTACCGGGATGCGATCATCGGCATCTGCGTTGTGGTGTGGGGCGTGCTCTTTGGGCTATTACGCTATGTGGTATAAAAGGGTAAGCGCGTGGATACGATAGCAATCTTTGACCTTGATGGTACGCTCACACGGCGGGACACACTCTTGCCGTGGCTGGTGCAGATGCAGCCGTGTGGCTCGTTCGTGTGGCATCTGCCTTACTACCTCTATCAGTATGCTGCCTATCGGCTGAGCGGTGGTGTGGCTGATCGCTACAAAGAGCGCATCATTGGCACGGTGGTACGAGGCTGGAGCTATGAAGAGGGGGGGCAGCGGGGAGCGGCTTTTGCAGATCAGATAGACCAGATGCTCCGCCCCGAGGCTATACGTAGGCTGGAGCAGCATCAACGTGACGGACATCGGACGGTCTTGCTGACCGCTTCGACAGATCTGGCGGTCTCGTCGTGGGCTAGGCGTCGTGGATTTGACTTGGTGCTAGCCACGGAGCTGGAGCTGGTGGAGGGCCTCTATACGGGACGCTTTGCCACGCCCAACTGTAAGGGTGCCGAAAAGGTGCGCCGGCTGGATCTAGCTCTTCCTGAGTGGCGAACGGTCACAACCTATGGCTATGGCGACAGCGCCAGTGATCGTGACTTCTTGGCACTATGTACGAAGCATTACTATGGGACTTTTGAATAAGCAGTTACTAGAGCGGTGGCGGGTGGAGCTACTATGCCTGCTGGCTGTCTGGGTGCTACTCGCCCTCTTAGCACTCTATATCTATAGCACAGGGCTGCTGATGCCGCAGGATGACGCTATCGGTGCTTACCTCGGGTATGACAACTATTTCCGCTTTACGACGCGTGGCGGTGCGTGGGACGTGAGCCACCCGCTGATCACGCCGCTATACCTTATTAATAGGGTGCTAATGGTACCGCTCCTGGGCGAAGGGGGCGCACTCGTCGGCATACTCCTCGCCTCTGCACTCCTGATGGCTATTGCCGTGGCGGGCTGCTGCGGCTACCTGCGGCATGTGGTGCAGCTTGATACGGGACGCAGTCTGCTCCTCTCGGGGCTCCTCCTCTCAACCTTTACGGTGATGACGCTCTCCTTTACGGTAGAGAGCTATCCGCTCTCGATGGCACTACTGGTTCTCTCTCTCCTCTGCCTGAGTAGTCAGCTGAAGCAGGAGAAACGCTTGTCGGGCTGGCATGTCACGCTCTGGAGTCTCTTGCTGGGTGGCGTGACGCTGACAAACTTTGCCAAGCCACTTTCGCTACTCCTCTTGAGCAAAGAAGAGTCGCTCTGGCAGCGGGCGCGCAAAGTGCTACTCCCGACACTCCTTTTGCTGGTACTCGTTGTGGCGGTAGGGTGGTTCTACCATCAGAGAGGGGGCGGACCAGGGGCTGAGGAACCGATGCTCACGGCTCAGGTCAACGATCTGCTGCGCTTTCAGACGAGGTCGGCCGATCTCGTGCCAGACTCCTTCGGTCATCCGCTCCTCATCAGCGATCTAGAGATGCGTGAGCTGCATGGCGAGACGGTGCTGAGACCTACGCCTTATGCCTGCTGGACTATGGAGCTGCTCCCGTGGGGGGTGGTGCTACTGCTGCTCTCGATGATCTGGATCGGAAGACGCTACCCCTTGGCCTGGGCCATACCGCTCTATCTAGCGGTCGATGTGGCGGTACATCTCGTCGGTGGGTACGGACTAGACGAAGCGGTTATCTTCGGGGGACACTGGGTCTTCCTAGTCCCTATGGCGCTGGGCTGGCTCTACCTTGTGGTGCCTAAGCAGGCGTACCGATATATGGATCTAGCGCTGCTACTCCTATCTATATATATGTGTACGCACAACCTCTCCATCATCTTACTACATATAAAATGAGACCAAAGTCTTGCGACTGCGGTCTCTAATCTCTAATCTCTAACCTCTAATCTCTAACCTCTAATATCTAACCTCTAATATCTAACCTCTAACCTCTAACCTCTAATATCTAATCTCTATCTCTATGCGGATCGTTCTCATAGGCTCTGGAGGCGTAGCTACCTCCCTAGTGGCTGCACTAGCCAGTCACGCTACCGCATCGCTCTGTGGCATCTATAGTCGTCAGCTGGCGCATGCCGAGGCTCTCCGTGAGCGCTTTGCACTCGCTTGTTCCGTCACCGATAGTCTGCAGCAGCTCCCCGCAGCCGACCTTTACATCATCGCCGTCAGTGACCGTGCGATCGCAGAGGTCGCCAAGGCACTTCCACTGCTAGACGGCTTGGTCGTACACACCTCCGCCGTGACCCCGATCGAATGCTTCAGCGGGCAGCGTGCTTATGGTGTTTGGTACCCGTTCAATAGCTTTGCCAAGGAGGTCATCGTACCCTTCGAAGGACAAAAGGTCCTTTACCAACTAGCTTCTGAAGAGGGCTTGACCACCCTTCAACAGTGGAATGACCTCCTGCAGGTCGAGGCGATACCCTCGACACGCGACCAACGCCTCTGGCTACACCTCGCAGGCGTACTGGCCTCCAACTGTACCAACCGCCTCTACACGCTCGCGCACCGTCTGCTGACACAAGCCGACCTACCCACAGACCTGCTCGACGGACTGATCCTGCGCACCGCCTCCAAGGCGACCACGATCGATCCTTACGCAGCGCAGACGGGACCCGCACGACGCCACGATCTAGAGACTATCGCTCGCCACCGTGCACTCCTCGAGCAGTTGCCCAAGGAGCTGCAAGAGGTGTCACAGCTCTACAACTTATTCACCGAAGCTATCCTAGACGACTACCCACTATGAAACCTTATCGCTGGATCTTAGGCTCCCAATCGCCACGCCGCAAAGAGCTCCTCGCCACGCTCGGGCACCCCTTTGAGATACGTACCATCGAGGGACACAGTGAGGCGTACCCGGAGACGCTACCGCTCGAAGAGGTGCCACGCTACCTCTCCCAGCTCAAAGCGGAGCAACTACGCTCCACGCTTCAAGCTGACGAACTGCTCATCACGGCCGACACGGTCGTCCTCCTGGACGGGCAGATCCTCGGCAAGCCACACGACCTAGACGATGCCCGTCGTATGCTACGACTCTTGAGCGGTCGCCAGCATGAGGTCGTCTCGGGCGTTTCGCTCACTACGACTGAGTGGCAGCGCTCCTTCGCTAGCCATACGCAGGTCACTTTCGCACCGCTCACGGACAGCGAGATAGGCCACTACGTAACGCACTACCGTCCGCTCGACAAAGCGGGTGCCTACGGCATACAGGAGTGGATCGGCTACATCGGCGTCTCGCACATCGAGGGCTCCTTCTACAACGTCATGGGGCTCCCCGTGCAGCGCCTCTACCGCGAGCTACGAGATGCCGACCTCCTCCCGTAAGCAGCCGTTAGCTGTTGCGGCTTTTTTTGTTTGCCACTTTGCACAGAAATAGGTACATTTGCACTTGAATGTCAAAGAGTTCTCTCTAGGCCCCCGTTTTCACACACAAACATGAACCTACTAATCACTGGCGGAGCAGGCTTTATAGGCTCCAACCTCTGCGAGCACTTCCTCCGTGAAGGACACACCGTCCGCTGTCTTGATAACTTTGCGACGGGTAAGCCCGCCAACATCTTACCGCTCCTAGCTACCTATCCTGACCGCTTCGAGCTCATCGTCGGTGATATACGCAAACTAGACGACTGCCGCAAGGCGGTCGACGGTATGGAGTATGTACTGCACGAAGCAGCCTTAGGCTCTGTGCCCCGATCTATCAAAGACCCAATCACGACCAATGAGGTCAATATATCAGGTTTTCTTAATATGCTCGTAGCTGCACGAGATGCGGGCATCAAGCGTTTAGTCTATGCGGCCAGTTCGTCGACCTATGGCGATAGCGAGAAGCTTCCCAAGGTAGAGGAGGTGATCGGTCGCCCTTTGTCGCCTTATGCCATCACGAAGTATGTCGATGAGTTATATGCAGATGTTTTCGCGCGTACTTATGGCGTTGAGACGATCGGGCTACGCTACTTCAACGTGTTCGGGCGTAGGCAAGATCCTCACGGAGCTTACGCTGCGGTCATCCCGCTCTTTGTCAAGCAACTGATGGCGCACGAGGCTCCCGTCATCAATGGCGACGGTTCTTACAGTCGCGACTTTACCTATATAGATAATGTCATCCAGATGAACGAGCGTGCACTGACGACGACCTCTCCCGAAGCGGTCAACCAAGTGTACAACACCGCTTTTGGTGAGCGCACCACGCTCAATCAGTTGGTCGACTACCTCAAGGAGAACCTCTCCAAGCACGACCCCGCCATTGCGGCCATCGAGCCTAAGCATGGTCCCAATCGTGTCGGTGATATACCCCACTCACTAGCCTGCATTGACAAGGCTAAGAGACTACTGGGTTACGATCCTAAGTACTCTATGCGTCAAGGCTTAGCCGCTTGCTGTGACTGGTACTGGGAGAACCTGTAGGCTGGCTGTTGGCTGTTGGCTCTTGGCTAATACCCCACTAAACGTAAATCCAAAAACAATCGATAAAAGATGAACGCTCTAAAAGAAACGAGAATAGCCGTTATCGGACTAGGCTACGTAGGACTACCTCTAGCCCGACTCTTCTCGACTAAATATACAACCATCGGCTTTGACCTCAACGCCAAGCGCGTCGAGGCACTGATGGCGGGACACGATGCCACCCTAGAGGTCTCTGACGAACTTCTCCAGTCTGCTTTGGACAACGGATTTCGCTGCACCTCAGACATCGAGGAGATACGCTCTTGCAACTTCTACGTCGTAGCTGTGCCGACCCCTGTAGATGAAAACCACAACCCGGACTTGACACCGCTCGTGGGTGCCAGCACAACCATCGGCAAGGTGATCTCCAAGGGCGATGTCGTGGTCTACGAGAGCACCGTCTATCCAGGAGTCACGGAGGACGAGTGTATACCAGTCGTCGAGCAGGTTTCGGGACTCAAGCTCAACGTGGACTTCTACGCGGGTTATAGCCCTGAGCGTATCAACCCAGGCGACAAGCAGCATACCGTAGAGCATATCAAGAAGGTCACCTCTGGCTCCACACCCGAGGTGGGCGAGTATGTCAATGCGGTCTACAGCTCCGTCATAACCGCGGGTACCCACCTAGCTTCTAGTATCAAGGTGGCTGAGGCGGCTAAGGTTATTGAGAACTCACAGAGAGATATCAACATAGCTTTTGTCAATGAGTTGGCGAAGATCTTCGATCGTATGGGCATCGACACGCTAGAGGTGCTAGAAGCTGCTGGCACGAAGTGGAACTTCCTGCCTTTCCGTCCAGGACTTGTCGGCGGACACTGCATCGGTGTCGATCCTTACTACTTAGCTCAGTGTGCGCAGCGGTATGGCTACAATCCTGAGATCATCCTCGCTGGTCGGCGTATGAACGACGGCATGGGTGCTTATGTCGCTGAGCAGGTGGTCAAGCTGATGCTCAAGCGGGGTATACAGGTGCTGAACTCTAACGTGCTGGTGCTAGGCTTTACCTTCAAGGAGAATTGCCCCGATGTACGCAACACGAAGGTGGTCGACATCGTCAAGACGCTCCGCGAGTACAATGTCAACATCACCATCCACGACCCCTGGGCCAATCCCGAGATTGCACAGCGTGAGTATGGTGTGGAGATACACAACGAACTCCCCACGGCTCGCTACGATGCGGTCGTCCTAGCCGTCTCCCACAGAGAGTTCGAGGGTCTCGACCTCGACAAACTCAAGGCTGACAACGCCGTCGTCTACGACGTCAAGTCCTTCCTCCCGCCCCACGCCTACGACCAGCGACTGTAACACGCCCCCCTCTCAGCGAGAGGCATGCACCTGTCACCCTCAGTTGATTAGAAAGAAATATTATGGATAAGCTACAGATACATATCTCAAACTTTAGAGCTATCGAAGATGCACAGATAGCTCTAAATGGGATCACTGTACTCACAGGGCTCAATGCCACTGGCAAGAGTACGATCAGTCGCATGATGTACTATGCAGGGCACTATGCAAGCCATTACCAAGAGCTGATAGATGATCGTCTGGCAAAAAGGATGGAGGGTATTGTTTTTTACTTCATTCGATCTTTAGACCTGCTACCAGATGATTTGAGACTGTCTTTTATGGAAAAAGGCTATAGCCACTATTTTCACAAACCTTTTTCCAAAGAGGAGTCATATCAGATAATTGCAGCTCTACAAGCGTACTATGAGGGTGGTGCTCAAGTAAAGTCCGTGGATAGAGAGCGGTTGGGACAAATCTATGGCAAGAAAATCAAGAACAGATACGACTTCCTAAACCATCTAGACGGGCTAAAGGGCGAGATTGATGATATTTACGATGATTATAACAAGACCCTTTATGAGCGACCATCTCTCCATCTATTAAACAAGCTTGTTGAGCTTTTCGACACATCAAAAGAGACCTTGATGAACGCTTTAGAGGTAAGGGAAGAAGAAGTGGAAATCATCAGCTCTAAACGGAAGAGTCTCGGACTTTTCTCCTCATTCGATAATGTCTTTTACATTAACACACCTGTGATTGCCAATTTCTCAAGTGATTTTCTAACAAGTCTGCTTGATCAGAATTGGGTTGATCTCATTAAGCTTTTCTATAATAGAGAATCAACGATGTTGAGTGATAAGGAGCTTGAGGTCTTAGCCTTCCTTACAAAGATTACACATGGTCAAGTGGAGCTCCCCTCTAATAATCCAGAGGCCATATGGCAGACACGTAAGATATACTTTACCGAAAGCAGTGGGGAGAGCTACGCTATCAAAGAGGTTGCCACGGGCATCAAGAGCTTTGCTCTCATACAGTCGCTACTTCAGAAGGGGCTACTTACTGAGAGAACTCTGCTTATCATTGACGAGCCTGAGGCTCACCTGCACCCGCAGTGGACGGTCGAGTACGCCCGTATCATCACAACTTTGCACCGAGAGTTGGGCGTCAAATTTCTCCTTGCGACCCACAGCCCGAGGTTGGTGCAGTCGCTCTCTTTGTTCGCCAGCGAAGAGGAGGAGACCGCCAAGTCCCTGCTATTCTATATGAGTGAGCCGACAGGGACCACGCCCATGCGCTACCGCTTTAGAAAGTTGACCGAAGAGGAGGGTATAGAGCCTATCTTCAGCTGCTTCAATACAGCCTACGACGTTATGAACCAGTATATTGCAGAGGAGTAAGAAGATGGCACAAAAGAAGCGACTCCAAATATCTCTTGCCCCATACAGCACAGAGCTAACGAAGGTTTTGGCTCACAAATTGAGTCATGCTAAGCCTCTCTCTGACCTCTTGACGGGTGAGGGTGCGAATGCGAATGTAATCCCCCAAGACCCAGTTATTGATGTGGATGCGTTGGCAACGGCTGCATCACTGGCAGATAAGCCCAGTAGTGTAGACCTGCTCTTCGGTTGTACGAACAATCTGATTCAGCTTGTCGAGTGTAAATATCGAGTAGGGGGCAAGAAGAGAGATCGTAAGAGCCTCACGCCACCTACGAAAAGAGAGCTGGAGAATAAAGTTAGTGACACCAAGCAGCTGTTGTCTGGGAAAGATCTCGCCGCTGGCTTCGCCCCCGCGCTGCTACTTCTATTCAGCGACAGACACATAGAGCAAGCTCGTGCCTGGGTCAATGACTACAACGCCGGAAAGAAGACCCCTCTCTACAAAGAGATGACCACCACTGACTTTCTAGACACCTTCTTCCACTCCTAAGCAACACTCACCCCCCCCTACACACATACTTTCAAGAATCGACTAAGAATGAGTGAGATAAGAAATGAAAGGATTTTTTGCTCTCAAGCTTCCAGACAAGAGAAGAGAGCCACGAGACTATTTGTGCTTTTCTTATTTCAGTTTGGGTTGCTCCTTCCTCTCACCCCCATTCTAGCACATAGCATACTAATTTCTGCATTTACGGTTGTTCTTACTATGTATGCGTTTGTTTATGGGCTGGTTCATATTACTCGTTCGACCATTTTTCTGTTTTGCATTCCCCTGTTTTTGCTCTTGGTAAAACTGCCCTTTGAATATAGTGTGATAGAAGAGGGTAGTGATGTCGGGCTTCAGTTTTTGGTTGGTTTTCTAACTATTGGTATCGCTGGGATTCTATTCGGTACGGTTCGGTGTTCTGTCTCCTACTTTTTCAATGTAGCAAATAAGGTAGCATGGATTAACTTCCTACTTATAGGGTTTATTCCGTTTACTCCTTTGTATGGGGTGTCGGAGCAGTCTATCAATTATATGAAGTATGGCTATGCAATACTACCTATTGTACTAGTTGCCTATACAAACATTATTAGAGGTCATACATCCATTGCTCAGTGGACTCTTTTTCTATGCTCTCTTTTCTCTATGATAGTATTTGGGGCAAGAGGAGCTCAGCTCACGTTTGTCCTGTTCTTTCTAGTCTCATTCCTATTTTTGAGTCGGGTGAGATTTATCTGGAAGCTTCTTATTTCAGCTGTTATTCTCGTAGGTATTTTTGCATTACCCTATTTGTTGACACAACTCATCTCCATCCTTAATCAGTATGGAGTCTCATCTTATTCTATTGCAAAGTACAGTGAGTTATTAAGTGGCACCGACTTCATAGATACCTCATCTGGAAGAAACTTCTTGTATGAATACGCTTATCTCAGAATTTTAGAGCATCCTTTACTTGGTAATCCATTCAATAGTTGTTATGTAGACACTGGCGGTGATTTTTACTACTATCACAATGTTTTCTTGGATTTGCTTGTGAATTATGGAGTCTTTATCACGGGGGGAATGATTTTACTCTTAGTCTATGTCCTCTGGAGCATTTTCACAAGAGGCACTTTGGATGAGAAGTATCTAATTGCCATTTTGTTTGTAGTCCCATTTGGAAGGCTAGTGGTTAGTTCTTCTTTTTGGCTAAGACCTGAATTCTGGCTCTTCTTGAGTTATAGTATCAACACTTTCATCTTACAGCGAAGAAGGCACTCGTCTCTTTCTGTTATAAGGTCATACAGATAGGCTATTATGATATCGCTCATTCGTGATTCATACAAAAGGGTACGAAATTCACAGCTGGGCAAAGATGTGTTTTACGTCTTTATGGCTCAGGTTGTGATTATGGTCAGCGTCTTTTGTATTAACAAAATCATTGGAGTATTCATCGGTGTGGCAGGATTTGGACTCTTTAGTCTCATTAAAAGAGCTGGAGGAGTGTTGAGTGCTGTACAGAAGGGGGGAGTTACGATTGCATTGCCTCGCTATTTGGCAAGGTTTGACAAGTCTACGCATAGACTTGTCTTTCATAAGCACTTACTTATTACTTCCTTGCTCATAGTAGGGGGGTATACCTCACTTACGATACTACTCTATATTTTATTCCCCTCCACTTTCAATCAGCTGTTATTTCAGCAAGATACTCTAGCCGAATATCTCATTTTAGCTACATTCATCTTTTCTTTTGGAGAGGTTATTGCTGGCCTGATATACTCTTTCTTTCAAGGAAAAGGTGATTTCAAGCAATACAATATCATCCGAATTACAGGAAACTTACTCAGCTTATTGTTCTCCTTCATATTTAGATATGATGTTGTCGCACTAGTGATAGGTTCGTATGCGGTATTAGCAATTTTCTCAACCTTAGTAGTTCTTGTAGAATTAAAGAAGCTAGAGAAAATACCAATTGAGCGACGGCTACTAAAAAAGTCTATAACCACGATATTCTCTTATGGGAGTACTAGGATGGGGTATGAATTAGTATCACTTTTGAGAGATGTCTTGCCCCTATCCATTATTCTCTATCGATTTGATATAGATTCTGTTGGGCTATACTCAGCTGCTCTGTCCATTCCTCTTACTATCAGTCCTGTATTTGTATTTACAGGGGGGATATTTCTACAAAGGGTCTCTTCTCTCTACAAAGAACGAAAGATTCATGCCATCAGAAAAGTAATGAATCGAGTTTTACTCCTTTTCATTGTGATCGCTGTACTAGGCTCCTTGTTTCTCATCGCTCTCAGACAGCCGTTGATGCACTTGTTTTACTCAAGAGCTTTTGATGGCGCTGTGGAAATGTCAATCTTCTTTTCGCTGTCTCTTGTCCCTAGAGCGGTATATCTGCTCTATCAAAATCCACTGGATGCAATCACAACCAAACCATACAATCTTATAGCTGTGGTATTAAGCACGATCATCTTACTGGCTCTGTTATTCTTTGCTACTACGCTCACCCAATGTGCTTTGGCATATCTACTATCCAGTATTGTTATGGCTGCCTTATCTCTTGCGTTTTGGCATCTACAAATAAAAAATCCCTAATATCATAACTTTATTTTTATCATACTTATGTGTCCTACAATATCTATCGTCATCCCCGCATACAACGAGGAGCGATTTATCGAGGATTGTCTCAATTCGGTCTATCAGCAAGATTACCCTAAGGAGCTACTAGAGGTAATCGTGGTAGATGGCAATAGCCACGATCGAACAGCTGAGATCATCCGTGAGAAGTTTCCTCAAGTAAAGCTCTTACATAATCCTCGGAAGATAGTGCCTGTCTCTATGAATATCGGGATTAAGGCGGCTCAAGGAGTCTATATCATCCGGCTAGATGTACACTGCGTCTATCCCAATGACTACTTTAGCCGGCTTGTCCAATTTATGGAGGCTCATCCAGAGGCAGACAATGTGGGCGGTGTCTGTAAGACGCTCCCAGCTAATGAGACCGCAAGAGCTGAGGCTATTGCTATCGCCCTCAGCTCTAAGTTTGGTATGGGCAACTCAGAGTTTCGTGTAGGTGTCAAAGAGATCAAAGAGGTAGATACGGTTCCCTTCGGGTGCTATCGTCGAGAGGTCTTTGACAAGATAGGTGGCTATGACGAGGAACTGATACGCAACCAAGACAACGAGCTAAACTCTCGTCTTAAGCAGCATGGGGGGCGTATCTTTCTGCTTCCTGACCTGCTTATAGATTACTATGCACGTCCCACGGTAAGAAAGTGTGGGCGGATGTTTTATCAGTATGGGCTCTTCAATCCACTAGTAGATAAGAAGCTGGGGCAGTTCACCTCGCTGAGACGTATGGTGCCACTCTTCTTCGTACTCTATCTAATACTTTTTGTAGTGCTGAGTATCATTCTGCCGAAGCTGACCCTTTGGCTTGCCATCCCCTTGCTCCTCTATCTACTGATAGATATTGTGGCATCTCTGCAGCATATAGCCAAGCCAAAGGTCGCTCTATGGCTACTCTGCATCTATCCCGTCATCCATATCAACTATGGTATCGGTTACCTTGATGGTATCTTGCGCCTGCTCTTTAACCGCTCTTTCGTCGCTGAAGCTAATAGATAATAAACTATCAGATGAGTCACATATTCCAACGCATAAAGAAAGGGGAAGGGCTGATACTCCCACTTATCTATAGATTTAAGCATGGGAGTATTCCATATGACAATATACCATACTATTATAGGCGCAGTCTGATTACTCAACTCTTGCATAGTCTGCGAAAGTTTATTTGTCAAAACGTCGCATCTAACTGCGTTTTTAACGCTACAAGAATGATGTTGTATCGTCTTTGTGGATTTAAGATTGGGGGAGGAAAGACAACTATTGGCATGAAGTGCTATTTTGACGACCTGTGCGTCAAAGAGATGCTAGTAGAGAAGGATGTCACGATATCCTATGGCGTTTACTTTGCATCTCACGGCAAGCATCAAGCTCATCATAAAATTACTATCCGAAAAGGTGCATACATTGGGACACGAGCAACGATTATCGCAACAGAGGATATAGAAATAGGGGAAAATGCAATCGTTGGGGCAATGACTTTGGTAAATCGTTCTATACCTCCGAATAGCACTGCTGTAGGAGTGCCTTGTAGAATAATAAAGCATAAGAATGATGACACCGAATAAGATTATAATTTGGGGACGAGATGGTTTCAATGCATTGGGACTACTTAGAGCCTATGGGAAAGCTGGGCTGGATGCGTTCTTCCTTATAAAAAGAGGTAGAGGGTATGCAAGTCGGAGCAGGTATTGCGTGGACTCCCATTGTGTAGAGAGTGACGAAGAGGGGTTGCAATTCTTGCTAGAGCATTTCTCTCAAGAGTCTCACAAGCCTATCATTCTCACATCGGGAGATGAGATTGCGGTATTTATTAACAATCACAAGGAAGAACTAGAGAAATACTTCATCATACCAGGAACGGCAGAGAAGGGGCTTCAAAAGAAGTATACCGATAAGAATAATATGACCGACTTGGCAAGAAGCCTGGGCATCCTCTGTCCTGAATCTCGCCACTGCCAATGGAATTCTAACATTGACGGGGTCAATTATCCCTGCCTTATTAAGCCTGCGCACGAAAAGGCTGGACATTACAACGAGTTCAAATACAAAATCTGTAAGGATAGAGCATCCCTTGAGCGCACGCTTAAAATGGTGCGTCGAGACTCTGAATTTATCGTACAAGACTACATTAGTAAGGAAAAGGAAGTCTTAGTGTATGGCGCAAGAATGAGGGATGGTCAAGTCATTTTGGCAGGAGCTTTAATTAAGAGTCGCTTCTCAGATTCTGGTGCTGGGTCTTATGCGCTAGTTACTAAGGAAGTCCCTTGTAGTATAGATACAGCTAGAATCGCTTCATACCTTCAAGAGATTGATTACTATGGTCTCTTTAGTTTTGAATATGGGCTACTTCGAGACAACGCTTACTTTTTTGAGGTTAACCTCAGAAATGACGGCACTTCTGGGTACTTCTCTCAGGCAGGAGCTAACATCCCTCTAGCGTATGTATATAGCTGTGCAGGAGCAGACTACTCTAAGCTTCAATGCCAAGTCTCCGACGATCAATGGTTCATCGATGAACTCTTTGACTTTGAAAATGTTCTATTAAGGAGACTCTCTTATAAGCAGTGGAAGAAAGATAAAGCGAAAGCTACCGTCTATAAGTACTATGACAAGGACGATGAGGAACCCTGGAAGTACCTAAAAAGAAGAAGGTGGGTACTTATGGCTAAGGAAATGACAGTTAAACGGTTTAGACCATATATTGTCTTCGTACTGGATAAACTAGGAGTAAAGAAATGACGAAGCAGGTTGTATTGATGTATCATGATGTTTATGCAGATGATACGTCCGAATCAGGCTTTCAGAATGTAGGAGCGATGCCCTACAAGGTGAATCGAAAAGAGTTTGAGCAGCAGGTTGCTCTTATTCACGACTATTGTCAAGAGAAAGGCCTTGACCAGAGCAATATCTCTTTCACTTTTGACGATGGGGGACGGTCGTTTCTCTATATCGTAGCAGAAATCCTCGAACGCTATGGCTTTTGGGGAACTTTCTTTATTGCTACTGCCTATATTGATACAGCAGGATTTCTAACCAAGGATGATGTCATAAGGCTAAAAAAGCGTGGGCACCTTATTGGTACGCACTCACACACACATCCAGAGAGAATGGACACCTTGCAAGAAGCTAAACTTCAAGAAGAATGGGCTGTAAGTTGCTCTATACTATCAGAGATTCTAGACGCACCGATGAGTATAGCATCTATCCCGAATGGCTTCTCCTCAAAGGCGGTCTTACAAGCTATGGTAGACAACGGCATTACTCTAATCTACGACTCCACTCCTACGACGAAAAAACGGTCTTATAAAGGGGTTACGATTGTCGGACGTTATGCTATAACTAACGATATGTCTCCAGCAAGCGTCCTGAGCATTATAAAGAGTCCCTATAAAAGGGCAAGTATCACCTTAAGGTATGATGTTTTGAAGTTTGCCAAGATAGTCTTAGGAGACTCCTATTTGCGCATCAGAGACCGTCTTCTCAAAAAGAGTAATAGATAGAGTATGTGGGCGAAGTGGTTATTTGATCGGATAGTGTCACTCGTGGGGCTGATTATACTGAGTCCTGTGCTACTTGTCGTGGCAATCTTGATTCGAGTGAAGATGCCTGATGGTCCTGTTCTTTTCAAGCAAAAGAGGGTGGGCAAAGAGGGCGAGCTCTTTACGATGGTCAAGTTTCGCAGTATGAGTGTGGCGCATGGTGGTAGTAGTGTCTCTGTCGCTGGGGAGTCGCGCATCACCCCGCTAGGGGCTAAGCTACGTAAGTACAAGCTAGATGAACTCCCCGAACTGTGGAACGTATTCATCGGCGATATGAGCTTCGTAGGTCCTCGTCCTGATGTACCAGGTTATGCAGATAAGCTCGTTGGTGAGGATCGTGTGATACTGAAGCTCCGTCCAGGGATCACTGGCCCCGCCTCCCTAAAGTATAGAGATGAGGAGACTCTTCTGGCAACTGTGGAGGATCCTATCAGGTACAATGATGAAGTGATTTTCCCCGACAAAGTAAGAATCAATAAGGAGTATTACTACAATTGGTCTTTCTGGCAAGATATAAGGTACATCGTGAGGACGGTGTGTGGGGGGTAGCTGTTGGCGATTGATGGGCTAAAAGCTAACGGCCAAAAGCCAAAAGCTAATCTCTAGAGATTTCCTCTCGAGGGGCTTGGGATCAGCCCCATTTTCACTACATTTGTATGCAATTAGATCAGAGCTAACAGGTATGGAACAAAAGAAGATTTGGCTCTCACTCGCTGAGATGGGAGGACGAGAGCAGGAGTTTATACAAGAGGCGTTTGACACCAACTGGGTGGTGCCTCTGGGTCCCAATGTGAATGGCTTCGAGGAGGACTTGACGCGTTACCTCGGAGCGCCAGGCAAGCATGTCGTAGCACTCAGTGCTGGCACTGCTGCACTGCACTTAGGGCTGGTCATGCTGGGCGTGGTGCGTGATGACGAGGTGATCTGTCAGAGCTTTACCTTCTCAGCCTCGGCCAACCCAATTACTTATCAGGGGGCTAAGCCTATATTCGTTGATAGCGAGCCGGACACGTGGAATATGTCTCCCGACCTACTACGTCAAGCTATCGAGGATCGCATAGCTCAGACAGGACGTAAGCCTAAGGTGATCATACCAGTCTATCTCTATGGTATGCCCGCCAAGATGACCGAGATACTAGCGATCGCTGAGGAGTACGACATACCTGTCCTCGAGGATGCTGCCGAGGCGCTCGGCTCTGAGTACAAGGGGCACAAGTGCGGTACGCTAGGTCGCTATGGAGCTCTCTCCTTCAATGGTAATAAGATGATCACCACGTCGGGCGGTGGAGCTCTGGTCTGTCCTAGTGAGGAGACGGCTCGACGTGTTCTCTTTTATGCAACGCAGGCTCGTGACAATGCGCCACACTATCAGCACACGCACATCGGCTATAACTACCGTCTGAGCAATATATCGGCGGGTATAGGTCGTGGACAGATGCTCGTCCTCGAGGAGCATGTAGCTAAGCGTCGGCACAACCATGCTCGCTACTGCGCTCTGCTCGCTGACTGCCCTGGGGTAGCGGTGAAGTGCGCTCCCTCTGAGGAGTATAATAGCAACTACTGGCTCACCTGCGTCTTAGTTGATCCTGATAAAGCGGGCTTCACACGTGAAGATCTGAGGCTCAAGCTGGAGGCTGAGTCTATCGAGAGCCGTCCGCTGTGGAAGCCGATGCACCTGCAGCCTGTCTTTGCTGAGGCACCACGCTATGTCGATGGTACGAGTGAGCAACTTTTCGACAGGGGGCTCTGTCTGCCTAGTGGTACGCTGGTGACGGAGGAGGATCTGCAGCGAGTTGTAGCTGTGATTCGTAGTTTGGGCAGGTAAGAGGACGGTTCCGATCCGTCGCAAGGCGTAGATCTGTGAGGAGTTAGCTCCCCACAGATCTACGCCTTCTTCGTTTGAGACTGTTGCAAAAGTCAACAGTCTCCTTTCGAGTGTATGCGGCGACGGTGCGTGTCGCGCTCGTTATTTAGGGTTGACCTGTTACAATAAATTAAGGTTGGCTACGGATCGATACGGTGCTGTGTCGGGAAAAACTGATTTCCACGTGGATATTTCGAAATATCCACGTGGCAAATTAAAAATGCCTACGTAGGAACGAAATGAAACTTCGGAGGAATCAAACGAAAC
>OKSA01000788.1_pt1 | contig 30681 bp, 27 predicted proteins | sample 1601181 | NCBI WGS metagenome assembly OKSA01 (sample SAMEA3541538, study PRJEB24748) | human gut metagenome | biome: human gut; feature: human-associated habitat; material: faeces | place: China | collected 2012
TAGTGGTGTCATGGACGCACCCTGAAAAAGGCGGTATCCCGCCAGATTTCAGATGTTCAGGTACCTTAGTTGCCGAGTAGTTCACAATTATAAAGAATTCTTAAGAAGCGGCGATAAAATTGACGATAATATATATGGGAAGTATAATATAACATATTTTGGAAGGAAACTCTGCTTAAGGAGCAGATTAAAATGGAGTAGAAAGGCAGCTTAAAGATGAATATTTTAATAAAACCAAGAAAGAATAGATATATTATTTATTCTATAATTATCGCTCTTTTTTCTACAATTGGAATGCAGATTTCGTTATTGAATATTAATATAGAGCAAATTTTTAAAAGATTAGAAGATAGATCTATGTTAATTTATTTTATAGCAATTTTAAAAAAGAGTATTTCAGGGAAAGGAGAAACTGATTTATTATATTCGATTATAGGATGTGGGATATTTCTTTTATTTCTTATAATTTTTTCATATAAGTTTTCCAAAAGAGAGATTGTAAGCGCAACTTGTCTGGCAATATTATTTGGCATATGCAGATGGATTGGAGTGGTATTTTCGCACAAAGAATCATGGGATTATTTTTTACGGAATAAGTATATTGTGCTTTTAGATATATGGTATATAGCAGGATATATTCTATTCGCACTTGGCATTTTTCTTTTAATGGGGAAGATGATAATTGGTTATCAAAAGAAAAATAAAAATTTTTTTAAAGCAAAATATGAGAAAATGTATGATTTTAAACATATATTTTTTTTATGTGCATTAATAATTTTAGTATGTTGGCTGCCTTATTATGTCAGTTTATGGCCCGGAGCTATACATGGTGATTTTTCAATGCAGGTTTTACAATTATTTCACTATCCTACTATATTACAAGGACAGCTTACTTCTGATGGGATAAATATTTTATATAGTAATGATCATCCATTTATACATACACAAATACTAGGATTTTTTATTAAAATAGGGATTAGACTAAAACATGTGTCGTGGGGATATGGAATATATACATTTTTACAAATGAGTGCTTATATTATTGGAATAGCATTATTACTTGCTACATTAAATAAATTTGCTGTTGATCAATTAATACTGAAAGTAGTACTTTTTATTTATGCATTAATACCAGTATTCCCACTATATTCAATTTTAGTAGGAGGGGATGCTTTCTTTTCGTTAATGTTCCTGTATTTTATGATAGAAGTTATTTGGATTTTTGGAACAAAAGGGAAGATTTTTTATAATAAAAAGTTTAATGGGATTATGATAATAACAGCCTTTTTATTAATGGCTGCCAAAAATCAGGGCTTATATGTTTTTTGTATGTTTTTTATTATATGCCTGATTTATTTTAGAAAATATTTTAGAAAAGTATTAATTAGTATGTTTGTCCCAATATTATGTTTTCAATTTATTTATGTGGGTATGATTTTTCCTATATGTAAAGTAGGTGTTGTTGGAGAGCAAGAAAAGCTATCTGTTTGTTTTCAGCAGACAGCTAGATATATTAAATATTATAAAGATGAAGTAACAAAGGAAGAAAAAAACGCGATTAATAAAGTGCTTGATTATGAAAAAATAGGAAATAATTATAATCCAGAACTTGCTGATCCAGTTAAAAAGACATATAAAACAAGTGCAACATCAACGGATTTAAATAATTATTTTTTTGTTTGGTTAAAAATGGGATTAAAACATCCGGTTGAGTATATAGAGGCATTTATTGCTAATACATATGCATATTACGCCCCATTATTAACTACGAACAGAGGATTGTATCTAAAGTTAAATTCAATGAAGTTTTATAAGAAAACCAGACCATGGGTAAAAGATACGATTCCGCAGACGTTTATAAATAAAAATAATTGCGAAAGCCCCAGAAGGTTAAAAAAAATCAGAAAAACTGTAATTATTTTTTGTAAATTAACATATCATATTCCGGTGATAAATTGGTTGTATAATCCAGGAGTTATTACGTGGTTGATGTTTATGGCATTTTTTGTTTTTTGGACAAGAAAGGAATATGATTCTATGATTACATTTATTCCATTATTCTTAATTTTTGGGATTTGTTTGCTTTCTCCAAAAAACAATAATTTACGTTACATTTATCCAACCTGTTGTATGATACCGGCAATGCTGGCAGCAGCATTTGGAAAGAAAAATACTAATTTGTAGATTTTTTCTTTTTTCTGGCTATCTAAATCTACAGTTGGTGAGAATGGGGGTATTGTCCAGAAGGCTATGATTTTTAATCAAAGAACTGTTCTGCATAAGAAAATAGCAATGGAGGTCAAAGCCTTCCGATTAATCCGATTTCTTTCCTTATAATAATGTCCTTACAATTCCTTTTGCTTTAGAAGATCGACTACAAATCCAATGGGAAAATATTCTCCTCTGGAGATTTTTATTCTAGTGAAAACCATAGACTTCTGGACAAGCCCCTCTTTTTCCCTCAGACTAAAATACTAACTCCTTATTAAGAACTGTCAGTCGCTAAGATAAAATTTTATGCTGAATTGTAAGAAAACTATGATAAAGAAAAAAAGAATTGTTATAAGTATTGTATTTTGTGACTTTGCGCTATGAAATTCTGACCATAGGAACTTGGGACTCGTTTTTCCCAAGTTCCTTGTTTTTCTGGGCAGAATGGAATGTTTAGCGCAACGGAACAAAATCAAACTTATCACAATTCTTTTTTCTTTAGAAGACTAACTACAATTCAGCTCAATATCTTCTACTAAAGCGGCGTCTGTGTCCCCCCGGCAAATCAGTAATTGTAAAATTCAATACAATAAGAGGTAATATTTGGTTGTTCATTTACCAAAATAAAACATGTGATTTTTTAGAAAAATGAAAGGATTTATTCATAAAAAAATAAGAATGTGCAGAAAAATACATTTACAAGACGAAAAATTGTGATATAATAAACGAAGTTTGAGTGTATTGATAATTAAAATCAATAATGCTTATAAAGTATTCGTATATCTATTTTAGAAAATCAACACAGTTTTTAACAGAGTTTTCTTATTTACAGAGTAACAATCATGGTTATATTCTGGTGAATACAGAGTTTTCTGTCCAACTGATGTTAAAGTTCTATCCATCCTGTTATCTAGGTTTATGTAACAGGTTCTTTTAACTTTTATTTTCTATTATCTATTATACATTTTACCAATTGAAAATTGAATATTTTAGTACATGAAAAGAGACATAAAGAATAAAGAAAGAGTGTAAAAAGCAGGGGCTTGTAATAGAGTAAGTCCTGTTTTGTTATGGAGATTTTTATGAAAGAGAAGAAAAGAAAGTTCAGGCATGAGCATGGAGGAAGCTTTTCGGTAGATTATTATGCATATGCTTCTCGAATGAGAAGTTGGAATGCAGGTTTTAAAGTACTGTTTTCGATTATTAGTTTACTTTTATGTATTGCGTGTAATAATCTGTTTGTTTCACTGGCAGTTATTTTTTTTATGGGATTTTTGACAGTGGCTGTTGGCGGTTTGAAGCTGCATCATTATATTTCGATGCTCCTTGTTCCGATCGTATTTTTAATTTTTGGAACAATTGCCATAGCGATTGGGTTTTCAATGCATCCAGTGGGACAGTATCATGTTCATTTTTTGAATTCGTTTTACATTTATTGCTCAAAGGCAAGTTTGCTTAAAGCAGGGAATCTTGTGTTTAAGGCATTAGGCGCTGTCAGTGCACTTTATATGATGACATTGACGACACCATTAAGCGAAATTATTGCTGTTTTGAGGAAGGCCCATGTTCCAAAGCTGATTATAGAGCTTATGAATATGATTTACCGATATATTTTTATTATGATCGATACGCATAGCCGTATGAAGAATTCAGCGGAATCCCGACTTGGTTATTGTGATTTTAAAACATCTTGTTATTCTTTTGGACAGGTTGCCAGCAATCTGCTGGTTGTTTCACTGAAAAGAGGAAATAATTATTACAATGCCTTGGAAGCACGTTGTTATAACGGGGATTTACAGTTTCTTGAAGAGGAAAAGCAGGTAAAAGCAGGCCAGATTGTAATGGCAGTTATTTTTATTATTATTTTATTGCTTATATGGTTTTTTACAAAGTAATTTAGAAGATAGTATGCAGATATCCTGTAGGTGTTATTTGCGATTTGAAAAATTTTAAATAGTTACAAGATAGATGTATGACCTGTGGAGGTATTTATGCAGGAAAAAGAACCAATATTAAAGGTAGAAGATTTACATTATGCATATAATGGCGAAAAAGCAGCGTTGAATGGAATTGACCTTAATATTTATGAAGGTGAAAAAATTGCGGTGCTTGGCTCTAACGGAGCCGGAAAGTCTACATTTTTTCTGAACATTAACGGAGTTTTGAAGTCTCATCATGGAGAAATATATTATCGTGGGGAGAAAATTACGAAAAAGAATCTGAATAATCTTCGAAAGAATGTAGGAATTGTTTTTCAGGATGCAGATAATCAGATTATTGCATCCACAGTAATGGCAGAAGTTTCTTTTGGACCGATGAATTTAAAGCTGCCAAGAGAAGAAGTGATTTCCAGAGTGGATAAAGCTCTTGAATATATGAATATCTCAGGATTTAAAGATCGTCCGCCACATTATTTAAGCGGTGGTGAGAAAAAGAGAGTCAGCATTGCAGATATTATTGCAATGGAGTCAGAAGTTATTATTTTTGATGAGCCTACAGCGGCACTTGATCCGCTGAATGCAGCAATGCTTGAAGAGGTTCTTCAAAAAATGGGTGATGAGGGCCGGACAATGCTTATATCTACACATGATGTAGATTTCGCTTATCGATGGGCAGAGAGAGTTGTCGTATTCTGTCATGGAAAGATCATTGCGGATGATACACCACTTGCTGTATTTAAGCAGGAGGATATCTTAAAGCAGGCGAACCTGAAGCATCCGATGATGTTTGATGTCTATGATATTTTAAAAGAGAAAGGTATCGTTCCAAAAGGGGACGTTTATCCTAAAAATATTGCCGAATTTCAGGCAATGGTAAAAGGTTTATAAATGAAAAATTAAAAGGAGGAGAGACAAATGTCTAAAAAACAAAAGAATCTTGCAGTTCTTGCGAGCGTATTTTTAATGCTTTTCACAATCGCACCAGTTTCTAATGCGATGCACATCATGGAGGGATTCCTTCCAGTGAAATACTGTATCTTATGGGGAGTAATCTGTGTACCATTTTTAGTAATCGGTTTTATGAATATTAAAAAGGTGCTTGGAAATGACAGAAGAACTCTTACAGTACTTGCTTTAACAGGTGCTTTCGTGTTCGTACTTTCATCTTTAAAGATTCCATCAGTAACAGGAAGCTGTTCCCATATGACAGGTACAGGTCTTGGAGCAATCTTATTTGGACCATGTGTAACAAGTATTTTAGGTATCATCGTATTAATCTTCCAGGCAATCTTACTTGCCCATGGTGGATTAACAACATTAGGAGCTAACTGCTTCTCTATGGCAATTGCTGGACCAATCATTTCCTGGGTATTATACAAATTACTTCAGAAAGCAAATGTAAATAAGAAAGTAGCTGTATTTATTGCAGCATTCTTAGGTGATTTATTTACATATTGTGTAACAAGCTTCCAGCTTGCACTTGCTTATCCTTCAGAAGTTGGCGGTGTAGGAGCATCCATCGTAAAATTCCTTGGAATCTTCGCTACAACACAGCTTCCATTAGCAGTTATCGAAGGTATTCTTACTGTAGTTATCATTATTGCACTTGAAACATATGCAAAAGATGAATTAAGCAGTCTGGAATTTTAATAGGAGGAAAGAAAATGACAAAAAATACAAAAACAGTAGTTATTTTATTAGTAATTGCAGCATTGATCGCAATTGTTCCACTGTTTGCACTTAAAGGTGCAGAATTTGGTGGATCTGATGATGCCGGTAGCGAAATGATTTCTGAAATTAAAGGTGAAGAATATGAACCATGGTTCACACCAGTACTTGAAACAGCACTTGGCGGAGAACTTCCTGGAGAAATCGAAAGCTTAATCTTCTGTCTTCAGACAGGAATCGGAGTAGGAATCGTAGCATTCGTACTTGGACGATTTGTAGAAAGAAAGAAGTGGCAGGATAAAGATAAGGATTCGGCTTCGAAATAGTTTGTTGAGATAAATAGACGAAACAGAAAAAATCCTATAATAGCAGATGGGAAAATAATCGCTGCGAGGAAAATGCGTTTTGGCGCATTTTCTCTTGCTCCGATATCCCATCTACTATTATAGGATTTTTTCTGTTTCTGTTTTTTATCAGACAGACTGTTTGGAGAGCCAGGTTCTTTTCTTATGCCGGTTGGGGAGTGAGTGGGGAATAGGGGATAAGAGTTTCTGCTTGCTCGACATTCTGCAGATCAAGTATATGTCAGTTAATATACAAAAGAGGGCAGAAAGACAAAGTCGTATGTCCCCTCCCCCATCTCCTTCCCACATTTTAGATGGTCAAAGCACAGAACTCCGAAAAGGGGAGAGGTAGCAATTGTGATGTCGGAGCAAGCAAAAATGCGGTTGAGCATTTTGTGCGCAGCGATTATCTTCACAACTGCTACCTCTCCCCTTTTCGGAGTTCGTCTGTTTAGCCATTAAAAACCTATTGGCTTGTTAACCATTCAACCGCATTAAGTACTTCTTCCGGTGTTTCGCATACAGAGAAGAGTGACTTTACGGATTCGCGGATGAAGCCCATGCCGATAAGTTTATCAATATTTGCAATTGTATCATCATAGAAACCAGCAACATTATATATAATGATTGGCTTGGCACTTCGACCAAGTTCTGTCAAAGTAAGTATCTGGAAGAATTCATCAAAAGTTCCGATTCCGCCAGGGGCAATAACGAATGCATCTGCATTCTCTTCCATGACTTCTTTTCGAAGACTCATAGTTTCTGTGCGTACAATTTCAGTGCACTCACTTTTGATTGGTTCAAACTTGTTCATGAAGGTCGGAACAACGCCTGTTACCTCTCCGCCGTTTTCTAATACACCGCTTGCACAGGCTCCCATCAGTCCGCCGGCACCTCCGCCATAGATCAGTTTATGGTGTCGTTTTGCAATTTCCTTTCCCAATTCGTTCGCTGCATTTATATAGATAGAATTGATGCGGTCGCTTGCTGCGCCATACATACAAATTGTAAGTCTGGTCATAATAGCACCCCCTCGTTTTTATTTGTAGAGTTTAATTTTAACATTTTATTCGACGAAAAACAACAAAATATTAAGGGAAAATAGATAATAGATATGAATTGTCTATATATTTCGACAAAAATAAAAAATTATCTAAAGATTATGCTGTGAAAAAAGTATAAGCTGTGAATAAAGAAAAAGTACACTTTTTTTATTGTATGAATAAGGAAGACAGAAGGTGTATAAAGACAGAAAAATTGTGAAATATGCTTGTTTTTTGGCATAAATATTGCTACAATATAAACAAAGATATGCATAATTATCTATGTCGATAGTGTGTCTTAGTGATGTACTCACAAAGGTAAGTGCAATAAAGACTCCGAGAGTACATAGTATTAAAAGGGGTGATTTTTATGAAGAAGGTTATAACAATCAGTAGAGAATTTGGAAGTGGCGGTCATGATATAGGAATGGAAGTAGCAAAGCGTTTGGATATTCCGTTTTATGATCAGGAGATTGTAGATAAAGCCGTTGCAGAGAGTGGCTTTACGAAAGAGTTTATAGAAGAACATGGTGAATACAGTACACTTTCTTCTGTTTTACTTGGAACTTCTGCACCTTTTGACAGCTATTATTATGCAGAGGATCCTCAGGATAAGATTTTTAAGATTCAGCGCAGGATCATTAAGAAGTTCGCACAGGAAGGTCCATGTGTTATTGTAGGAAGATGTTCAAACTATATTTTAGAGCAGGCAGATATTGATAGTTTTGATGTATTTATCAAGGCAGATATTGAAAAGAGAGCAGAGAATGTAGCGGATAGAGTTGAACTGAAGGGAGACGAATTGATTAAGTTCCTTCAGAGAAGAGATCATAAGAGAAGAGTATATTATCGTTTCTATACTAAGAGAAAATGGGGCGATTATCACGACTACAATATGATGCTGGACAGTGGAATGATTGGCAAGGATAAATGTGTTGACATGATTATTAGTGCGCTTGGTGAATGATAGCATATAATAATATGAAAGGAACTTGATAAAGTAAGATAAGTTTAAAAGCAGGACATTTCATAAGAAGAGATGCCCTGCTTTTTCTGATATAGTTTTCGGAAGGATTGAAAGGAATAGGAAAAATGAAGATTACACAATGTAAATATGGGCATTATTATGATAAAGCGTATTTTGCTGAATGTCCACATTGTTACAGAAAAAATGGCGGCAGGGATGAGGACATCATAATAAAGAACACAGAAGGTATTGTGGATTTATCTGGCAAGAACAGGTTATCTAAAGAGGCAAAAACAGAAAATCAAGTCCCAAATTACAGAAAAAAGGAACAGGATAGAGCGAATGTTGAACGCTGGATTGGAGAAGCCTGGGATGAATTAGAAGAAATTTTAAGTGAAGATTATAATAAAGAGGAAGAAAAGCAAAGGGATTATAGCATAGATAGCGGAGAAGAAGATAATAGAAAAAAATCAGATATAAAAAGAAAAGTTAAAAAAGAAAATAAAAAAGAAGATAAAAAAAGTGGAATGTCGAATGATAAATCGAAACAGAAAGCGGAAAAAGAACACATTAGAGAAGAAGCAAGAGTAGAAAAAGAAGTTGGAGATATATTGAAAAAAGAGACAGGAAAAGAATGCGAAATGGATTATAAGGGGCAGAAATCCTATATGCTTTTTGCTGCGATGCCTCTTAAAGTAATTAAAAATCAGGAATTTTGTATGGATTTTTGCCTTTTCCCAGAAAAGGAATGGGAGACAGGTGCGAAGATGCTTCATTTTAAGAGTCAGGAGAGTATCAGGGATCTGAAACCAGTGCAGATGAATCTGCCGGTCAATGCGATACTGCGTGTTTTGTATAAGGAAGAAGAAATTTTCAAAAAAGAATTGACGATTGGAAGAGAGAACAAAAAAGAGTTCCATACATTTCCTGTTACCGTAACAGATACGAGAGACCGGCGTTTTCATATGATAAAGGTGGTATTTGAGGTAAAAGAGCAAAATATTGAAGTTCCACTGTATTTAATGCCTAATCCGTAGAAAAAACAGGGAAGTTATGGAAAACATTCGTGGAACTTTATTATTGCGATTTTAGAGAAATACTTATATAATAAGATATAATGTAACAGTTTTGTAATAAATTCAGTCTGTATAAGTTGCAAATGAACCAGATAAGTGTAAAGTTCAGATGTAGATAAAGATTGAATTGTTTATAATATATCTGAAGAGATAAAATATAATTATAAAGGAGAAGTATAATGAGTGATATGACCCATCTTGATGAGTTAGAAGCAGAAGCGATATACATTATGCGAGAAGTTGTAGCAGAATGTGAGAAGCCGGTAATGCTTTATTCTATTGGTAAAGATTCTTCTGTAATGCTTCATTTAGCATTGAAGGCTTTTTATCCAGAAAAGCCACCGTTTCCATTTTTACATGTAAACACTACATGGAAGTTTAAGGAAATGATTGAATTCAGGGATAAAACAGCTGAGAAATATGGACTTGATATGATCGAGTATATTAATGAAGAAGGGGTTAAGAAGGGGATTAATCCATTTGACCATGGTTCTTCTTACACAGATATTATGAAGACGCAGGCTTTGAAGCAGGCACTTGATAAATATGGTTTTACAGCAGCCTTTGGTGGTGGAAGAAGAGATGAAGAGAAATCCAGAGCGAAGGAGCGGATTTTCTCCTTCCGTAATTCCAGTCATGCATGGGATCCGAAGAATCAGCGCCCGGAGATGTGGAAGCTTTATAATACAACAATCCATCAGGGCGAGGAGATGCGAGTATTCCCTATTTCTAACTGGACAGAAAAGGATATCTGGCAGTATATCAAACGTGAGAAGATTGATATTGTGCCATTATATTTTGCAGCAGAAAGACCTTTTGTCAGAAGAAACGGCAATATTATCATGGTTGATGATGATCGTATGAGATTAGAACCGGGAGAAAAGATTGAGCATGGAAAGATTCGTTTCCGTACACTTGGATGTTACCCGTTAACTGGTGGAATCGAAAGTGATGCAGATACTTTAGATGCTATTATTGATGAGACATTAAGCGCAGTATCTTCGGAGAGAACCAGTCGTGTTATTGACAGTGACGGTGGAGCAGCCAGTATGGAGAAGAGAAAAAGGGAGGGTTATTTCTAATATGAACAGTCTTCTTAAGTTTATTACGTGCGGCAGCGTAGATGATGGAAAGTCTACCTTGATTGGACATATGCTTTATGATGCAAAGTTACTTTTTGCAGATCAAAAAAGAGCATTAGAACTTGATAGTAAAGTAGGTTCCCGTGGTGGAGCAATTGATTATTCTCTTCTTCTTGATGGTTTAATGGCAGAAAGAGAACAGGGGATTACGATTGATGTCGCATATCGTTATTTTACAACAGAACATCGTTCTTTTATTGTAGCGGATACACCGGGGCATGAAGAATATACAAGAAATATGGCAGTAGGAGCTTCTTTTGCAGAGCTTGCAGTTATTCTTGTAGATGCCACACAGGGTGTTCTTGTACAGACAAGACGTCATACAAGAATCTGTTCGTTAATGGGAATCGAGCATTTTGTATTTGCGGTAAATAAGATGGATTTAATTAATTATGATGCAAATCGTTTTGAGAAGATTGAGCGCGAGATCAAGATGATGGCAGCAGAGTATGATTATAAATCTATTAAGATTCTTCCAGTTTCTGCAACAGAGGGAGATAATGTTACTGTGAAGTCAACAAAGATGCCATGGTACAAAGGAGAGTCTCTCCTCACATATCTTGAAAATATTCAGGTACATGATGATTCTCTTGAAAAAGGATTTACGATGCCGGTGCAGAGAGTGTGCCGTCCTGACCGAACTTTCCGCGGATTCCAGGGACAGATTGAATCAGGCCAGATCAAGGTTGGAGATGAGATTATTGCCCTGCCATCTAATGAGAAGGCAGAAGTAAAGGGTATTCTTGATGCAGGTAAAGAAGTAACAGAAAGTAGTCGTGGACATGCCGTAACAATTTCTCTTGACAGAGAAGTTGATGTATCAAGAGGTTGTGTTCTTGTTCATAATGCAAAACCAAAGACGGGTAATCTGTTTACAGCAAAGATTTTATGGATGGATGATACACATCTTGTTGCCGGTAAGAACTATCTTTTAAAACTTGGAACAAAGATGATTCCGGCTGTTGTTATGAACATTAAGTATAAGATCGATGTTAATACAGGGAATGAAGTACATGCAGATGCTATTTATAAGAATGAAATCGCAGCCTGTGATATTGCAGTTTCTGATAAGATTGTTTTTGAGAAATTCAAAGACAATCATGCATTAGGTTCCATGATTCTTATTGACAGAATTACGAATATGACTTCGGCCTGTGGTGTTATCATGCATGCCTTAAGACGTACAGATAATCTTACATGGCATGAGATGGATATTACAAGAGAATTCCGCGCACAGCAAAAGGGACAGAAACCTAAGACTATCTGGCTTACGGGTCTTTCCGGTTCCGGAAAGTCTACTCTTGCAAATGAGTTGGAGAAGCATCTTGTAGCTCTTGGTAAGCATACGATGCTTTTAGATGGGGACAATGTACGTATGGGACTGAACAAGAACCTTGGTTTTAAAGAGGCAGATCGTATTGAGAATATCCGCCGTATTGCAGAAGTGGCTAAGTTGATGAATGATGCCGGGCTTATAGTAATTACATCGTTTATTTCCCCATATGTACGTGACAGACGTAATGCAAGAGAGATTATTGGAGATGACAGCTTTATTGAAGTATACGTAAGTACACCGGTAGAAGAGTGCGAAAAGCGTGATGTTAAGGGTCTTTATAAGAAGGCAAGAGCAGGAGAGATTCCGAACTTTACAGGCATATCCAGTCCATATGAAGCACCGGAACATCCGGAAGTTACGATTGATACGACAGGAAAGAGTCTTGAAGATAGTGTGGATTATGTTATGGCACAGTTGGAAGAAAAGTTAGGTTAAGAGTTATTTAATGATAGATTCACAGATAAAGGAGAGAGAAATGCCGACTCTATATTTGCATATTGGAACACCTAAAACTGGGACAACTGCGTTACAGAATTTTTTGCCAGCAAATGAGGAAGTGCTGGAACAACATGGAATTTGTTATCCGGATTTTGGATTTAGATATACTGGTTTAGGTGTACACAGAAATGGTCATTTTTTAGTTACCGGTAATTATAAAGATGAGTTTGGTAACAGAGTTCCTGAAAAGGAAGAAGCAGATTATCAAGAAGGCTTAAGAAAACTAGAAGAAACTGGAAAGAAGTTTTCTAAAATTATTTTATCCGATGAAGGAATCTGGAAGCAGAGTATTACAGATCGTGAGAATTTCTGGGAAAGATTAAATAAAGATTTAAAGAGAATCGGATTTGATATTAAGATTGTTGTATATTTTCGCCGCCAGAATTTATTTGTTCAGTCACATTGGGCTCAGAAGATAAAAGAAGGAGAAGAATATAATTTCCATGAATATTTAGAATCTCCGATATTTACAGAATATCCATTAGATTATTATGAATATATGCATATGCTTGCAAGTATATTTGGAAAAGAAGCATTAATTATCCGTGTATTTGAGAAAAAACAGTTTATAGGAGAGAATCATACAATACAAGAAGATTTTCTGAATATATTTAATCTTAAAATGAGTGATGGATTTGTCGTAGAACAAGCTGTTTATAATACTAGCTTTGAAGGGGATTATTTAAAAATAAAAGAGATTTTAAATAATTTGCCTGAATTTAAGAGTAATAAGAATTTATTAATCAGTAATATGAAGAATATTCAGGATGAAAAAATCTTTGAACATAATTACAAAAAGTATACGTTCTTTAAACCGGGTGAAGAAGAAGAATTTATGGAGCGTTTTAATTCTTCAAATAGTATGGTCGCAAAAGAATTTTTAGGGAGAGAGGATGGCAGACTTTTCTATGATGATATAAAGGATTATCCAGAATATCAGGTAGATACCTATCAGTTGCTTTGTGATGTAATACTTGTATACGGTAGAATGGTGAATCTTCTTAATGAAAAGTGTGAGGCACAACTTGCAGAACTTAATGCATTAAAGCCGAAAGTTAAAGAAGAAAAAGCACAACGAATAGAAAAAGATGCAGAGTTAAAAGCAATGATTCGGGAGTTAGAGCAGACTTCTCTCTGGTTCCGACTTCGCAGAAAGTGGAGACATATTACTGGAAAAGATGCGCAGTAGAAGGATATCATGTATTGTATGATGCGTAGCCTGTAACAAGAATGTCTCGACATTCTTGAATATTAAAAATGCAAAAAGACCAAGGGTATAGTTCAAATGGTGTAAATCCATACCTTTGGTCTTTTATATTGCCTAGAGCGTGTTTGAAAAATCATTCCTGAAATCTGCACACCCCAATGTGCGGTATATTTTGCAGAAAGCTTTTTTCAAACACGCTCTAGTAAAAGTGGATTCAAAAACATTTCATATATTTCCTATTGAAATAATATGAAATATGCGGTAATATAAAGAAAATCAAAAAGATACGTGTAAGGCAAATGATGTTTAGAAGATTTTTACATTGCAGTTTTTTGAATATCCATATATAATGAAAGGCAATATAATATTATGAATGTAACAGCAATACAGATATCAGAAAAAAGACAAAAAGTAAAAACAAGTGATGAGAGTATAAAGATGAGAAAGTTTATTTCCATGACTGTGACTATGTTAAAAATTGGATTTATCGGTTTTGGTGGAGGAAGTGCCCTGATTCCGGTAATTGAAGAAGAAGTCGTAGAGAAGGATAAGATTGTATCAGAAGAAGAATTTAATGACGATGTAATGATCGCAAGTATAACACCAGGAGCACTTCCTGTGGAAGTCGCAACAGGAATTGGAAGACAGGCCTCCGGTTTAAAAGGAATGGCAGCGGCAGCGACAGCGATGGCGTTACCGGGTGCATTGTTAACAGTATTATTACAGGCGGTTATCTCCAGTGCCGGAAGTATGGTAAAGTCACAGATTAACTATCTTTCGGTTGGAATTTCTGCATTTATTATATTAACTTTATTAGCCTATTCTTTAGGAACAGTCCGTCAGGCTGTTAACAAGAGAGAAGGACAGTTGTATAGCCTGATTATTTTAGGAGTATTTTTGCTTTCCGGTGAAAAGAGTATTTATCAGTTATTTGGACTGAATATGAAACCAATATTTGCACTCTCAACAATTCAGGTACTTGGTGCTGCGTTTTTTGTAATCTTATTTACAAAGGGACATATCCGCTGCTTAAGGAGATCGATACCGGCGGTGATCATTACAGGATGTTACCTGTTATGTGTAGGAAGTGCACATATTATACCACTGGCAGCTAAACCATTTATATTGGCACTTATGGCAGTATTAGCAGTACTTGGCTTGGCGCAGTCCATATTAGAAAGCCCGCAGAAAAAGGCTTTTCCGGTAAAGAGACTTGTAACATCTGTAGGTTTTTGGCTTATATTTGTGGCAATGTTTTCTATACCGGCAATGTTTCTAACTGCAAAGGCTTTGAGATTTATCGGAATGGGATGGTTATCTTCTGTTATGTCTTTTGGTGGAGGAGATGCTTATCTTTCGGTGGCACAGGGATTATTTGTGGAAGGCGGAGTAATTAATAATGCAGATTTCTATGGAAATGTAGTATCAGTAGCGAATGCACTTCCAGGTTCTATTCTTTGTAAGATACTTACAGGTATCGCATATAATGTAGGGTATAATCTGAATGGTTCTATCATTGAGGGATTGTTTGTGGCACTTTCGGGATTTGCCTGCAGTGTAGCAGCATCCGGAGCGATTTTTGAATTAGTATTCTGTGTGTATGAGAAGTACGAAAGTCTTCAGATATTTGCTGTAGTAAAACACTTCATCCGTCCGATTATTTCTGGTTTGCTACTTACAGTAGCTGTATCATTGTATACATCTGGAATTTGCGGACAGATTCAGACAGGCAGCGGAAGTAATATAGCACTGATTATTACGTTGCTGGTACTTGCCGTAAATCTTATATTAATGAAGTTACAGAAAAATGGCAAGAACATACACCTTATTTGGAAAATCCTCATATCTGCAGGAATATCCTTTATTGGATGCAATATTCTTTAAAATTCTAGTTTGCGAAGGCAAACGAGACGCCCACTGACCGTATCGGAAAGTCTCTGGGGCGTCTGTCTGTTCATCACGTCAGCTGCGCTGACAACCTAGAATTCATATTCCATAGCGTTGGAGTAGATTCTGTCATGTTCGAGTTCTTTTAAGATAGTGGCTCTGCGACTGCCAACTAACAGTGTTTTATTGTATTTGAAGTACCGTTCGCATCCGTTTTCTGTGATGAAGCGTGAGGCGTCAGGGTCCATGGTGAGTTCAGTGATAAATACAACCATTTCCTGACCTTCTCCGAAGGCTTCTTCCATGAATGTAAAAGCATTTTCCAGTGCGGAAGATGCTTTTTTTATTGTGTCTGTGCGAAGCTGGCATTGTTTATCGAAACCAGTTTTGGCGAAGAGGAAGGCTTCTTTTGGTGCGAGGGTGGAGTCCGGGGTCCATGTGGAAAGTAATTCCAGTAATTTTAACTGGAAATTTTTCTGTTCCGGGGTGGTGAGTCCGGCTTTGTTTTCCTGATCATATTCTTCTGTTTTTCTCTGAAGAAGGGTGTGATACGATTCGCTTTCGTTTAACTCTTTTTGATAGTGTTTTAAGAATTCATAGGCTTCTGTGGTTAAAGCATCTTCGGTCAGGGCTTCGGAAATATAGTTGTGGAGTCCACTCAAAAGGAGTTCTACACAGCTTAAGTGCTCATCAAAGGAGGCACGGAACAGTTTAGCGTAGATGTCAGCACTGGTCTGTCCTGTAAGAATGCAGCTGATGTCATAATTATCCCGATATTTCTGATATAAATCATAATAGGCAGCAACGTCTTTTGCGATATCCTCATGCTGAATAAACTGGTGGATGATATCCTCGTCGACTTTAATAGAAAGATCTTCATAAGTCTGAATCAGGCTGCTTAAATCTTCCCAGCCTCTGGCGGTGACGAACTGGATACCGTCCACGTCATTTTCTGTCCGGTAGAAATTCTGCGGACGGAGTTCTAAATAACTTAAGATAAATGGATGCAGATGTCTTGCTCTGGCATAGCCTTTGAATACATCAAGATCTGCTTCGATATTGATTTTTCGAACACGGTCTAAGGTTACGAAGTCAAAGTCATGAACACTTCGGTTATATTCTGGCGGGTTTCCTGCGACAACAATGATCCAGCCTTCCGGAACCGCCTGATTTCCAAATGTTTTACATTGCAGAAACTGAAGCATTGTTGGCGCGAGGGTTTCCGAAACGCAGTTAATTTCATCAATAAAAAGGATACCTTCTTTTTTGCCGGATTCCTCCATGTACTGATAAATACTGTAGATGATTTCGCTCATTGTATACTCTGTTACAGAGTAAGATTTGCCATCAAATGTTTTTTCTTTGATGAAGGGCAGACCAACGGCACTCTGTCTTGTGTGATGGGTAATGGTATACGCAACAAGACCGATATTGCATTCCTGGGCAATCTGCTGCATAATCTGTGTTTTTCCGATTCCGGGAGGACCCATCAACAGGACAGGACGCTGACGAATTGAAGGGATGCTGTATTGTCCGTAGTTGTCTTTTTTTAGATAGGCACGGACGGTATTTTTTATGTCTTCTTTTGCTTTTTTTATATTCATAAGATGAAATCCTTTCATGTTAAATCTTCTTCATGCAAAACTAACTTCATAGCCCAGGCTGGTATATCCGGGTGTTCTTCTTCTCCTAAAAATAAAAATGCGGTTTCGTAAGGTGGTCTTTTTGCCGGAAAAATCCCTTTTCCATCGGTGAAATAGAGAACCCCTTTTAGTTGGTGAAATTCTCCGTTTTCGAGGAGCGTATTAATATAAGAAAAAGCCGGACGAAAGTCTGTTCCACCGCCACCGATTAATTCAAAGTTGTGAAGCAGTGCCTGAATATCGTGTGGGTCTTTAATAACTGTGTCAGAGTGTACCTGATTATCACATTGAATAATTCGAACCTGACTTTTATGAAAGAAGCTGTCACGTTCCTGAATAATCTGAAATGTTTCCTGAAGGAACTTCTGCACAAGCGGACCGTTTGTAGAATAGCTGGTATCAATGACAATAATAAATTCAGAAATTTTCGTAACTTCCCGACTTTCTAAAGGTTCGATTAATGGCATATTTTTATACAGTCGCAGACCATAGGAGTAGTAGTTTAAGTCAAATTCATCATAATCACAATGCAGCTCTTCCTGAAGAACCGTAAACTTTCTCAGAAAATCTTTATAAGAACGGCGGCTCTTGCCTTCTTTAATCTGTGCTTTTATGGCTTCGGCACCAGAGGCAGTATGATCACCCCGGAGATTTAATTCCTGTTCCATTCGACGGCTGATCTTATCCCAGGACTGCCCGGCTTTTGCAGCGGAAGGAGAACGGGAAGGATCTTTTGGCCAGAATCTGTGGTCATCTGTAAAGAACTCCATTGTAAGCTGATTTAACCGATCAGGATTTTCAGTCACATCGGAGAGAAGATAGTGATAAATATTTGCTGCTGTAACAGGAATGTTCTGTTTTTCAAAATCATTATAAATGTTTGTCCGGATTCCGGATAATGCACGTTTTACACTTTTTTTGTCAAAGGAATCGATAATCCATTCCACAGCAATGTCGCAGGAAAGGTTCCATAGATCAGAATCACGGTTTCCACGAATCCACAGATGCCGGAAAATACAGTGGAAAACGCTGTGGAGCACGGCTCGGTTCAGGAAAAGAGGATTGGAACGAAAGACTCGCAAAATCTGTTCCGGCGGAAAAAAGAGTGAGATTCCATCGGTTGCCGTAGAACGAAGAGATTCCTTTGGAGTTAATATAAGAGTGGAAATGGCGACATCAAGATAACGAAAGTCGATGTATAATTCGTTCTCAATTAAATCAAGAATCTTAATGCACATTTCATTTTCCCATTCTGTCTGGGTCATATGCTCACCTCTCTAAAAATCAAGATCAAATTCAAAAGTTTTTTCAGAAAATGTATTATGTTTCTGTTCCATCAGAAAGGCATTTCCCTCACTCCAGTCAGTTTCAATACAGTGTTTCATCGCTTCAGAAAGCACCGTCATATCTGGAGAAAAATGCTCGCAGATAAATTGAAGAAGAGAAAAATCTTTTGATTTTATTGCAAGAGAAAAAGCGGTATTCAAATGTGTTTCTATTGCAGTTTCATATTTCTCTTTAAATATATTTTCCAGTCCGGAAGGCCAGCGGAGACGGTTTAAAGCAATCTTACAAAGAGATTCCGGTGATTCGACAGTGAGTGCATTATCAAAGCAGGAATCATACTTTCTGTAATTAAGAACGCTGTTTTCAAAACTTTTTCTCATACGGAAGCCTTCTCCGTGAATACTGCGGCTGAAGATATGGGCCGGAGAGATTTCATCAAGCCACTCATAGTATTCGGGGAAAAATAGTATGCTTTCTGGAGTGGATGAATCATTCGGGCAGAAAGAAACTGTAATATTTTCTGCAATACGTTCTAAGATAAGGGATAATTCACTTGGCTCCGTATCCTTCCCGCGGATAATTAAGTGTTCCAGATGATTATCATTCATAAATTCATCGCTGCCGATACCGGAAATCCTGGTACCCACAGATAATTTCCTTAGCTTGCGACAGTTGTAAAATGCAGCATTGTGCAGTGTGGTTATCTCCTCCGGCAGAGTAACTTCTTCAAGAAATGTGCCATCAAGTTCTGTTCCAAAGAGAGAAAAATCAAAGGAAGAATCGTTGAATGAAAGCCCATTTTCCTGTGTAGTAGTCACATTTCTTATATCGATAAAAATAGATTTATATATTTTCTCAGAGAATTTGGGACGGGAGCGGGAAAAACAATAGGCTCCAATCTCCGTAATCTTTTTCCCGTTTAACTGGTCGGGAACAGTTAATACGGGGCTGTTTCCAAAACAGCGAAGAAGTCGTATCCCGGACCCGGCAGGTTCCCATAAGAAAACGAGAGTATTATTTATTATATTATTCATAGCAAAAATCCTATTATAGTAAAGTTAAAATGCTTCTTTAGAATCATACCACAAAAACAAGAAAAAGGAGTGAGAGAAGTAAAAAAATATGATAAACTATGGGAAAACCATATAAATATACTCGAAATGAACAGACAGGAGGATACAATGAAAACAATTGGATTCATCGGAATGGGAAATATGGCAGGAGCAATCGCTGCAGGAATTATACAGAAAGGCTTAATGAAGAAAGAGGAAGTTTTTGCATATGCACCACATTATGACAAGCTTGTTGCAAACGCAGAAAAGATTGGCTTTACACCATGCAGGGAATTAAAAGAACTTGTTGCAAAAACAGATACACTTGTGATGGCCTGCAAGCCATATCAGATAGAAGGAGTCCTTTCTGAAATTAAAGAAGAATTAAAAGGAAAAGCATTAATTTCTATTGCGGCAGGATGGAATTATGATAAATATCAGGAATTTCTTGATGAGAGTACACGTCTTCAGTTTATTATGCCAAATACACCGGCAATGGTAGGAGAGGGTGTCCTTTTATTTGAAGAAAAGAATTCTCTTTTAGAGGAAGAGAGAGCAGAAGTGAAGAAGCTTTTTGAGGCACTGGGAATCGTAATTGAACTACCAGTACATTTGATGGGAATCGGAGGGGCACTTACAGGATGCGGACCAGCATTTATTGATCTTATCATCGAAGCATTAGGAGATGCCGGAGTAAAATATGGTGTTCCAAGAAAACAGGCATATGAGATGGTTTCCCAGATGATTCTTGGAAGTGCAAAGCTTCAGCTTGAAACGGGTGAACACCCAGGTGTATTAAAGGATAATGTATGTTCTCCGGCAGGAACAACGATTTGTGGAGTGGATGCATTAGAACATGCAGGAATCCGTGCAGGATTTATCGATGCGATTGATGCGATTATGAATAAATAGCAGGAAGACCAGTAGTGAAAAGAAAATCGAGGAATAAAATATAATGAGATATGGAAAGTTTTTACCAGAGAATGGAACAATCGGTTTTGTTGCACCATCATTTGGCTGCAATATCGAACCGTATAAAAGTGCGTTTGCCAATGCACAGAATATATGGATGGAGGAAGGCTATTCCTTAAGTCTTGGACCAAATGTTTATGAAGGATGTGGAATTGGAATCAGTAATACACCGGAAAAGTGTGCCAGGGAATTCAACGACTGGTATGCAAAAGAAGATGTAGATGTTCTGATTTCTTGTGGCGGCGGAGAATTAATGTGTGAAATACTGCCTCATGTAGATTTTGAAAAGATTCGCAAGGGAGAACCGAAATGGTTCATGGGATATTCAGATAATACCAATCTTACATTTCTTTTGGTAACGCTTTGCGATACGGCTGCCATTTACGGACCGTGCGCGGCAGCCTTTGGTATGAATCCGTGGCATGAATCACTGAAAGATGCCATGGGAATATTAAAGGGGAGCAATCAGAGCGTTCATAATTATGAGAAATGGGAAAAAGAAGGATTAAAAACAGAGGAAAAACCTCTGGAACCATACAACGTAACAGAACCGTTTGCTCTTTGTACATGGACTCCGGAAGCCGGATTGTCGAAAGAAAATAAGCAAAATATTCAAATAGAAGGAAGACTGTTGGGTGGATGTCTGGACAGCCTTGCAACTTTATGTGGAACAAAGTTCGATCAGGTAAAACAGTTCAATGAAACTTATAAAGAAGACGGTGTAGTATGGTTCTTAGAAGCCTGTGATCTTAATGTAATGGGAATTCGCAGAGCCTTATGGCAGCTTGATGAAGCAGGATGGTTTCAGAATACAAAAGGATTCCTGATTGGTCGTCCATTATGCTATGGAGAAGAATTCTTCGGACTCGATCAGTACAAGGCAGTTATTGATATTTTATCGAAATATAATGTACCGATCATCATGGACTTAGATATCGGACATTTACCTCCAATGATGCCATTAGTCTGTGGAAGCAAGGCAAAAGCAATTGTTGAAGACAATTCTATAAAAATAGATATGGAGTATGAATAAGGCATTTACAAGCAATATGCCAATTAGATAATAATAAAGCCAGATAAAAAATGGACTTAAATAAAACAGACCAGTAAAGGAGAATGATTATGAAATTAATATCATGGAATGTGAACGGGCTTCGAGCTTGTGTAAAAAAAGGATTTGAGGACTTTTTTAAAGAAGCAGATGCAGATATCTTCTGTATACAGGAAACAAAGCTTCAGGAAGGGCAGATTGATTTTGCACCGGAAGGATATGAATATTACTGGAATTATGCAGAGAAAAAAGGTTATTCAGGAACAGCAGTCTTTACAAAACAGCATCCGTTAAAAGTATGGAATGGAATCGGAATAGAAGAACACGACCAGGAAGGAAGAGTAATTACTTTAGAATTTGAAGACTTTTTCTTTGTTACAGTCTATACACCAAACTCCCAGTCTGAATTAAAACGTTTAGAATACCGTATGAAGTGGGAAGATGACTTCAGAGAGTATTTACAGGAACTTGATAGAGAAAAACCTGTTATTATGACAGGAGATCTCAATGTGGCACATGAAGAGATTGACCTTAAAAATCCAAAAACAAATAAAAAGAATGCCGGTTTTACGCAGGAAGAAAGAGATAAATTTACGGAACTTTTAAATGCAGGATTTGTTGACAGCTTCCGTTATCTTAATCCGGAACTTGCCGGTGCCTATACATGGTGGTCTTATCGTTTCAAAGCAAGGGAAAAAGATGCGGGTTGGCGTATTGATTATTTTGTAGTATCTGAATGTTGGAAAGAAAAAATCCAGGATGCAGTAATCTATAAAACAGTGATGGGATCGGATCATTGTCCAATCGGATTAGAAATATAAAGTATGCCGGGCATTCTTGAATCTTAAGAGACAGGACATGAAGGAATAGAGGAGGTTTAAGAGAAGGTTATGGAAAAGATATTGATTGTCGTAGATATGCAAAAAGATTTTGTGGATGGTTCTCTTGGAACGAAGGAAGCACAGTCTATTGTTCCAGCTGTTAAAGATAAGATCGAGAATTTTGAGGGGGATATTATCTTTACAAAAGATACACACGAAGAAGATTATTTAAATACACAGGAAGGACAGAATCTTCCGGTAGTTCATTGTATCAGGGGAACGGCCGGACATGAGATTATAGAGGAACTTCAGCCCTATACAAAAAGAGCATTAGCTATATTTGAAAAAGAAACTTTCGGTTCACGTAAATTGGCAGGCTTTTTAAAAGAACTTCATAAAGAAAAGAAAATAGAGTCTATAGAGCTTATTGGATTATGTACAGACATTTGTGTTGTTTCGAATGCCTTGCTTATAAAAGCATTTCTGCCGGAAGTACCGATATCTGTAACGGCTGGCTGCTGCGCAGGAGTTACACCGGAAAAACATAAAAGTGCATTAGAAACAATGAAATCTTGCCAAATAGAGGTGAGGTAGACGAAAGCGAAGAAACCACCATATATATCAAATGACTCCGTAGTCGCGGCGAGGAAAATGCATTGGTCGGCATTTTCTCTTGCTCCGAGTCGCATTTGATATATATGGTGGTTTCTTCGCTTTCTGTCTTTGGGGAGCGAGGGGATTCGGTCAGGAATCTTCTACTTGCTCTAAAGAGTAGTATGGGTCGGACTTTTTTGTTTTTAGATTATGAATACTTCTTAATCAAATTCATTATAATAGGAATGGCTCTGTTGAGTTTACTTTCTTTTAGTGTCTGGATATATTCTTCACGTTCATCATAAACATACTGCACTGCTTTTAACAAAGTGTTACTTGTGAGTTCTTCTTCCTGAAGTACGTAGCTGTATCCGGACTTTTCGAAGGAAGCAGCATTTAAAAGCTGATCTCCTCGACTCTGGGAGGCAGGAAGCGGAATCAGAATATTAGGCTTCTTAAGAGCAAGAAGCTCACAGATTGCATTCGCCCCGGCTCTGGAGATAATTAAATCTGTAGCTGCAAATAAATGTGTTAATTCTTTTTTTGCATATTCAAACTGCTTATAGCCCTTTGTACCATCGAGGGAAGTATCATAGTGTCCCCGTCCGCATAAATGAATAATCTGGAACTGTTTTAATAATTCATTTAGATTCTCACGAATGGAATTATTAATTGCAACAGCACCGAGACTTCCACCCATTACAAGAAGAACCGGTTTGGAATCATCAAATCCACAGAGACGCAGCCCCTCCTCTTTATTGCCGGAAAATAACTCCTGACGAATTGGAGAACCACTTAAAACAGCCTTGCTTTCCGGGAGGTGTTTTAGTGTCTCAGGGAAGTTACAGCAAACCTTTGTTGCTGCAGGAATACAAATCTTGTTGGCAAGTCCCGGAGTAAGATCAGATTCGTGAATAATAACAGGTACATGCCGTCTTTTCGCTGCAAGAACAACGGGAACAGATACAAATCCACCCTTAGAAAAGACAATGTCCGGTTTTAATTTATGGATAATATGGGAAGCTTCTAAATAACCCTTCATAACTTTAAATGGATCAGAAAAGTTCTTAGGGTCAAAGTAACGGCGGAGCTTACCGGAAGAAATCCCATGATAAGGAATTCCCATTTCCTCGATTAATCTTTTTTCGATACCGTTATAGGAGCCGATATACTGAATATCATATCCGGCTTCTTTTAAGCTTGGAACCAGTGCCATATTTGGCGTAACATGACCGGCTGTTCCACCACCGGTTAAAACGATTCGTTTCATACTTTTAAAACCCTCCTGAGGTAAATTAAAATCTGAAAGTCTATGCCTGCTGCTGTTTGTATGCAAGAAGAGCAAGGGCAAGCTGATCGGGACAGGATGTTCCTCTTCCACCACAGTCAATTCCCTTTAATGTGCTAATGATCTCATCAATATTACGTCCTTTGCAAAGTGCGGCAACACCCTGAGTGTTTCCCATGCATCCACCGATAAAACGGATTTCTTTCACAATATTGTTTTCTACGTCAAACTGAATCTCGCGAGAACAGGTTCCTTTTGTCTTGTAACTATACATATCGTGTTTCCTCCTGTATGTAAAAAATATTTTTCAAAAATTTAATGTCAGTATATCACCTTTTCATTTAAAAGAATAGAGAAAAAATGCCTAATTTGGGATACTTGACGAAACGGAGAAAAGGCAATATGTAAAAAATGTACTTTTCTCTGTTTCCGTCTTTGACAAATTCCTAATGACGTGGAGGAGCAAAATGTGTTATAATGAGTCTACTTATTTTGATGGCAGTTAAAAATAAAACATTAAGTATTAGATAATATGGAGGAAGATTTATGGTTTGTATTGGTGTAATCGGAGCAATGGAAGAAGAGGTTTCCTCTCTCATTAATCAGATGGAAGATGCCGAGTCTAAAACGATGGCAGGCATGACTTTTTATAAGGGAACGCTTTGGAATCAGGATACCGTAGTTGTTCAGAGTGGAATCGGCAAGGTAAATATGGCAATCTGTACACAGATTCTTGTGAATATTTATGGTGTGGATATGCTTATTAACACAGGTGTTGCAGGTGGTCTTTACAAAGATATTAATGTTGGCGATATCGTTATTTCAAGCGATGCACTTCAGCATGACTTTGATGTAACAGGTCTTGGATATAAAAAGAGTGTTATTCCAGGAATGGAAACTTCTGTATTTACAGCAGATACGGAACTTGTAGAGATGGCGAAGGAAGCATGCGAGATCGTGAATCCGGAGATTCAGTGCTTTGTTGGAAGAGTAGTAACAGGAGATCAGTTTATCTCTGATAATGATACAAAGGCAGCGCTTGTAAAGGATTATGATGGGTATTGTGCAGAGATGGAAGGCGCTTCCATGGCACAGGTTGCAACATTGAATAAAGTTCCATTTGTTATCATTCGTGCAATTTCCGATAAGGCAGATAACAGTGCACCGGTTGCTTACGAGACTTTTGAAGAACAGGCGATCGTTCACACAGTGAAGCTGCTGGCAGCTATGTTTCTTAAGATGTCCAAATAAGTCAGTTTCATAAAGAAGTATTCGAATCCCTTCTCTTTTTGACAGAGAGGGGATTTTTTTTACGAACGAATCCCCCTTTTCAAATGGATTTTCATTTTGTATAATTGGGGCACAATCCAGACAGAGCAAAGTGATTTCACAAGGCAGAACGGGAATAGGTGAGTCATGGCAGACAAGATACCGATTCGCAGATTGTTTCGGCTGGGGCCCGGCAATGAAACGTCCGTACATAATTCTGACCGGAAAAAGAGTCTGCGCTGGACTGTATTATTTCTCATGTATTTGTAATTAAAATTATGAAAATGTTTGAAATATCTGGGAGGGAAGAAAATGTTTGATTTTATTCTTGGTAATACCGTTTTTACAAAAACAATCATGACCTGCTGTTTTATTGGAATATTAAGCTGGTCGGTGTTAACGATATCATACAGAAGCATGATACGTGCGACATCGAGAATAGGGCAGACGAAGAAAAAGTGGCTTGTTTCTCTGAAAAAGAAGTATGAAGATTATCATGAAATGGATATTAAAGTGAATAACGTGGAAACATTTGTGGACAAGTATTTTCGCAAAAAAAGAGTTTGTGGATTCCCTTGTGCTTTTTGGAGAACCTTATATCGTCTGGCAATCGCGGCATGCGCGATCACAGGGGCAGCAGGAGCGCTGGCTGTCTCACAGGGAGGAGGTGAACTTACCAGCGTAATTATTACTTACCTTACGGGAGTGATTGCTGCATTTAGCCTCATATTCCTTGATATTCTGCTCCGCGCAGATGCAAAAGAACACCGCATCATCATGAATATAAATGATTACCTGCAAAATGTTCTTGAGAACAGTATTGCAGGTAGGGAAGTCGATTTGGAAAACGGAACGACAAGAGAACAGCGTCGCCGTCTTCTTCGTTATGCCAGAGAAAATACCAAAAAGAAAGCAAAGGATGAGCCGGTATCTTTAGAAGAAAAGAAAGTGTTAGAAGATGTTTTGCAGGAATTCTTTGCCTGAAATATTTTCAACCCTTTTTCAGATCAGATAAAGAGTGGAAGGTATATCCCTCTTGCTCTAAATTTGTAAGAACCGTATCTAAAGCTTCAGCGTTTGATTTTGATATATTATGTATCAATGGAATGGCGCCGGGATGGATATATTTTTGAAAATGTTCGATCACATAATCACTTCCCGGTTGATTATCTACATCATAATCAAGATATGCCATACTCCAAAAAACAGTGGTATAACCGACATCCTTTGTAATCTGAAGGGTACGTTCGCTATATTCTCCTTTTGGCGGCCGGAAGAAACGATCCATTTCGTATCCGGTCGCTTCTTTCATGTAAGCAGCATTATCTGTAATCTCCTCGCGAACCTTCCGCGAATCCTCTTCGGGCATACAAATGTGGTGTGAAGTATGATTTCCGACAATATGCCCTTCTTTTTTCATTCTCTTAACGAGTTCAGGCTGATCCTCAATATAATGCCGGCACAGGAAGAACGCCCCGGGTGCTTTATGTTTCTTTAACACATCAAGAATAGATGCGGTATAGCCGTTTTCATATCCACAGTCAAAAGTAAGAAAGACAGGCTTTTCAGTGCCCTTTAGATTTGTTTTTACGTACCAGGCATCATAACGGGAAAGGTCTACTTCCTCCTGCGCAGAAGGGGTCATATGGTTTTCTTCTCGTTTAATCCACCATGCCATTTTTTTATTAGGAAGCGTATCAGGATTAATAGAAGAAACAGATTTATTTGGCTGCGTGGAAGTACCGGCTTCCTTTTGGGCTGATTCCATAGGGGAACGGGTGGAAGAAGACGGTTTTGAAGAAAAATTGTTTTGAGAATTCGGATTTTTATTATGGGTAAAAGGATGACAGCCACACATCATAAAACAGGGAAAAATATAAAGAAAAAGAAGAAATTTTTTCATAAAAAGCTCCCGGAAAGAAAATCTTTTTATAATATATTTCTTCAAAAAATAAATATGAATATTTAATTAGCTGATAAATATTTCAATTCCGATGACGATCAGGATAATACCGCCAAGAATCTGTGCCTTATTCGATAATTTTGTTCCAAATTTTTTCCCGATGATTAATCCGCCAATGCAGATAAAAAAGGTAACGATAGCAATAATCAGGGAAGCAGCAAGAGCCATGATCCAGTTATATTCTGCGATAGTAAAACCAACAGATAACGCATCGATAGAAGTGGCAATTCCCTGAACAAACAGTGCCCCTGGGCTGACGGCAGATACTTCTTCTTCGCAGTTGTTTTTTATACCTTCAATCAGCATTTTTCCGCCGATAAAAAGAAGAAGAATCAAGGCAATCCATGGAATAAACTTTTCAAATACCTGAAAATACTCTGCGATCGTATGTACGCAGAACCAGCCGATCATTGGCATAAGTGCCTGAAATCCACCAAATACTCCGGCAATTGTGCATACACGCCCTTTGTTCATATGTGGTTCATTCAGACCGTTTGCCATGGAAACAGAAAAAGCATCCATTGCCAGACCAATCCCAAGAAAAATATTCGTAGTAAAAAATAGTAAGTTCCAAGTCATTAGAAATCCCTCCTGTTTGTTTTGTGCAGCTTTAGAGCGCGTTTGAAAAATCATATCTAAATTTTCTCTAAATTATGATGTGCATCTTACGGAAAGTATTTTTCAAACATGCTATAAAGTAATGATAATAAAATGAGCATAGCGATAAGCTATGCTCAGGTAATTATCATAAAAATATAAAAAGACCCCTGTATAGCTTATCACAGTTATACATGAGTCTCGCAATTTAAAACAAGCCAGACGGTTAAGTCAGTATGTTGACTTGCTACATCTCAGAAGGTATTCATATCTTCTAAGGTTGCTCGCTACTCCCTCACGGAATAATATCTGAGTGGGAGTATAACATATCAGGAAAAGATTATCAATAAGTTTTTATCAATAAATTCACAGTTTCTAATAATCTTCCTCGATAACCTGAAAATCAAGATAGTCAAAATCAATGTGTTCAATAAAGTTATCCTGATAAAAACGAGTCCGCGCATGGCTGATAAATTCACGTTTATTCTTATCGAGCCACAGCGGTTTTTCAAGATCAAATTCATAGCAGGCACGTTCTAAACAATCATATACCTTGGCAGTGCGGGACATGGACATATCATAGTTCTCCATAACAGTATCTTTAAGCATATGATTTTTTTTAAAAAGTTTGCACCAGATTCTCATAAAAGCTCCTTTCTGGATATATAACATAGTGGAAATCAGTATTTCTGCCAGTGTAACGAATTTGAAAGAGTTTGTCAATTTCTAACCAGAATTGCAGCTAAAGCGAGAGGAGGTTGAATTAAAGGGGGAATATTCAAAAAAATTCGTGAAAGTTGTTAATTTTGAAGGGTTACAAAGTGAAAATTGCAAAAAAAATGCCGATATTCAAAAAACACTGTTAACAATTCGTCAAAGTGTGTTATAATTCGTAAGTATAACGCAGTAACGCGATAAACATTTATTTTAATTTTTAATAAATAGTACAAGGAGGATATGTTAAAAATGGGAAGAGTATATAATTTCTCAGCAGGTCCGGCCGTATTGCCGGAAGAGGTATTAAGAGAAGCAGCAGATGAAATGTTGGATTATAAAGGCTGTGGAATGTCTGTTATGGAGATGAGTCATCGTTCTAAAGTCTTCGATGATATTATCAAAGAAGCAGAGCAGGATTTAAGAGACCTCATGAACATTCCAGATAACTACAAAGTTTTATTCTTACAGGGCGGAGCTTCACAGCAGTTCTCAGCAATCCCTATGAATCTTATGAAGAATGGTGTTGCAGATTATATTGTTACAGGACAGTGGGCAAAGAAAGCATATCAGGAAGCAAGCCGTTATGGAAAAGCAGTAAAAATTGCATCTTCTGAAGATAAAACTTTCTCCTATATTCCAGACTGCTCCGATCTTCCAATTGATGAAGACGCAGATTACGTTTATATTTGTGAGAATAATACTATTTATGGAACAAAGTATAAAAAGTTACCAAACACAAAAGGTAAAACATTAGTTGCTGACGTATCCTCCTGTTTCTTATCCGAACCACACGATGTAGAAAAATATGGTGTAATCTACGGTGGAGTACAAAAGAACGTAGGTCCAGCCGGTGTTGTAATCGTAATTATCCGCGAAGACTTAATCCGCGATGACGTAATGGAAGGAACACCTACCATGCTCAAATACAAAACACAGGCAGACAAAGATTCTCTTTACAACACACCACCATGCTATGGTATCTATATTTGTGGTAAAGTATTCAAATGGCTGAAAAAACAGGGTGGACTTCAGGCAATGAAAGAATACAACGAAAAGAAAGCCAAAATCCTTTATGATTTCTTAGACGAGAGCGAAATGTTCAAAGGAACAGTAGTAAAAGAAGACCGTTCCCTCATGAATGTACCTTTCGTAACAGGTGATAAAGAATTAGATGCTAAATTTGTAGCAGAAGCAGAGGCAAACGGTTTTGTAAACCTCAAGGGACACAGAACAGTTGGCGGTATGCGTGCATCTATCTATAATGCAATGCCAATCGAAGGTGTTGAGAAGTTAGTTGAATTTATGAAGAAGTTCGAAAAGGAGAATGCCTAATGATTAACGTAAATTGTCTTAATAATATAGCTTCTGTAGGTCTTGACCTTTTCTCAAGTGATTATAATGCTAATGCAGCATTTGAAGAAGCAGATGCAGTACTTGTAAGAAGTGCTAAGATGCATGATATTGAATTGCCAGATAATCTTCTTGCTATAGCAAGAGCTGGTGCTGGTGTTAATAATATTCCACTTGATAAATGTGCAGATAAGGGTATTGTTGTATTTAATACACCAGGTGCTAATGCCAATGCAGTTAAGGAACACGTTCTTGCAGCTTTACTTTTAGCTTCAAGAGATTTACTTGGTGGTATCAAGTGGGTAGAAGATAATAAAGATGATGCGGATATTGCTAAGTCAGCAGAAAAGGCTAAGAAAGCATTTGCTGGTAAAGAAATCAAGGGTAAGAAGCTTGGTGTTATCGGACTTGGTGCTATCGGACAGTTAGTTGCTAATGCAGCTATAAGCCTTGGAATGGAAGTATATGGATATGACCCATATCTTTCAGTTAATGCAGCCTGGAATCTTTCAAGCGAAGTTAAGCATATTGTTAATGTTGAGGATATATATAAGGAATGTGATTATATCACAATCCACGTACCTGCACTTGACAGCACTAAGGGCATGATTAATAAGGCAGCCTTTGATATGATGAAGAAGGGTACAGTAGTTATTAACTGTGCAAGGGATGTACTTGTTGATGAGCCAGCTATTCTTGATGCTATCAAGTCTGGCAAGGTTGCTAAGTATGTTACAGATTTCCCTAACACAACAACA
>OKSA01000810.1_pt1 | contig 30232 bp, 27 predicted proteins | sample 1601181 | NCBI WGS metagenome assembly OKSA01 (sample SAMEA3541538, study PRJEB24748) | human gut metagenome | biome: human gut; feature: human-associated habitat; material: faeces | place: China | collected 2012
CGATATCAAAACGGAGAAAGCCTAGACCAACTCTTGCCAGAGGCATTTGCAGTTGTTCGTGAAGGGGCAAAACGTGTCCTTGGACTTTTCCCATATCGTGTGCAAATCATGGGTGGTATCGTTCTTCACCATGGTGACGTCCCAGAGATGCGTACAGGGGAAGGGAAAACCCTGACTGCGACAATGCCTGTTTACCTAAATGCTATTTCAGGTGAAGGTGTACACGTTATCACCGTTAACGAATACCTTTCAGAGCGTGATGCGACTGAAATGGGTGAGCTTTATAGTTGGCTTGGTTTGTCAGTAGGAATCAACTTGGCTGCCAAATCACCAGCTGAAAAACGTGAAGCTTATAACTGTGATATCACTTACTCGACCAACTCAGAGGTAGGTTTCGACTATCTTCGTGATAACATGGTTGTTCGTAAGGAAAACATGGTACAACGTCCATTGAATTATGCCTTAGTCGATGAGGTTGACTCGGTTCTTATTGATGAAGCCCGTACACCATTGATTGTATCAGGTCCTGTAAGTTCAGAAACTAACCAGTTGTATCATCGTGCAGATGCCTTTGTTAAGACCTTGACAGAGGACGATTATGCCATTGATATTCCAACAAAAACAATTGGTTTGAATGACTCAGGTATTGACAAGGCTGAAGAATTCTTCAACTTGGACAACTTGTACGATATTGACAATGTTGCCTTGACTCACTATATTGACAATGCCCTTCGTGCCAACTACATCATGTTGCATGATATTGACTACGTGGTAAGTCCTGAGCAAGAAATCCTTATCGTTGACCAATTTACTGGTCGAAAGATGGCTGGACGTGAATTCAGCGATGGATTACATCAAGCAATTCAAGCCAAAGAAAATGTTGGTATCAAACAAGAGACAATCACACTTGCGACCATTACCTATCAGAACTTCTTCCGTTTATATGACCTGTTAAGTGGTATGACTGGTACAGCAAAGACAGAAGAAAACGAATTCTTGAATACCTATAACATGCGTGTGTATGAGGTACCTACCAATAGAGTAGCACGTATTGATGAACCTGACTTAGTATTCAAAGATAGACATGAAAAGTATGAAGCTATCGTTAAACATACAAAGGAATTGCATGAAAAGGGACAGCCAGTTTTAATCGGCACATTATCTATTGGTATCAATGAGGCACTTAGCGAAATGTTGAAGAAACAGAATATTCCGCATCATGTATTGAATGCAAAAAATGATGAAAATGAAGCTGAGATTATTGCGAAGGCTGGGCAGAAGTTTGCGGTAACGGTTGCGACGAATATGGCTGGTCGTGGTACAGATATTAAGCTTGGGGAAGGCGTTGCAGAGCTTGGTGGTCTTGTAGTACTTGGTAGTGAGCGTCATGAGGCAAAGCGTATTGATAATCAGTTACGTGGACGTTCAGGTCGTCAAGGTGATCCAGGCTTATCCAGATTCTATTGTTCCATGGATGATGATCTGATTGTGGAATATCATACAGATGAAAGTGAGGGTATCATTGAACGCTTTGAACATGGTAAAGAAAATATCAATAAGATGAGAGCACTCATTGATCGCACGCAAGAAAGAGCAGAAGGCTTACATTTTGATACACGTAAAAATACACTTGAATATGACGATGTATTAATGGCACAACGTCATTTGATCTATGACCAAAGAGATAAGGTACTTGATCTTGAGGATATGGAACCGCTTGTTTATGAACTTGTGAAAGAGAATGTATCTTCTGCAATGGAAGGATATTATCAGATTCCTAACAAGAATGATGCAAAAGAGAAGCTTGCACAATATTTAAACGGTTTAGGAATTGATGGTAAGCAGTATGCGGAGACAATCCACAGAGGATCGCAAGAAGAAATTACGGATGTAATCATTGATATATACCATAAACAAACTGCAGAGCTTCCACAAGAAGAACTGCAGAGCATGGTAAAGTTCATCTTCTTACAGATTCTAGATCGTGAGTGGATTCACCATGTGGATGTTATGGAACATTTAAAGACTAGTGTTCGTTTACGCAGCTATGCGAATGTAAAGCCAATCGATGCATATCGAGAAGAAGGCTTTAATCGCTTCAATGCAATGATGCAGAACATCTCTGAACAGACAGTTTCTACATTGTTACAGATTCAGACAAATCATGAATCAGCCATGTAAGCATGATGGAAACCGGGGTGCTAATCAAACAGTATTCCGGTTTTTTGTATGCATGATACATCAAAATGATATGTTTTTCAGAAATAAAGCTTGCGTAAAAGTGAAAGAAATTACAAGTATAGATATAAATCATAAAAATAACATTGTTAGGGGGGTACAATTTAGTGAAAAAATGGGCTATCATGAATTTAACACATGGAGGGAACATAATAATGAAAAGACTGAGTATCTCTTTAGTTACTCTTGTTTTAGCCGCATCACTTGTAGGCTGTAACAAGACAACTGAGACAACAACGTCCAGTAAAATGAAGCCTGGTACATATACGGCTTCTGCTGCTGGTATGAACGACGATGTTACTGTAGAAGTAGAAGTAACAGAAAATGAAATTAAGTCAGTTAAGGTAACTTCTCACGCTGAAACTCCTGGTATCGGTGGGGAACTAGTTGACAAGGACGGAAAGGTTGTTACAACTGGGGGCGTAGCACCTGTTCAATTAATTCCAGAAGAAATCGTTAAGCATCAAAGCTTATCAGTTGATAATGTGACTGGTGCAACAATTACAACAGGAGCTATTAAGACTGCTGTTAAGGATGCTATCAAACAAGCAGGTGGCGATCCAGATGCATTTAAGAAAGAAGTAACTTACGAAGATAGAAAAGACGTTGAAGCTGACGTTGTTGTAGTAGGTGGCGGTGGAGCTGGTCTTGCGAGTGCTGTTGAACTCTTGCAGAATGGTAAGAACGTAGCAATTATCGAAAAAGCCGGTGAAATCGGTGGTGATACATTAGTTTGCGGTGCGATTTATAATGCACCAGACCCAGCATTACAGCAGCACGCTGAAATGAGTGATGCTGTTAAGACTACAATTGAAAAGGCTTTAGCTGAAACTCCAATCAATGACCAACATGCAGCATTAATTGCTGAAGTGCAAGCTCAATGGGATGCATATAAGGCTGCTGGTAGAACAGACCTATTTGACTCTAAAGAATGGTATGCATTACAGACTTGGATCAATGGTGATAAGGTAGCCAATCTCGATCTTGTTAAAGCATTATGCTATAACGCATTTGGTGGCTATGAATGGATTGAATCTATGGGTATGACATTCCAGGATAAGATTTCTCAGGGTGCTGGTTCCTTATGGCAACGTACACACACATCTACAATGAAGATGGGTACAGGCTTTATTTCAGTATACGCTGATATGCTTGAAAAGTATGGTGATAAGGTTACATTATTAACAGAAGCTACAGCTACAAAGCTTGTACTTGATAATAATAAAGTTACAGCAGTTAAGGCTCTAGATAACCATACAGGCAAAGAAATTACAGTTACTGGTAAAGATGGTGTCGTATTAGCTACTGGTGGTTTCGGTGCTAACGCTAAGATGGTTCAAGAATACAATACAACAGGCAAGTGGCCGGATCTTTCTAAGATAGGTACAACAAACCGTTTCTCAGCATCACAGGGTGATGGTATCACAATGGCTAAGGATGCTGGTGCTTCCTTAACGGATATGGAACAATTACAGCTTCTATATTTAGGTAACTTAGTTGATGGTCAGATTTCTAAGTTCCCAGCACGTACAGTTAACGGTACAGACCAAATTATCTTCATCAATAAAGAAGGTAAGCGTTTTGTTCGTGAAGATGGTCGTCGTGATCAGATTTGCGGAGGCGTTCTAAAGCAAACCGATAAGATGTTCTATATTCTTGAAAGTGGCGATGGTGCTGGTTATAAAGATATTAAAGATCCATCATGGAGAAGTGGTGACGGATTTACATTTGAATATCTAGAAAAGAATGGTTTCATTGTTTACGCGGATACATTAGAAGAACTCGCTAAGAAGTTAGACATGGATCCTGCAACATTACAGGCAACTGTAGATGAATTCAATAAGAGCGTTGAAAGCGGAAGTGATGAATTCGGAAGAACTCTATACTCCACTAAACTTGAGAATGGACCATGGGTTGTGACTCCTCGTCAGGCCTGCGTTCACCATACAATGGGTGGTGTAACAATTGATGCAGAAGCGCGTGTACTCAACGAAAAGGGAGAACCAATCAAGGGCTTATACGCTGCTGGTGAAATTACTGGTGGTATCCATGGTGCTAACCGTTTAGGTGGTAACGCTGTAGTAGATACAGTCGTATTCGGTAAGCTATCTGCTGATACATTACTAGCTGATACAAAATAAAACTATCATTAAGTATGAAAGGTTGGGTCTGAGTAAAATCAGACCTTTCTTATACAGGGGGTGAAAGTATGCAGAAGTTAATGAAAACTTTATTTACTATTGCAATGCTATTTGTCGCGGGTTGTACGCCACTGATTGATAGAGGAGTAAAAAAACCTGTCATTTATTTTTATCCTCAAGAGACAACAGAAGTGGATATAAAACTTACTCTTGATGGTGAGTTTATTGCAACATATCCAAAATATAATGATGGATGGAAAATTGTTGCTGAACCCGATGGGACATTGCGTTCCTTAGATGGAACAAAGTCATATTATTGTCTGTTTTGGGAGGGGACTCTAAGCTATAAGCCGGATTTTTCAACTGGATTTGTTGTAAAAGGATCTGAAACAGAAGTGTTCTTGGAAGATGCACTTGCAAAATTAGGTCTCAATGAACGTGAAAGAAATGAATTTATAATCTATTGGTTGCCTCAGATGCAGAACAATGCATACAATCTAATATCTTTTCAAAGTCAAAATTATACTGACCATGCACTATTGGATATTACGCCAAAACCTGATACAGTCATTCGTGTTATGATGGCATGGAGAGCATTAAAAGAATCTATTGATATCGAGCCGCAAGAATTAGATGGTTTAGAGCGCAAAGGTTTTACAGTAGTTGAGTGGGGAGGAGCAGAGTATACATCGTAATATTTCTCAAAAATACTACTTCTGTTATACTTAGAACCAAGGAGAATGAATAGATGAAAATAAGAAAGTTTTTACTTGGCTTAATTGCCATGGCGCTTCTTTGTGTAATTTCACCTGTACATGCAGAAGAAACAAATGCTGATTTTGATCAGTTTATGCGAAATGAGTTCATCGAAATGATGGGAAATGATTATACATCATTACATTTTGCATTAAAGGATTATGAAAAATATGGTATTACAAAACCAAAGCCAACGATTGGTGAACCTCCAACTTTAGATAACTCAGAGAGTATCGCAAAGGTTGAGGAGTCTTTAAAGGCATTGGAGAAGTTCAATTATGATGAGTTGTCAGATGTACAACAACATGATTACGATACATATAAGTATTACCTAGAAAGTACTCGTGAACTCTTGATGTCCGTAGCGGCGTGGAAAAGCGGCGGGATTCCGTTCCTTGTCCACCGCCCCTTTCAAATCCTTATGGGCAGGTGTGGGAGCATGCATCCGTCCTGATACGGATTCTTGAATTATCGGTCTGTGGAAGTGTAAAAATATCAATCCGTTAATGGAGACAAGGAAGAAAAAACATAAGGCGTACACGGCTACATGCACGTTCTCCATTTGCAGAAGTGTAGAAGTGACAATCCATTAATGGAGACAATGAAGGAAAACCATAAGGCATACACGGTTACATGCCCATTCTCCATTTGCAGAAGTGTAGAAGTAACAATCCGTCAAAGGAGACAGTGAAGGAAAGCCATAAAGCACTCCGTCACCTCCTGCTTTTTTGCCCAGCTCAGAGTTTGCCGTCCTGCCACTGGCTCCCGCTCTGGGGGAGCTGCCCGCCGGAAAGCGGACGGAGCGGAGCGTCCAGCTCCAGCAGGGTGGCCGCTGCGGCCTCGTCGAGGCTCTGGACGCTGCGCAGTTTCCGGCTGATGGCGCGGCTGCGCACCCCGATGAGGTTGTCAAGCTCTTCGTCGGTCTGGCGGAGGCGCTGCTGCATTTTGGAGAGTCCCTGCCCGAACTTGTCGAACTCGGTCTTCACGGCACCGAGCAGCTGCCAGACCTCACCCGACCGCTTCTGGATGGCCAGCGTCTTGAAGCCCATCTGCAAACTGTTCAGCAGGGCCGCCATGGTGCTGGGGCCGGCCACATTCACCTGATAGTCCCGCTGCAGCACTTCCAGCAATCCGGCATTGACCACCTCGGCATACAGGCCCTCAAACGGCAGGAACAGGATGCCGAACGTCGTCGTATAGGGCGGTTCCACGTACTTTTCGCGGATGTCCTTTGCCTCGCTGCGCAATACAAGCTCCAGCGCGTGGCGGGCATTCTCCACCGCCTGCACATCGCCGGAAGCCTGTGCATCCTGCAAATGGGCGTAGGTGTCGCCGGGGAATTTCGAGTCGATGGGCAGCCAGACCGTACTGCCGTCCACGCCCGGCATCTTGACGGCATATTCCACCCGCTGGCTGCTGCCGGGGATGGTTGCCACGTTGGTCTCGTACTGTTCCGGGGCAAGGATCTCTTCCAGAATGGCCCCCAGCTGGATCTCGCCGAGGATGCCGCGGGTCTTGACGCCGGAGAGCACCTGCTTCAGCCCGCCGACGTCGGCGGCAAGGTTCTGCATCTCGCCCAGCCCCTTATACACCTGTTCCAGCTGCTCGTTGACGGCCTTGAAGCTCTCGCTCACCCGCTTTTGCAGGGTATCTTGCAACTGTTCATCGACGGTGTGGCGGATCTCATCCAGTTTGCGGTTGTTCTCGGCCTGCAGGGCGGTCATGCTCTCGGCCATGCTCCGGCGCAGCTCTTCCAGCTTCTGGGTGTTGGATGCTTCCAGCGAACGCAGACGGCGTTCCAGAAGCTGCTGCTGGCTGTCCTGCCCCTGTGCCAGCGTCGTGCTCATGTTCTGCACCGCAGTCTGCAGCGTCTCACTGACGCTGCGCAGGGCGGTGTGATTCTGCTCAGCGAGGGCCGACTGCCTGGCCGCAAACTCCCTGGCCTGCGCATCCAGCTGCTGCTGCATCCAGCGCTTGAGCTCGTCGTGATCTGGTGCACCGCCCTGCTTTTTGCCGGTGCGCCAGAGCACCACGGCCAGTTCCAGGCAGATGGCGACCAGCAGAAGGGTATAAAGTCCTGCCAGATATTCCATGGATGGTTTTCTCCTATCATCAAAATCCGGGTCCCGCAGAAGGCAGGGCCCGGTGTTTTTTACAGTAATTCGTAGTTCACAAGTTCCTTGCGGGTGTCAAGGGCATCGCCGTACAGGCCCACGCCGTCCACCTCGCATTCGCCGGACTGGTTGTCGTAGGGGTCGGAGCGGAAGCCGGTCATGGGCGGGTCGAAGGGGGCCTCGAAGGCGCGGTTCGCCACCATCCGCCCGGTGTCCAGACTGCCGAAGTAGTGGCGGCGCATCGTTTCATCGCCCTGCCGCGCCATCGACGCGCCGAACGAGCAGTCCGCATACATCCAGCCCTTGGGCGCGATGTAGAACATCGCCCAGTCGTGGCAGCCTACACCTGTGAGCGAGACGGACAGGCCGCTCTGCCACTGGGCCGGGATGCCCACCAGACGGCAGAGGGTGATGAAGGTCAGCGCCATGATGCCACAGTCGCCCCGGCGGTTCCGAGCGCACTGGTCGGGCAGGCACTCCTGCACAAAGTAGGCGGGCTGATAGTGGTAGCGCACGTTCAAGGTGACGTAATCGTAGATGCGTTTTGCCTTTTCCGCCGGGTCGGTGATGCCGTCGGTCAGCTGGTGGGCCAGCGCCCGCAGATAGGGCGTGAAGACGATGTGCGGCGCTTCCTCGCCGGTGTCAAAGGTCGGCTGCTGTGCATCCGGCCGGATGTCCATCGGATTTGTGTAGACGGCCGTGGTCCGGTAGCGGTACTCCACCCCGAAGCGGCGGTTCTCGGTGAGGTCTGTCTCCCAGAAGACCGTCCGCTGAGGCGCGTTCTCGTCCGCGATGCGGGCAGGCGGCTCGGTGCAGTCCAGCAGCTCGATCTCGCTCTGGGAAAGGCAGGCGGCCGGGATGGGTAGCCAGGCGCGGACATGCACACTGTTCCGCCCCTCCGCCTTCGCTCCGGCCAGTGCGGCGGCAAAGGCTTCGTCCGACATGCCAACGCTGGTCTTCAGGGTGATGCGGGCGCTTGCCTGGCCGTCCCGCTCCATCTGCTCATGCTGGCGGTTGCGGAACTCCCGCGCCGAAGTGCCGGGGGCAGGTGGGTCGATCTGGCGGGCGGCGAGGTCAGCATGGGTCGCCAGCAGCGTTTCGGCAAAGCGGTCGAGGTAGTGCTTTTCCCCTTCCACGAACCGCCAGTCCACCCGGCCCTCCTTCACGAGAAGCCGGAACTCCTCGCGCGTGAAGTCCCGCACCAGCCCCTGCATCCGGGCCACGGCTTCGTCCTCGGTGTAGCAGTATTCTGCCGGGATGCGGCGCATCATCTCCCGCTGGGCCAGCATCGCGTCCCGCAGGGCCTCCACACCGTGGGGCGTGGGGTTCTGGGGCAGCTGCTCTCCCACCGGTTCCGCGCCCTGGCTGCGGGGGCTGTTCTGGGTCACCGTCCAGTCCTCGGCCAGATAGGCGTTGATCCGCTCGATGGCCTCCTGATAATACCCGGCGGCTTTCAGCCGCTCCACATCGTCCGGCAGGCCCACATTCAGACTGCGGAACGTCTCGTTCCAGTTCTTCATCCTACAACGCTTCCTTTCTTGCTCCTTATGCGGCAGGCTGCTGCGCCTGCACGGTCTGCTCTTCCCAGAAGGCGGTGGCATCGTTGAGCCAGCCTTCTGCATCCGTTCCCTCTGCTATGCCAATACCGTGGAACGCACGTTTGTACACACTTTCGTGGTACGGAACACCATTTCTCGCCAGTGCTTTTTGAAGTGCCGGGCCCTGCTCATAATAATTGAAGGCCATCAACAAAATGTCATTCAACCCATACCAGAAATATGTTGGCGGAAAATCCGGTGTCACACAGCCGGAAATATTATAATCGTAGTAGCGCAGATCTTCCGAATACGTATCGATCAGCCAACGGTAAATCGGTTTTGCTTCATAGAAATTATTGATTGGATACGCCAACAGCAGTACGCCGGGCCGAGGCACATTGTAACGAGGATATCCCACTTCTTGCCCGCAGAATACGCCCGCAATCTGACCACCGGAAGAATATCCCAGCAGCGCATAATCTTCCGTCTGGACCCCGAATTTTTCTGCGTTGGCCGTAATCAGTTGAATCGCACGGCCAAGGTCCTGAATCGGTGCGTTGTCCTTTGCTTCACTTCCGATCCGATACCGAAGTGCAAATACCGCATATCCTTTTTGATGCAGTTCCCATGCAGTGGAAACACCGCCCCGCATCTCGCCGCTGTAAAACAGAGCGTTGCCCGAAAGCACGACCGCATATTTTGCATTGGGCTTATCTGCCGGGAAATAATAGAGTTCCGCATGGTCGCGCGTCTTGTCCTCTGCAATTTCTTCCGGCGCATAGAGTTTGTACGTAATTTGTGTTCCTGTATTATACGTGTCGATCAGAAAGTTCATCCCAGCCACACAGCTGTTGATGGATTCTTTTCCGATCACATCCAGCATCGTATCGTTGTCTTTGCTGCTTTTCAGCAGTCCACAATCCCGCTCCCAGACATATACATAGGTATAAATGCCCGCCCCCTTGATGCTGGGGTTTTCGCGCAGTTCCTTCATCGTGGTCTGCGGGGTGATGTTGGCTTCGCCCTTTTCCCCTTCGGCAAAGGCGGGCAGGGCCAGTGCCAGCATCAGGCAGAACAGCACGACCAGCCGTTTCAGGATGTTTTTCATCGGCACTCTCCTTTACGCTGCCCCGGCCCGGAGCGCACGTCTCCTCCAACCGGGCTGTCATCACGCTCTGCACGAGCGAAAGCAGCCAGAGTTTTCTTCTATTGTAGCACAACCGACCGTTTTCGAAAAGGTATCTCAGACAAAAAAGAACGCCTCCCGCGCGAAGCCAGCGCGCCGACGGCCAACTGCCGGGCAGGTGTGCAGTTTCCGGCTAAAAACATTGTACTTTGCCGGAAAGTCTGCTATACTGAAAGAATCGGAAGAATTTTTGAGGAATCGCGGAGCATTGCGGCTCCGTTCAGGGGAACGTATGAATGAGATCACAGTCCGGCCCATGACGCCGGAAGATTGGCCGGCAGTATCCAAGATCTATCTGGAAGGCATCGCCACCGAGCACGCCACCTTCCAGACCGACTGCCCGCCCTATCCCGCGTGGGATGCCTCCCACATCAAAGAATGCCGCCTTGTGGTGGAGGACGATGGCGTCCTGGCAGGCTGGACGGCCCTGCACCGGGTCGACCCCCGCTGGTGCTACCGGGGCGTGGCCGAGGTCAGCATCTACATCGGCGAACGGTTCCGGGGCCGGGGGCTGGGGTATCATCTGCTCACCACACTCTGCCAGCAGGCCGAAGCGGCCGGTTACTGGACGCTGCAATCCACGGTCTTGCAGGACAACGCAGCGTCCAAAGGCCTGCACCTGAAATGCGGGTTCCGCCTGGTGGGCCGCCGTGAGCGCATCGCGCGGGACTGCCATGGCCGCTGGCTCGATACCTTTTTGATGGAGCACCGCAGCCAGGACGATGAACCGGCGGGGTATTTCAAACTCTAAGGCAAAACTCTCCAACGCAAAAAAGCGATGGCCCGAAACGGCCATCGCTTTTTGCGTTTTCTGTTTTGATTGCCTGCGGAATTACCAGAACCAGTACCGCTTCTTGACCGCGACGTACGCGATGAGGCAGGCCACCACAAGGATGCCTGCGCCGATGAAGAAGGTCCAGTTGATGCTGGTGAATCGCAGATTCTGGTTGGTCAGCAGATACTCGCCCGCCACGTCGGCATGTGCCACGCCGTCCTTGTAGCTGTTGAGGAACTGCCACTTCCCGCTCACGGCGTTGTGCAGATACAGGCGGCTATACCCGGCATTTTCGCCGGTCATGGTGATGGTCACGCCACAGGGTATGGCCTCACCCTCGTTCAGGGTGAAGCGCAGGCCGTACTCGTCGGGCGCAAAGGTCAGCGCGGTGTTCACCTCGCTGGTGGTGTTGCGGATGGTGGAGCCGTCCACGGTCAGGGTGTAGTCCTCCGCTTCCAGCACGAGGGTGCGGCCCGTGGTGCGCAGGGCGTTCAGCATCGCAGTGGTCAGCACCGGGACCTGACTCTGCGGGTAGGAGATGGTATCGGAGGCCGCATTCTCGATGGAGGCCACGATGGGGTCAGTCTCCGCCGGAGCCGTCCCCTCCCCGGTGCTGTCCGTGCCGCTGCTGGATGCAGATGCCGTGCGGTTGACGATGACCGTCACCGACGAAGAGACCTTGCCGTTGGAGACGATGATGGAGGTCGCGCCGGTGGCAACGCCGGTCACGACGCCGCTTCCGTTCACGGTGGCGATCTTTTTATCCTTGCTGGTAAAGGTCAGCTTCTGGGAGGCCGAAGAGGGGGCCACCGAGCCGGTGATGGTGCCGGAAGCCCCCGGCTTGAGCACGATGTAGTTCGTGTTCAGGGAGATGGACTCCACCGGGCCGGTGGACGTCGAGCTGGAGGAGGCTGCCACGACGGTCACGGTCGCCGAGCAGGTCACATCCCCGGCGGTGGCCGTGATGGTCGCCTTGCCGGGGGCCACGCCGGTCACTTTGCCGAAGTTGTTCACGGTGGCCACGCCGGGATCGGAGGAGCTCAGCGAAACGCTGATATAGTTTGCTGCCGTGGTGGGCAGCACCGCCAGCGAGAGCGACGTGGTGTCGCCCACGGCAATGGTGCTGGAGGCTAGCGTGATGTCCATCTCGGTCGCGATCATCGAGCTGTCGGGCTGGGTGGTGATGGTGTAGGTGCAGCTGACATCGCCACAGGTGGCCGTGATGTTCGCCGTGCCCAGGCCCACCGCCTGCGCCACGCCGTCCTCCCCGACCGAAACGATGTTCGGGTTATCGGAAACGTAGCTCACGCCGTTTCGGCTGGCTGCTTTCTGCGGCTGGACCACCGGCGAAAGCTGCTGGGCTGTGCCCACGGTCATGGTGGGGGCATAGTCCCCTGTTTCCACGCTCTCAGCCGCCACAGGGCTCCACGGGAAGGTGATGGCAGCCGGGGCAGAAATGGGGCTGGCTGCGGCTGCGGGCAGCGCTGCGCCTGCGGCCAGCAGGCCCAGCAGGGCGGCGCTTACGGCCAGCTGTTTCGGGTTCAGTTTCATTCTATCGTACCTCTTTGGGCGTTGAGTTTGCGGACGCTGTTTAACGGAACAAAACGCCCAGGGCCTCCATGACATATTCAAAGTAAGTCAGCTTGTCGTACTCGACACGGGCGGTCACGCTCATGCCGTTGGCCAGATCGACCTTGTCGCCGCTGTTGCTCACCACATAGGTGCTGTTGGGCTTGATGGTCATCTTGTAGTACGAGCCGGACTCGGTGGAGGTCACATCGCTGTCAATGGAAGTCACCGTGCCGGTCAGGTTGCCATAGGAATACTCCGACAGGCCGGTGATTGCGATCTTGCAGGGGTCGCCCACGTTGATGAGCGGCCGGTCGCTGACGGTCAGGGCCGCCACGATCTCCTGATCGCTGTTCTCGCTGGCCACGGTGGCCAGTGCCGAACCGGCGCTCAGCACCATGCCCACCTTATAAGGGGTGTCCATGTGGATGACGCCGGACGTGGGCGCATAGATGTAGTAATCGTTCGCACCGCTTGCCAGCGTATCCAGCTGGGCCTGAATGTTGTCGATGTTGGTCTGCACACTGGTCAGGTTGCTGGTGATGGACTGCAGCGTAGAGTAGTACAGCGCCTCGATCTCGCTCTGGTTCTGCTCCATCAGGGCCTTGATCTGCTCGTCGGAGTAGCCCGCCGCCTGATAGGGCGAAGCGTCAAAGGCCTTCTGCTGCACCTGGCTCTTGTAGCTCTCATACTGGTAATAGTAGGGCTGGTCGTCCAGGTCGGTCTCGCTGAAATAGTTTGTGTCGTCCTGAATGGACTTCAGCAGCTTTTCATACTGTGCCTTCTGCTTCTGATAGATCTCCAGCTGGCTCTTGTAGCTGTCCTGCTGCATGTCGATGTCGGTGCTCTTGACATGGGCGATGAGGTCGCCCTCGTTGACATAGCTGCCCTCCGAGATGTTGAGCTCGGTGATGGAGCCGGAGTAGCTGGACATGATATAGGTCTTGTTGCTTGCCTGCACCGTGCCGGTCGACTGGCTGACGTAGGTGCGGTAGTTCTGGGTGCTCCAGATGGTCAGGAAGACCAGCAGGCCCGCCACCAGAAGGATCATCGCGTAGCCAAAGGGCGGCACACGCTTTTCCATCATGATGCGGCGATCCTGCAGGTCGGAAAGGTTCTGAATGGTCGTCATAATCACTTGGTCTCCATAAAGACGTCGAGCACACCGTTGTCGTCGTCCTGATTGACATAGACGGTGTACGAATCGCCGGTCGTCTCGATCTCATGCTCGAACGCATAGATATCCAGTTTCTGGCTGGCGAGGTTGCTGTAGCTCATGGGGCCGGTGTAGTGGGCATACAGGCAGTTGCGCACCCGCAGCAGAGCGTCCATCTGGTAGCCGGGGTCCAGCCGGGGGATCAGCTGGTTGACCTGCTGCATGAAATAGATCTCCGCCGTGGGGTTGGGGCCCTTGCGCATCTTCACGCACTGCACGATGGGGCCAACCGGCATGGCGTCATGGCTGCGGATAAAGTTCTGCATCTGGGTCAGCACAATGGCCAGATTGCCCATATCCTCAACTTCCACCTTGCGCGACAGCACATTGGTCAGCTTCAGGGTCTTGTGTTCTGCAACTTGAATTTCTCTCATGGTATCGTCCACCTGTTTCTTTAGATTTCTCCCGCAAGTGCGGGGGTAATAGGCAATAGCCCTCTCAGTCAATGCTTCGCATTGCCAGCTCCCCCAAAGGGGGAGCCATTGGCATGTCGGGCAGGTCATTTCCTCACCCGTCAGCATCTTCGCCCTGCTCTCATTGGCAGCAGCATCTTACTTTTCCGAAACCGCCCACCGGCGCATTGTCAGAACCAATGCAACGCTGTCTTGTTGGAAAGCGCATTTCGCCTCTTTCAACATTGTCCGCAGAAATGCCGTCGAGATTCACGTATTGGCGGCTCATTCAACGTCACCTTTTGCTTCTTCGTCGAATACAGCGCGCCGTTCCCGGATCACACGGTCGATCTTACTGCACACATCACTGAATTGCGTTTCGATCTCGGCATTTGTAAAACGTAGAACTTCCAGATCGTATGCCTGCAAGCGCCTGCTCCGAGCTTCGTCCCGGTCTTGTGCCGCATTTTGAAGGTGAACCAGCCCATCCACTTCAACGATCAGATGTGCCGATGCACAATAAAAATCCACAACGAACGATTCAATGATTCGCTGTTTGTAGATCTTCACCGGATAATCCTTCAAAAACGCATACCACAACTTTCGTTCCTGCGAGGTCATTTTTCTTCGCAGACCCCGTGCAGTCTCCAGCATTTTCAGGTTTTTCAGGACACGCTCTTTCACCTGCACCATCCTCGGCTTCGTCTATGCTTTTTCATCCAGCAACCGCTGCCAATGAGGACAGCGCCCGGCTGTTTCCGGATCAACAAATAACTTGACCGACACGCCAGTGGCTCCCCCTCTGGGGGAGCTGGCACCGAAGGTGACTGAGAGGGCTATCACCTATTACTCACGTAATAAGTGACATTATAAAAATAAGGTGTGCCAGAAGGCTTACGCCTCCTGGCACACCATTACGAGGCATTATCATCAGCCCCGCCTACAATGTAGGGCGGTGCAAATGAAATACTCTACCTATTCAGGCTTGGTTAATTACCAAATAGAGCCAACGACATTGCCATCCGGATCCTTAAAGGTGTACTTAGCGGAAGGAGTGGACTTGAACAGCTTAACGTCGCCAGCCTTGTTAGCAACGGTAGCGTTGCCCAGGTTGTAGATAGCAGCAACGTTGCCCAGAACCTTAGCGAAGGTCTCACCAGCCTGGCCATTCTTAGCAACGAAGGTGCCCTTCAGGCTCTCGCCCAGGCCCTTCCAAGAAGCGCCCTCAGAGAAGACATAGCCAACGGTGCCGTGGACGAAGTTGTCAACAAAAGCGTTGCCCACCAGGGTAACAATGTTGGTGTTGAAGGTCTTGACGTTAGCAGCAGTCCAGATCGGAGCGGTAACAGCGCCGATAGCCTCGATCACGCCACCACCAACAACATAGGTCATTTCGTTCTCTGCGATAACAGAGTAGTTTGCAGGCATCATCATAATGAATTACTCCCTTCAAATGATTGAATCGAATTTAGGACTTCTTCAGGCTGCGCAACCATCCAAAGCCATTTTTATGTAATCGAGTGCGCACTCGATTGCAACTTAATAAGTGATTGCCTCACCGCCGTCGTCGTCTTCCTCGACCACTGCGGCGTGAGCAACGGGTTTCGGCTCTTCCTTCTTGCGGCGGAAGATGCCCTGCTGCAAGTTCCAAAGCTCGTAATACTTGCCCTGTTTTGCCAGCAGTTCATCGTGTGTGCCGCGCTCCACGATCTCGCCGTGATCCATGACCAGGATCTGGTCGCAGTCACGAACGGTGGACAGGCGGTGTGCCACGATGAGCATCGACTTGTCAGCCAGCTGGTTGTAGATCATATCAAAAATGGTATTCTCTGTGCCAAAGTCCAGGCTGCTGGTCGATTCGTCCAGAATGTAGAGGTTCGAGTCCTTCAGGAAGGCACGAGCCAGGGCAATGCGCTGCTTCTCACCACCGGACAAGCCGTTGCCGGCTTCCTCCAGATAGGTGTTGTACTGCAGCGGCAGCTTGCGGATGAACTCATGTGCATCTGCCTTCTTGGCGGCGTCCTTGACCTGCTCAAGGGTAGCTTCCGGACGCGAGATCCGGATATTCTCAAACAGAGTCTTGCTGAACAGCTCGACATTCTGCGGGACGTAAGAGATCGCACGACGTACCGATGCGTTGGTATACTCGTTGAGGTTGATACCGTTCACATCAATTTCGCCGCTCTCCGGCTCATAATACTTGAGCAGGAGTTTGGTGATGGTCGATTTGCCGCTGCCGCTGCTGCCGACCAGCGCCACCTTCTGCCCCTGCGGGATGGTGAAGGAGATGTGATTCAGCGCGGGGCTGCGGTTGCCATATCGGAACGTGACATCTTTGAATTCGATGTCGCCTTCGATCTGTTCCATCTCGGTGTGCTCTTCATCTTCGGCCTGTTCCGATTCATAATCCATGATCTCGGTCAGGCGCTTCATGGAGATATCGGCTTCCTGAATCGACATCTGCATCGAGATCAGGTCGCTCACCGGAGAAGTAAAGTAACCAGACAGCGTGGTGAATGCCATATAGCCGCCCAGTGTCAGCTCACCATTCAACACCTGCATGATGCCCACGTAAGTGGTCACCATATTCAGCAGGGTAGAGATCACCATCGACACCAGAGACTGGCCGGTGCTGATCTTGCTGGATCGGAGGCTGATCTTCAGGCTCTTGATGTACTCGCGTTCCAGAGCTTCCAGCTCGCGGTCTTCGCAGGCATTGCACTTGATGGTCTCAATGCCGCGCAGGCTCTCGATCATCTGGCTGTTCAACATTGCGGACTGCTGCATCGTCTCTTCATTGATCCGCTTGTACGGCTGCTTGAAGATGATGACGAGGAGCAGGCTCAGCGCGGTGCTGAACAGGGTGAGCGAGAACAGCGAGGAGTTCATCCGGAACAGCACGATGCCAACGCCTACGGCCATCACCACGTCCATCACGATGGTCATCGCGATGTTGGTCAGGACCGATTTGATGGTGCTTGCATCGGAGTAACGGGTGGTGATTTCACCGGTCTTCCGCGTTGCGAAGAACTTCATCGGCAGTTTGTACACATGCTCGAAGTAGCCCAGCATCAGCGGAATGTCGATCCGGATGGACAGGAAGATCAAGATCCACTGGCGAACCGTGCTGAGCAGGTTGCTCGTGAGGTTGACCACGCTGAACACGAGGATCAGGGTGACGAGTAAGTTCTTCAACCCATACGGAAGCACCTCATCCATCAGTGCTTTGTTGAACACTGTGGAGACGATGCCGATGACCGTAAGGATCACCGAACAGAGGATTGCATAAAGAAAAAGTTTTTTCTGGGGCCAGAGCAGGTCAAAATACCGTTTGAGCATGTGGTACTTGCCGGTGCTCTTATCCCCCTTGGCGTTTGCATCGGTGCTGGTGCCGTTGATGCTGGCGCCAGCTTTCTTTGCCTTGCCGCCCTTGAACTCCGATGTGGGGTTCATCAGCAGCAGAACGCCTGTGAAGTTTTTATAGAAGTCGTCCAGGCTGATCTTTTCGAGGTCCTTGGCAGGGTCGCCGATGACGACGTAGTCCTTGCACTTGTACTTCTTGGAAGCGTCAGCCTTTTTTTCTTCTTCCTTCAACACATGCTTGCGGCGGGCATCATCGTCCTTGATCGTGGTCTTCTTGAAGATGACCACAAAGTGGGTCAAACCCTGATCGGTGATGACCTGCGCAATGCAGGGAAGTGTGAAATCACTCAGAAAATTCTCGCGGTCCACTCGGACAGCGGCCGTATTGAAGCCAAGCTCATTGGCGGCTTTCTGCAGGCCTATGAGGTTCGTGCCCTTCATGTCGGTTCCCATCATATCGCGTAAGCGGGTGATGGTGATTTCCTTTTTGTAATGGAGGCACACCATTGCGAGACTGGCAGCTGCACAGTCGGTCGTGTCGTGCTGCCGCACATAGGTATAACGCATAGATGTTTCCTTTACAAGAGACCGACAACCTTCGGAAACGATCTCTTCTCTGTGTTCTAATATTCAAAACTGCCTTCCATATTCTAGCATATTGTGCGGAAATGTACAAGTAAGACTTTGTACGTATCACGCAGACAGCAGACAGGATGCAGATTTTGACGCAGGAGAAAAGGTTCTGTCACGCTCCATCAAAAGCAGCGCATAGCCCTCTGCTTTGCCCTGCCCTGCGGAGAACCAAGGCAAAGCAGAGGCCAAGCTGCTATCAAAAAGAAGGGAGCGCCTACCCTTTGATCTACCAAGCGCTTCAGGAAACTTCCTAAAGCTTAGATGCAGTATACCACAATCTGACAGCTTCTTCAAGAGGACATTTTTTAAGAAACCGTTAATTTTGAAGAAAGTGTGAAAGATGTCACAAAATAGTTACAACCCGCATCTATGAAAAAGGCGGCAGGTGTGATTCCCGCCGCCGATTTGTTGGCGCCTCTTGCCTGACTCGAACAGGCGACACCCTGATTAACAGTCAGGTGCTCTAACCGACTGAGCTAAAGAGGCATCTATCCAGAGCTTTACAGCGGTAAAAGCTGCTGCGAGTAGGATTATACCTCTTTTGCCTATATTTTGCAAGTCTTTTTCGAAAATTTATGAAAAAAGCTTTCAGGCGGGGCAAGCAGTCGTGAATCGAGACAGCGGAGCCCGGTCGTTCCCGATTGCAGAAAACTTCGCTCGTCCAGCACGACCACCACCGACTCGCCAGTGGTCATCCTCCCTCTGTCGCTATTCGCGACATCTCCCTCCGGCCGGAGGGAGTCTTTCCTACCAGGGGAGCTGGCATCGCGAAGCGATGACTGAGAGGTTGTACCAAAGTCCACCTCCCCCGTTTCCTGCAAATTTTTCGTCCTCCTCCTGCTATAATCTCCCAAAAGGGGGCGGGGCTTATCCGGGCCGTGATCTATCTCGATGTTCTTCTGCTGGTCAACTTTCTCACGACTGCGCTGTTTCTGCTGGCGGCAGGGCTGTTGTGCGGCGTGAGCACGTCGGGCGGGCGGGTCGTAGGCGGGGCGCTGGCCGGGGCGGCAGCCTCCCTCATCCTGCTGGCCCCTGCCCTGCCGTGGCCGGTATCGGCCGGATATCAGCTGGCCTCCGGGGCCGGCATCGTCCTGCTTGGCTATGGGTTTCCGGGTGGGCGGTGTTTTCTGCGGCTTCTGGCATGGTTCGCAGCCCTTCATTTTGCACTGACGGGAGCCGTGCTCCTGCCCGGCGCACAGGCCAACAATTTCAGCATCTACCTTCCCCTCTCGCCGGGGCTGTTGCTGGCCTGTGCCGGAGGCGTGTATCTGGCTGTGCAGGGCATCCTGCGGTTTCTGGGCCGGAACGGCGGGCAGACGTTTCCCGTCACTCTGCAAATTGGCAGCGCATCCCTCCCGCTCCGGGCCTTCTGCGACACCGGTTTCTCGGTGCAGGAACCGCTTTCAGGCCGGGAAGTTGTACTCGTGCGCTTTGTCGCCGTGCAGAACACCCTGCCCGACCCGCTGCGCTCCTACTTATCCGCTTACTTCGCGTCCCCTTCCACCCTGCCGCCGCCCGAACTCGGCCTGCGGTTCGTCCCCTGCACCACGGTAGCCGGACACTGCATCCTGCCCGCCGTCCCGGCTGTACTGGCTTCGGCTCCGGCTCAGCCGCTCTATGCAGCCTTCTGTGACCTTCCGCCCCCGCCGGGCGGCTGGGAGCTGTTGCTCTCGCCTGCCGTTGTGCCCGATGCTGCGTTCCGATGAGCCGTTGAACCTCTCAGTCTCGCCCTCATTGGCAGCACCCAAGAATCCCGCCCACAAAAAGGAGGCTTTTCGTTGAATCACCTGTTATCGTTTTTCCGTCGGCTGTACGTCCTGTTCGTCTGCCCCGGCGCTGCCCACTATGTCGCCGGGGCGCCCAGCCTGCCGCCGCCCCTGACGCCGGAGCAGGAAAAAGCCCTGCTCGCTCGGATGATGGCAGGCGACCGCGCCGCGCGGGATGACCTCATCACCCACAACCTGCGGCTGGTGGTCTACCTTGCCAAAAAGTACGAAAACACCGGCGTCCCTGCCGAAGACATGATCTCCATCGGCACCATCGGGCTGATCAAAGCGGTCAACACCTTCACGCCGGAACGAAACATCAAACTTGCCACCTACGCAAGCCGCTGCATCGGCAACGAGATCCTGATGTATCTGCGCAAAAGCTCCAACCGCCGCCAGGAGGCCAGCATCGACGAGCCTTTGAACGTGGACGGCGACGGCAACGAGCTGCTTCTCTCCGACATCCTCGGCAGCGACGAGGATCTGGTCAGCCAGCGGCTCGAACAGAGCGCCGAGCGGGCCACCCTCCGGCAGTCGGTGGCCCTGCTCTCCCCGCGGGAGCGCCAGATCATGGAACTGCGCTTCGGGCTGCTGGACGGCGTCGAGCGCACCCAGAAAGAGGCCGCCGATGCCCTCGGCATCAGCCAGAGCTACATCTCCCGCCTCGAAAAACGCATCATCCGGGAATTGAAAAAGAAGCTGGAGGACTGAGCGGGCAAAAATTCCCACGCATGATTTCCCTGCCCACGCCCCATACTTCCGGTAACGTCAAAACGAAACCGGAGGGGCGCGGATGTACAACAAAGTCGAGCTCTGCGGGATGGATACGGCACAGCTGCCTGTCCTGACCGAAGCACAGAAGCGGGAGCTGCTGACGCGGGTCCATGCGGGCGATGCCGCCGCCCGCCAACAGATGATTGAGGGCAACCTGCGGCTGGTGCTCAGCGTGGTGCAGCGGTTCGCCCAGCGGGGCGAGAATCTCGACGACCTGTTTCAGGTAGGCTGCATCGGGCTGATCAAGGCCATTGACAACTTTGATCCGGCCCAGAACGTGCGGTTCTCCACCTACGGCGTCCCGATGATCATCGGCGAGATCCGCCGCTTTCTGCGGGACAACAACGCCCTGCGGGTCAGCCGGTCGCTGCGGGATACGGCCTATAAAGCCATGCAGGCGCGGGAGACGCTGGAAAAGCAGCTGGGCCGGGAGCCTACAGTGAACGAGATCGCGCAGCAGGCGGGCCTGTCCCGCCGGGAGGTGACGGCGGCGCTGGAGTCGGTGGTGGAACCGCTCAGCCTTGAGGAGCCGCTCTACACCGACGGCGGCGACGCCATGTATGTCATCGACCAGGTGCGTGACCCCGACGGCGAGGACAGCTGGATCAGCGGCCTGCAGTTCCGGGAGACCGTCGCGTCCCTGACCCCGCGCGAAAAGCGGATCATGGAGCTGCGCTACCTCAAGGGTGAAACGCAGATGGAGGTGGCGCGGGAGATCGGCATCAGCCAGGCGCAGGTCAGTCGGCTCGAAAAGGCCGCGCTGGAACAATTCCGCAGCAAATAGCAGCAAAAGCGGCACACCCTTATATAACCTATCTATAAGGATGCGCCGCTGCTCTTATTTTTTGCCGTATTTCCGGCGGGTGGCCGCTCCGCCCCGCAGATGCCGCTCGGCCTTGTTCCGGGCCAGCACTGCCTGCACCCGCTGGAACAAGTCGGGGTCCCCCCGCCGCAGCCGGGACGAAACATCCTTGTGCACGGTGGATTTGCTGCACCCGAACGCCCGCGCTGCGGCCCGCACCGTTGCGCTGTTTTTTGCGATGTACTCCCCCAGCAGTGCGGCCCGCTGTTCCGGTTCCACTTTCATGCCCTGTCCCCTCCTCCGCAAGACTCCTTGGTAAAAAATATGAGGCGGAGGGGCGCAATATGCCCGCCGGGGCTTGACTTTTGGCGTCGGACGACTATACTGAGAGACGGACATGAAAACAGGGGCGCCGAAAGGCTGAGATCCGCACACTGCGGAGTACCCTTGAACCTGATCCGGGTAATGCCGGCGTAGGTAGTTTGCGGAATGTTCCCATCTTTCACAAACGAAGCCTCTACGCCTGCTGATCGCAGGCGTATTTTGTTTTTGTGTACTATATTTTTAGAGGAGCGAATCCAAAATGTCGAATTCCTATTCCAAGACCCGCATTCTGGTGGAGTGCGCCCTGATGATCGCCATCGGCACCGTGCTGTCGAACATCAAGATCTTCACCATGCCCAACGGCGGCAGCGTCACCCTGCTGAGCATGCTGCCCTTTGTGCTGGTGTCCTTCCGCCATGGCGTCAAGTGGGGCCTGTTCACCGGCCTGGTCAACGGCTGCCTGCAAATGCTGCTGGGCTTCTGGGCACCCCCGACGCCCACCTTCCTGTACTTCCTGGGCGAAGTCCTGCTGGACTACCTCATCGCCTTCATGGCGCTGGGCACGGCTGAGCTGTTTGCCCGCCCCTTCAAAAACCGGATGGTCGGCGTGGCTTTCGGCACCTTTATGGCCGGTGTGCTGCGCTTCCTGTGCAGCTTCCTCTCTGGCGTACTCGTCTGGGGCAACCTGAACGAAGGCCTGAGCGCCTGGACCTACAGCCTGGTCTACAACGCCAGCTACATGCTGCCGGAGACCCTGCTCACCGTGGTGGCCGCTGTGCTGCTCATCAAGGTGGCCCCGCAGATCTTCGACCGCCAGTACACCAAGGCCTGATTTTTCACGCACCATCGCGCCCCGGCAGGTCCACCGCCCGCCGGGGCGCTTTTCTCTGCAAAAACTTCGCAGGAAATTCGAAAAAAGTGTTGACAGCGTCCTTTCATGCTGGTATAATAACTCACGTCGCAAGACACGAAACCAAACATGTGGGGGATTAGCTCAGCTGGGAGAGCGCTTGCATGGCATGCAAGAGGTCACCGGTTCGATCCCGGTATTCTCCACCAAAAAAGCACTGTACTTCGTAGGAAGTATGGTGCTTTTCTTTTTGCTGAAGCCGGTTTTTGGGGCTGCATTGATTCGCCTGCACCATTTTCAGGTTTTTGCAGGTGGTCGAGTTACGCCCCCGCGATTCCGCGCTATGCAACAAAAGAGAGGCATCTTCGTCTGGGTACAGCACAGACGGAAACGCCTCTCGTTTTCGTTTTTGAACGATCTTATTCGTAGTCGATGGGCAGGGTGGGCAGGCCGTTGAGCTCCAGCCCGGCGGTGTGCCCGGCGATGTACTGATAGTAGCCCTGGGCAGCGATCATTGCGCCGTTGTCGCCGCAGAACTTGAGCTCCGGCAGGTAGACTTTGGCACCCAGCTTCTGTGCGCCGTCGTTGACGAGCTGGCGCAGCCGGCCATTGGCTGCGACGCCGCCCGCCAGGCAGACCTGCTTCGCTCCGGTGTCGGCTGCGGCCAGGAGCAGTTTTTCGGCCAAGATGCCTGCGATGCGCTCCTGAAAGCTGGCGGCAAGGTCGGGCACATTGACTTCCTCGCCCTTCATCTGGGCCTTGTTCACCTCATTGAGCACGGCGGTTTTCAGGCCGGAAAAGCTTACGTTGTACTTGCCGTCCACATGGGGCACCGGCAGGCGGTAGGCCTTGGGGTCGCCGGTCTTGGCAGCGTTGGCAACGCTCGGCCCGCCGGGGTAGGGCAGACCTAGCGTCCGCGCCACTTTGTCAAAGGCTTCGCCCGCCGCATCGTCCACGGTGTGGCCGAGGATGTGGTAGTGGGTGTAGTCCTGCACTTCCACGATGTGGCTGTGGCCGCCGGAGGCCACCAGGCAGAGGAAGGGCGGCTTGAGTTCCGGGTGGGTGAGGTAGAGCGCCGCGATGTGACCGCGCAGATGATGCACCGGCACCAGCGGCTTGTTGGCCGAGTAGGCCAGCCCTTTGGCGAAGTTCACGCCCACGAGCACGGCCCCGATGAGGCCGGGCGCAAAGGTGACGGCCACGGCGTCCACGTCGTCGATGGTCTTGCCGGCATCCAGCAGGGCCTTTTTCACGGTGGAGCTGATGAACTCGCAGTGGCGGCGGCTGGCGATCTCCGGCACGACGCCGCCATACAGCGCCTGTTCTTTTACGCTGGTGGAGACGACGTTGCTCAGCAGATGCCGGCCATCCTCCACCAGGGCTGCGGCGGTCTCGTCGCAGGTGGATTCGATTCCTAAAACGATCATAGTATCAATGGGCCTCCAGCCAGTTTTTGCCGGTGTGCACGTCGGTGCTCAGGGGCACGGCGTACTGCACACAGCCTTCCATCTCTTCCCGCAGGATGGCGGCGGCCTTTTCGGCCTCAGCCTCCGGTGCCTCCACGATGAGTTCATCGTGGACGGTCAGAATGAGACGGCTTTCCATTTTCTCGTCCCGCAGACGCCGCCAGACCCGCACCATGGCCAGCTTGATGACGTCGGCAGCTGTGCCCTGAATGGGTGTGTTGCGGGCCATCCGCTCGCCGCTGGCCCGGATGTTCCGGTTGGCACTGGTCAGCTCCGGCAGGGCGCGTCGGCGTCCGAACAGGGTGGAAACGTAGCCGCACGCCCGCGCGTCGGCGATGGTCTTATCCATGTAGCCGCTCACCTTGGGGAACGCGGCCAGATAATTTTTGAGGAAGGCGTCCGCCTCTTTGACGGAGACGCCGATGTCCTTCGAGAGGCTGTACGCGCCCTTGCCGTACATGATGCCGAAGTTGATGGCCTTGGCCGAAGAACGGATGCGGGGCGTGACGGCCTCCAGCGGAAGGTTGTAGATCTTGGCGGCGGTGGAGCGGTGGATGTCCTCTCCGCTGCGGAAGGCCTGCTGCATGTGTTCGTCGCCGGTGATGTGGGCGAGGATGCGCAGTTCGATCTGGCTGTAATCGGCATCCACCAGCACACAGCCGGGCTTTGCGATGAAGTAGGCCCGCAGCTGGCTGCCCAGCTCCGTGCGGATGGGGATGTTCTGCAGGTTGGGGTTGTCGGAGGAGAGACGGCCAGTGCGGGCTTCGGTCTGGTTGAAGCGGGTGTGGATGCGGCCATCCTCCGCGATGACCTTCAGCAGGCCCTCCACATAGGTGGAGTTCAGCTTCTGGTAGGCGCGGTACTGCAAAATGTCCTCGACCAGCGGGTAATCCCGCAGGGACTCCAGCGTCTCGGCGTCGGTAGACCAGCCGCGCTGGGTCTTTTTGCCGTGGGGCAGACCCATGGTATCGAAGAGCATCTCGCCCAGCTGCTTGGGGCTGTTGGGGTTGAAGCTGGTGCTGCCGGTCTCCATCTGGATGCGGGCCAGCACCTCCGAAAGTTCGCTGCGCATCCGCAGGCCGAACGCCTCAATGCCGTCCCGGTCCACCAGAATGCCGGTGCGGGTCATGTCGGCCAGCACCTGGGCCAGCGGGAACTCGATGTCATTGTACAGCGCATCCTCGTCCCGCGCGGTGATCTCAGCCTTCATCCGGGCAAAGAGGTCGGCCAGCGAACCGGCATCGGGCCAGGCCTCACAGGTGAACGCGGCCTGTGCCTTGTAGCTTGTCAGCAGCTCGGAGACCTGATATTTCGAAGCCGAGGCGTCCAGCAGGTAGGCGGCCAGCTTGCCGTCCCACACGATGCTGCTGCCCCAGCCGCCGTGGGCCATGGCCAGCGCGTAGAGCGGGGCGGAGTCGAAGACGTCCAGCGTCACGGCGGGGTCATCCAGCAGGCGGACCAGCGCGTCGTCCGACAGGGGATAGACGGTGGTGTCCTGCACGGCATACCAGGCTTCCGGCTGAAGCACGACGTTTTTCGTGCCCTGCTTGCCGGTCACTGCAGGCCGCGCGGCCAGCAGGTAATGCCCGGACGGCGTCAGGGGCAGGACGTCCACGCTGCCCTCCACGGCGGGCAGCGTCTCCGGGTCGGCCGCCGGGGCGACGCCGTCCAGCCCGAACCGGGGGATGAGGGAGTGAATCTCCAACTCCTGCAGGAGCTTCACGGCAGCGGCCTTGTTGCCCTCGCCCACCTTGTAAGCGCCCTCGGCGGTGTCGATGGGCGCATCGGTGCGGATGGTGCCCAGCAGATGGCTCAGCTCGGCATCGGCCTTGCATTCCAGCAGGTGCTCCCGCTGCTTGGGCTTGATGGTCTTGTCGTCGATATTGGCATACACATTTTCCAGTGTGCCGAACTTCTGCACCAGCGCGAGAGCGGTCTTTTCGCCGATGCCCCGCACACCGGGGATGTTGTCGGACGTGTCGCCCATCAGGCTCTTCACCTCGATGAGCTGCCGGGGCTGGATGCCGTATTTTTCCTCAATGGCGGCCACATCCATGGCCACGGTCTTGCTGCGGCCCATGGCGGTGGTGGCCAGCAGGACCGTGGTGCTCTCGCTCACCAGCTGCAGGCTGTCGCGGTCTCCCGTGGCCAGGAAGCAGTCGTCCCTGCGGGCATCACAGGCTGCGGCCAGGGTGCCCAGGATGTCGTCGGCCTCCCAGCCCTCGGCCGTCACTTCCCGGTAGCCCAGGTCGGCCAGCAGCTCCTTCAGCACCGGCATCTGCTGCGCCAGCTCTTCGGGCATCCCATGGCGGGTGGCTTTGTAGCCATCGTACATCTTGTGGCGGAAGGTGGGGGCTTTGAGGTCGAACGCGACGGCGACCTCGTCCGGGTCGCACTCCTTGAGCAGGGAGAGCAGAATATTCAGAAAACCATAAATGGCGTTGGTATAGCGGCCGTCCTTGGTGGTCAGCAGCTTGATGCCGAAAAAGGCACGGTTCGCGATGCTGTTGCCGTCAATGACCAGTAAACGCATAGGCTTTGATCCTCCGTAACATAATTTCACATCTTATAGTATAGCACAAAGCGGAGGATATCGGAGGATTTTTTGAAAATTTTTGATGTAGCCCCTCTTCGTACAACCTCTCAGTTGAGCCTGCGGCTCGCCAGCTCCCTTGGTAAGGGAGCCTCTGGCGAAGAGGGAAAGCGTTCGGTCCTGCCAAGGCCTCTCCGATCCGGAGAGGCAGCACCGAAGATGCCGGAGAGGATCACGCCTCGATCTGGATCGCGCTCACCGGGCAGGCCTGGGCAGCGTCCACAGCCTGGGGTACTGCCTCGGCGGGGATCTCACCCAGAAGGGCCACGGCCAGGGTGCCCTCCATCGTGAATACCTCCGGGCAGAGCCCTGCACACTGGGTGCAGCCGATGCAGAGGTCCGGGTCAACGAATGCTTTCATGGAATGCTCCTCCTTCCAATTTGGGATGCTGCTAGTTTTCCCGCCGGGGCGTGGAAATATCCCTATGCTTTTCGGTGCAAGTATGGTACAATAGGCTGAGACTTTCCGGGAGGATGAAACGATGAACATTCAGATCTTCGGCACGAACAAGTGCTTCGATACCAAAAAGGCCCAGCGCTATTTCAAGGAGCGGGGCGTCCGGTTCCAGATGATCGACCTGAAGGAAAAAGGCATGAGCCGGGGCGAATTTGAGAACGTGGCCCGCGCGCTGGGCGGCTGGGAAAAGCTGGTGGACCCGGCGGCGAAGGACAAACAGACCCTTGCGCTGCTGGACGCTCTGGTGGACTGGCAGAAGGAGGACAAGCTGTTCGAGAACCAGCAGCTGTTCAAAACGCCCATCGTTCGCAACGGGCGGCAGGCCACCGTGGGATATCAGCCCGATGTCTGGAAGAGCTGGGAATAACACGCGCTTTCACAAAAAATCCACGCGCCGGATTTTGCACTTTGGGGCGAATCGTGGTATACTAAAACACAGTGTGGCCCCTACGATATCCAATTAGGAGACGAATAGAATATGAAAACCTATATGACCCCGGAAGAACACGCCCGGCTCCACCGCCGCCGCGCCCGGCAGGCACTGGGCCTGCTGGTGGCGGTGCTGGTGCTGGTGGGTGCCGTGACCGTGGTGCGCGCCGGTGTGCGCACCGTGGCAAACCTGTTCGACGATACCCAGCAGCGGCAGGAGTATGAGGACAAGCTCGAAGGCCTGGTCCTGTTCGACCCCGTTCCCTTTGACGGCATCGAGAACATCGACGACCTGACCCTGCGCGAAGCGGCGGTCTGGGGCTGCGTGTACAGCATCCAGGAGACCCAGGGCGGCTTCGACAATTACAACACCGACCCCGATACCGAGCAGCTGCTGCTTCCCTCGGTGGATGTGGACGCCTATCTGGCCAAGCTCGTGGGCCCCAGCTTCAAGATGACCCACAAGAGCTTTGAGATGGATGATATGACCGTCGAATTTGACGAGACGACCCAGTGCTACAAGATCCCGGTCACGGGCAGCGTGGGCATCTACCGCGCCACCGTCACCCGGCTGTTCAAGAAGGACGGTCTGCTCCATGTCACGGTGGGCTATATCCCGACCCAGAGCGCGGATGACAGCATCCTGAATGCGGCTTCCGATACGCCCACCAAGTATATGGACTATCTGTTCAGCCGCCAGAGCGGCAGCTGGTATCTGACCGGCCTGACCGACAGTGAGACCAAGCCCGAAAGCACCGCGTCGTCGGCTGCCGCTGAGCCGATGCCGCTGGCGGACAGCGAGGTGCAGGACGCCATCCTCGCCACAGCGGGTGACTCCGCTGCCGCCAGCGAAGCGGCTTCCGGGGAAGCAGCCCCCGCTTCAGAGCCGGCCGACAGCACCGCCGCCGAGAGCAGCGCAGCCGATGCCGGCAGTGAAGCAGCATCGCAGAGCGCGGCAGGGTAAGCTCCAAAACCGAATGAGAGAACAACACCCCCGGTCCGGGACGCGGCAAACGTCTCAGGCCGGGGGTGTTGTTCATTTTCTGGGAATCTCAGCAGACCAAAGCCTCATCCGTTGGCCTTTTCATCCCATCCGCTGGATTTGACGATCTGCCCATCGATGGTGCACCAGAGGGCCTCGACGCCGTCGAGGCTCTCGACAATGGCCTGGCCTTCTTCCAGCGGCATGCAGAACAGGCCGGTGGTCAGGCAGTCGGCGACGCCGGAATCGGGGGCCAGCACACTCACGCCGTCAAAGTAAGCGGCGGGCCAGAGGGTGGCGGGGTCGATGAGGTGGTGGTAGCGCACACCATCGACAAGATAGTAGCGCTGATAGTCGCCGCTGGTGACGAGGGAGAGATCACTCATTTTGACAGCGGCCACCGAGGAGGAGCTGCCGGTGTAGACGTCCGAAGCGTTCCACGGGTCTTCCACACCGCCGACCCACTGGGAGCCGTCGGGCTTGGTGCCGATGGCCCGCAGATTGCCGCCCACGCTGATGAGAGCGCTGGTCAGGCCGCGGGCCTCGGCAGCCTGGGCGACCATCTCCACAGCGTAGCCTTTGCCCACGCTGCCCACATCCAGAGACATCTCCGGGTCGGTCAGGTAGACCGTTCGGGCGGCGTCGTCGATGACGAGGTCGTGGATGTCGCAGTGCTGGGCGGCAGCATCCAGCTCGTCCTGCGTGGGCAGCTGGTTGTTGCTGTCGTCGGTGTCGGCGAGGGCAGCTTCACGATAATTGTGCCAGATGTTGAGCACACTGCCCATGGCGATGTTCAGCTTGCCGTCGGTGGTGTCGTACATGGTCTGGGCCAGCTCCAGCATCCCCAGGATCTTGTCCTCCACGGTCACGGGGGCAAGGCCGGCGTTGTCGTTGATGGTCTTGACGTTGGTGATGCCGTCGTAGTCGTTGTAGATGTCGTAGAGCTTGTGATATTCCAGCAGGTCGGCGTGGAGTGCGTCCATCTGGGCGGCAAACTCCTCCTCGCTGCCGCAGTAGGCGATGACCTGGGTCACGGTGTCAAAGGCGTCATAGAACACGGTGGAGTAGCGCTGCGGGCCGTCGGCGGTGCTGGAAGCGCCGGACGAAGCGGCACTGCCGCAGCCGGCCAGCAGGCTCAGGCAGAGCGCGGCAGACAAGAAAACAGACAGGATGCGTTTCATGCGTGGGCGGTCTCCTTTGCAGCGGTGAAGGCGGTGTGCTCCTCCTGCAGATGGGCCAGCAGGTCGCCGAAGACCCAGTTCTTGTTGGAGGGGGTCACGAGGGCTTTGAGCGGGATATTCACCTGAGCCTGCTTCATGAGGTCGAGCAGGGTGTCCACGTCTTTGTCCTTGAAGTTGGCGAGGACAAGGGCCGACGGGTAGGCATTCGGGTCCAGCACCAGCGTGCGGGGCGCTTTGGTCTCCACCTCACCCAACAGCTGGGCGACGGTCTTGCCTGCATCGGCAGGGGAGACGAGGAGGAGCTTCATGCCAAAGGCAGGGGCCATGCCCTCCAGGATGCCGCGGTCGGCGGCGGACAGATTCCAGCCCAGTGCCAGCGGGATGCCGGCGTTCTGGTTGCGTGCGATATGTGCTTTCATAATGATACCTCTTTTTAAAGGACAGATTCAAAATACACTATAGTATACCATAAATAAGAGCAAAAGAAAACAAAAACTCCCCCAGTCATCGCGCAGCAGACTGAAGGAGGATGTAAAATGCCTTAGTTCAGCTTTTTGCCAAAGAACTCCACTTCCTTGCCAATGAACTGCATCAGCTCGTCGAACTGGTCAGGGGTCAGGCTCTGGGCACCATCGCACTTTGCCTTGGCGGGGTTGTTGTGCACCTCGATCATCAGGCCGTCGGCAC
>OKSA01000814.1_pt1 | contig 30096 bp, 16 predicted proteins | sample 1601181 | NCBI WGS metagenome assembly OKSA01 (sample SAMEA3541538, study PRJEB24748) | human gut metagenome | biome: human gut; feature: human-associated habitat; material: faeces | place: China | collected 2012
GGCACAGGTTGGGGACTTTATAAAGCGGCTCCTGCAAGTTTTCATTTTGAAAAGGTGGAAGAAGTGGGTTTTGATTGGATTTTCGATGCATTTCAAGATAAGGATGGAATGATATGGTTCGCTTCCATGGGAAACGGATTATGGAAGCATGATCCGGGAAAGAATAGCTTTAAAAAGTATACTTATGAGGAAGGTAAGGAGAATACATTGGGATCCAATTCTGTCAGTTCGGTAATGCAGGATAGTAAAGGGCGGATTTGGATTTCCACTGATCGTGGTGGAATTTGTCGTTACAATTCTCAAACGGATGATTTTACCTCTTTTTCCATTAAAGACGGTTTGCCGGATGATGTGGCTTATAAGATATTGGAAGATGAGCAATCAAATTTATGGTTCGGGACAAATCGGGGGCTGGTCAGGTTTAATCCGGAATCGAAGGACGTGCGGGTATATACTACTAAGGATGGTTTGTTAGGGAATCAGTTTAATTATAAGTCAGCTTTGAAGGGGGAGGATGGTAAGTTTTATTTTGGCGGTATAGACGGATTGATTGCATTTGATCCTAATTCTTCGGAAAAAATCAATTTCTTGCCACCTGTTTATATCTCAAAATTCAGTATTTATAATCAGGAGATAACAGTTCATACTCCTAATTCTCCTTTGAAAAAGTGTATAGAACATACGGATGAAATCGTATTGCCTTATGATCAGTCAAATATTAGTTTTGATGTTGCTTTATTAAGTTATTCTACTACGGAATCCAATCAATACTATTATAAGTTGGTTCCCTTGGATAAAGATTGGATAAGAGCGGCAAGTAATCAGAATATCTCTTATGCAAAATTGCCTCCGGGAAATTATACTTTACAGGTTCGGGCTACCAATAGTGTCAAAGAAGGTCCCTATGCTACCCGGTCTTTATCTATTGTTATTCTGCCTCCTTGGTGGCAGTCGGTTTGGGCTTATTTCCTGTATATTATCTGGGGAATCTGTGTTGTACTTTGTTGGTTCTTCTGGTATAAAAGACGTAAAGAGAAACAGATGGAAGAAAAGCAGAAGTTATTTGAAGTTGAGAAAGAGAAAGAACTCTATGAATCAAAAGTCAGTTTCTTTACTGAGATAGCTCATGAGGTGCGCACGCCCTTGACATTGATTAATGGTCCATTGGAAGCCATTGAGGAAATGGATATCAAGGATCAGAAATTGAACAAAAATTTGAAAGTAATCGGGCAGAATACCAAGAGATTATTAGACCTGACCGGCCAGCTGCTTGATTTTCAAAAAATAGGAGCGAGTAAATTTGAATTGAAATTTGAAACGGTTGATGTAACGGCATTGCTGAATGAAACGATTACTCGTTTTGAGCCTACTATTCTGCAAAAGCAGAAAGAGTTATTGCAACATATTCCCCAAGAAAGAATTATGGCTGCCATAGATAAGGAGGCTATCACAAAAGTATTGAGTAATTTGTTGAATAATGCTTTGAAATATGCCCGTCATACCATTATGATAGATTTATTCCAAGATGGAGTAGATTTTACAGTTCGTGTTGTCAGTGATGGAGAAAAGATACCTGAAGCGTCCAGCCAGCAGATTTTTGAACCCTTTTATCAGGTAGAAAAGAAGAAGGATACAGTTCGGATGGGAGTAGGCATAGGGTTACCTTTAGCTCGTTCGCTAGCCACTTTGCATAAAGGCAGGCTTTATTTGGATATAGAACAACCGGAGAATACATTTGTTTTGACCATTCCTTTGAATAAGGAGGAAGTAAGGCAGCAAATAGAGAAGGTCGTTGAGCAAAATATAGAAGTATTGGATGAGGAAACATCAACAGAAACAGACCAGATGAAAGGTTATACTTTATTGTTAGTAGAGGACAATGAAAGCATGAGATCTTTTATCTTTGAACGATTGGAAGCCTTGTTTACAGTAGAAACCGCTGTGAATGGGCAGGAAGCGTTGGATATTTTACGTAGTAATCACATAGATTTGGTTATCAGTGATATAATGATGCCGGTGATGAATGGCTATGAATTATGTAAGGAAATAAAGGCGGATATTGATTTGTGCCATATTCCGGTTATTTTCCTTACCGCCAAGAACGATTTGGAGAGTAAGATTAACGGATTGAAGATAGGAGCAGAAGCTTATGTGGAAAAGCCTTTTTCTTTCAACTATTTGAAGACTCAGATTTTATCTTTACTCAGTAATCGAAGGAAAGAGCGTGAGGCATTCTCCAAACGTCCTTTTTTCCCTGTGCATAATATGCAGATGAACAAGGCGGATGAGGAGTTTATGAATAAAGTGATCAATGTGATTCAAGAGAATATCTCGGATGAAAATTTCAATGTGGAACGTATGGCTGATATCTTATGTATGAGCCGTTCCAGCTTGTTGAGGAAAATAAAGATTCTATTTAATCTTTCACCCATAGATTTCATCCGGTTGATCCGTTTGAAAAAAGCAGCCGAACTGATTCAGGAAGGTAAGTATCGTATTGGGGATATCTGTTATATGGTAGGAATAAACTCTTCATCTTACTTCAGCAAATTATTTTTAAAACAATTTGGAATGACTCCGAAAGAGTTTGAGAAACAGTATCAAACATCCAAGGAAAAAGTTAAAATAGATCTGACGGGAATCTCTGATTGAAAGAAATGCAGCAAAAAATGATGCATTTGCGGATTCTGCGGGTGCAGATGCGTCATTGCTGCAAAAATCCTATTTATTGCAGCGTTTGTATATTAACAGGTTGTCAAGATATGCCTACTTTTGACCATGCTTGAAAGGAAAAGAATTCCGAACAGTAAAGCAAACCTTAAGTAGATTTATCTCTTTGACAAACTAATAATATTATGAAGAATAATTGGTTAACTTTAAAATCATTGTTTCTCTGTGTTTCTGCATTGAGCGTTTCCGGTCTTATTTTATCCGGGTGTACTGAAAATGCAAATCTAAATGTAGGTGAATGGTCTTTGGAGTATGATGCTCACGCTAATGGTATTGATATCAGCAAAGGCTCTAAGCTTATTTATGATAATGTATATGCAGCTTATAAGTTGGCAGACAGTGTTGTTTCGACTCGTGATTATGCAAAGCATCATGTTTCTACAAAAAAAATCAATGATTATTTTGGAGAAGGGTATCATTATGAGGTGACTTATACCGGGAATAATCTGCCTGCACTGGTTCAATCTTTTTATGTATATCCGGCAAAGGATTATGTGCTGACAGATTTCACTTTGGAGAGTACGACTGAAATAGCTTCGAATTATATGGCACCGGTCAATGTGGACCGAATGCCTGAAGTATTGAACCAGGGAGAAAATAATCGTGCGCTTTTCATTCCTTTCGATAATGACTGTTGGATCAGATATCAATCTCATCCGCTCACATTTACAGAACTGACTAGTTATGAAGTCACTGCCATATTTAATAATGATGACCGTGAAGCTGTGGTGGTAGGTTCTGTAGAACATGATTCTTGGAAAACAGGTATAACAATAGGTAAAGGTAATATATATAATGTAGGTTCGTTGGTATGTTATGGCGGTATTGCCGATAAGACAACACGTGACTCGAAACCTCACGGTGCATTGAAAGGTACAAAAATCAAGTCACCTAAAATTTTAGTAGGATTTTTTGAAGACTGGCGTGAAGGTATGGAAGAATACGCTCAGGCTAATGCTGTGATTGCTCCGCCCAAAGCTTGGGGTAAAGCTGTTCCTTTTGGCTGGAACAGCTGGGGAGCATTGCAATTTAATCTGACCTATCCGAAAGCATTGGAAGTTTCTGATTTTTACAAAGAGAATTTGCAGTCCCGTCATTTTGTGAATTCGGATAATTTGGTTTATACAGGTTTGGATTCTGGTTGGAACAGTTTTTCAGAAGAGGAGTTGAAAGCTTTTGTGGATAAATGTAAGGCAAACGGTCAGGTAGCCGGCGTTTATTGGACTCCGTTTACTGATTGGGCTAAAAATCCTGAACGTGAAATAAAAGAAATTCCGGGGTATAAATATAAAGATGTGTATCTCTATGCAAATGGGAAACCGCAGGAATTAGACGGAGCTTATGCTGTTGATCCTACTCATCCGGCTATTGAAGCTATGATGAAACACACATCGGAGCTATTCCATCGGGCTGGCTTTGAATATGTGAAAATGGACTTTATGACACATGGAGCAATGGAAGCCGACAAATGGTATAATCCGGAAATACAAACAGGTATTCAGGGATACAACTATGGAATGCAATTGCTTGACAAATATTTTGGTGATATGTATATCAATCTTTCTATTTCTCCTGTTTTTCCTGCTCATTATGCTCAGTCCAGAAGAATTGCGTGTGATGCATGGAACAAGATGAAGGATACCGAATATACCTTAAATGCACTTTCATACGGTTGGTGGCAGGATAAGGTTTATCAGTTTAATGATCCTGACCATATTGTATTGCGTGATGCTACAGATGGTGAGAACAGAGCGCGTGTCACTTCGGGGGTTATCACTGGAATTTTCATTGCTGGAGATGATTTCAGCAAAGGCGGTTCTAAAGAGGTGAAAGAGAAAGCGATGAAATATTTGACGAATGCTGAGATCAATGCCATAGCCAATGGGGAATCTTTTCATCCTGTAGATGGAAATGGTGAAAAGTCAGAAAATCAGTTTGTACGCATGGATAAGGATGGTAAGGCTTATTATGCAGTGTTCAACTATATGGATCAAGAGTTGAAGATGACTACAGCTTTAGAGCGTCTAGGGTTGGATTCGTCAAAGGAATATAGGTTGAAAGAATTATGGAGTGGTATTGAAAGTACTGCTAAAACTAACCTGAACGTAACGGTTCCTGCATATGATGTCGCAATTTTCAAAGTGGAAGAATAAACCAATATAAACTTTAAATCGTACTTAAATTTACAAATTATGAAAAGAATTAGGCTTATTAATTTAATCCTTATCATGTTTTGTTGCTGTAATATGTTGGCACAGAACATAACGGTTACAGGACAGGTGGTGGATGTTACATCCGAACCTATCATTGGTGCAAGTGTAGTGGTAAAAGGTACAACCAATGGAACTATTACCGATTTTGATGGCAACTTTACATTATCAGTTCAGAAAGGGGAAACATTACATATTTCTTATATAGGATATGTTGCCCAAGATGTAAAAGTAATGGGTAATCAGCCTGTCAAAGTGGTGATGGCGGAAGATACTGAAACATTAGACGAAGTGGTTGTTGTAGGTACTTCGATGAAGAAGAGTGATTTGACAGGAGCTGTTGCCAGTGTCAGTTCTAAAGTTTTGGAAGAAAAACCGGTGACGAATGTAAATCAGGCTCTTCAAGGCCGTGTTGCAGGTGTGTTCATTTCTCAGCCTACACGTCCTACGGATGATGCATCTATTAAAATTCGTGGTATTAATACCATAAATGGATCTACGGACCCTATTTATGTCATAGATGGTATGGTTATGGATAATTCATTCTCTGGATTTAATGCGGTCAATTTGAATGATGTGGCTTCTATTGAGGTCTTGAAAGATGCATCAGCTACAGCTCTGTATGGTTCACGTGGTTCCAATGGTGTTGTTGTTATTACAACAAAGAAGGGTAAAAAAGGCGAAGGTAAAGTTTCTTATGATGGCTGGATTGGCTTTCAGACCTACGCTAATACTCCAAAAACAATGAATACCCGTCAATTATTTGAACTTAGAAAGGAAGCTTATACGAATGGTTATATGCAAACAAATCCTGACGGGGATGTCAATGCTTATGTCAATGATGTGATAATGGGATCGAATACTGTTTTTGCTGATTATGAATTCGATGCTTACGACAATAATAAAAATTATGATTGGCTGGATGCTGTGAGCCGTACTGGAGTACAACACAATCATGTAGTAAGTCTTTCGAATGGCAATGATAAAGGTTCTTATTATATTAGTTTTGGTTATACAGATAATAAAGGTGTAATTGAAAAGTCTGAACAAGAAAAATACACGGGACGTATTAATGCGGATCAACAGATTAAATCCTGGTTGAAAGTAGGTACTAATACAACTTTTACACGTACGGAGAACACATTGGTTGATGATGGAGTAATGAATCGTGCACGTTGTGCTAATCCGATGTTGGAAATTTCTGATGAGATTGAAACTTTAAATTGGCAAGGTATTTTTGATCAAAATAATTTTAATCCGTTACGATCTTTGAAAGTTGATAATGATTTGGTGTATAATCGTTTGTTGAGTTCTAATTATATTAATATCAATCCTATTGAAGGATTGAACTTGCGTTCTACTTTCTCTATTGATTATGCTCAGAAGCAGCAGAATAAATATACCCCGAATGATATTTATGAGTCGGAACGTTATGGAACACAAGGGGAAGCCAAAGATGATAGAGATACACGTACTGTATGGCAATGGGATAATTCACTGTCTTATGAAGTCTCTTTTGGCAAACATAAGTTGAATGCGATGGTTGGTACCAGTGCTACACGGACTACGTATAATTATATTAATGCTACGGCAACAGGGTTTGGCACTAATTTATTTGGATATCATAGTTTGGGATCTGGTTATAAAAAAGATCAGCGTGGCTTAAGTACAGCTTGGTCCGAGCAAACATTATTATCTTATATCGCTCGTGTTAACTATAACTATGCGGGTAAATATTTATTAACGGCGACTGCGCGTTACGACGGTTCTTCTAAATTTGCTAAAGGAAATCAGTGGGGTATTTTCCCGTCTGTGTCTGCAGCTTGGAATATTACAGAAGAAAAGTTCATGAAAAATCAGACAATTTTTGATCAGTTAAAGTTACGTGCCGGTTTTGGTATTGTTGGTAATCAGAATATTGATGATTTTGCCTATTTATCTTTATATAATGTCAGCTATACGGGTACTTCCGATACAGGTTATACAAATTCTTTTGTTTCCAATGGGCGACGTGGTACTCCGGATATTAGTTGGGAGAAACAAAAACAATGGAATTTAGGAGTAGATATGGCTTTCTTACAGAATAGAGTACGTTTGTCTGTTGATGCTTTCTTGATAAAAAATAAGGATTTGTTAATGAGTCATTCGTTACCTACGACTACTGGTTTCAGTAGTACTATTGAAAATATAGGTGCGATTGAAAACAAAGGTTTGGAATTTGCTTTGAATGCCAATTTGGTAAGAGCTAAAGATTTTGAATGGAATTTTGCAGCTACATTGTCTATGGATAAAAATAAGGTAACTCGATTATATGGTGATAATGATGTTGTATATAATGTAGATAGTGATCGTAATATTCAAAAAGAAGGTAATTTATTCCTTGGTGAGTCTCGTAACACAATTTATATTTGGAAAACAGGTGGAATTGCCCAAGAAATTGATATGGATCGTTTGAATAAAATAAATTGGAATGGATATAATGTGAATCCCGGTGATTTGTATCCATTGGATTATGATAATAATGGACAGATAGATCAAAATGACCGTGTTGTAATTGGTTCCACTGATCCTAAGTTTTATGGCGGTTTTTCTACAGATTTTTCTTGGAAGGGATTGTCTTTAAATGCAGTCTTCAGTTATTCTTATGGGGCTAAAAAATTGAGCCCTTGGTATGAAACTTTGATTGGAAGTACTGGATCTGGAGTCGCATCAACGGATTTGTTGGATCGTTGGACTCCTGAAAATACAGATGCTGAATTTCCACGTGTGTTGGCTGGCTTTGATTATAATCATTATGGTGCAAGTTCTATGGATTTTAGTGTGCAGAAAGCTTCTTTCTTGCGTTTGTCTGCTTTGACATTGGCCTATACTTTCCCGACTAAAGTGATAAATGCTCTGAAACTGACTAACTTGCGTGTTTATGCCACCGGCTCTAATCTTTTTTGTTTAACTAATTATAATGGTTATGATCCGGAAACCGGTGATTGGTATCCTCCTACACGTATGTATACTTTTGGTCTTAATTTGGCTTTTTAATGGAAGGATAGAATAAATAGTCTAATTTTAAAAGAAAACACAACAATGAAAAAGATATATAGATATAGTGCGATATATGCTTTGGCTTTGTCCTTTGCACTGAATACTTCTTCTTGCTCAGACTTTCTGCAAGTAGAACCTACGGGATCTTTGACTGAGGAACAAGTATTTGAAAAAATAGATAATGTAGAACCTTTAGTTCTTGGATTGTATAAGAGTTATAGGGGCTGTAAAGAAGGGCGTAATGGATTGATGCCTTATTTGGGGACAGATGAAACACAGCAGGGTAATTATCAGTTGATTTCTTCAGGAGATCAAGCTGGTATGGATAAATATAATGGACAGTTGAATCCTACATCTACTCAGGTTAGTTCTATTTGGAACAACCGTTGGCCGGCTGTCGTTTCAGCTGCTAAAGCTATATATGCATTGGGTATGACCACTGAAGAACCGGAACGTGCTAAACAGTTGATGGGAGAGGCATGCTTTATTCGTGGTTTATTAATGTTTGAATTAAGTATGTATTGGGGTGAAATCCCTGTGATAGATATGAACCGTACTGATGAATTGGGCTTGGGACGTCAACCTTTAAAGACTGTATGGGAATATATTATTAATGATTTTATTACTGCTACCAATAATTTGCCTGAGTCTTATAATAGTGAACCGCAGCGTGCTACTGTTGGGGCTGCATGGGCCATGTTAGGAAAGGCTTATATGGCAGCTCCGGAAGAGACAGGATTGCGGGATTTTGCCAAGGCTGATGAATGTTTTAAGACTATTATCAATATGGGACGATATGAATTGCTAAATGATTATGCTGACTTGTATCGTTATGATAATCCTAATACAAAAGAGTCATTGTTTGAGTTGCAATTTAATAATGTATATCCTGATTGTAATTATTGGGAGTTTGATTGTGGTTCTCGTGCATGTGACTCTTGGTTTGGTCAGGGATGCTCTTTCTCTGGTTACGATTTTCTAGTTCCGACTCCTTTTGCTTATAAGACAGTAGAAGAAGGTGGCATTTGGGAAGATGGAGATTTGCGTAAAGAAGAAGCATTGCGTTATGATTTTACGTATTATACTAATAAATATTCGGAAGATGGTACATTTGAATATGTAACTCCTGATTTGTCAAAGACTCAATGGACGGGAACTACAGATGAATTGGAACCACATATAAAGAAATATGAAGACTATCGTACAGATATTCTTTCAGGGCTTGGCATTAATAATATGTGGAATTCTGGTAAGAACTTTTCAATGATTCGTTATGCTGATGTATTATTATTGCATGCTGAATGTCTGAATGAATTAGGACAGACTTCGGAAGCTGTACAGATCGTAAATAATCAAATTCGTACTCGTGCATGGGGAGGAAACTTGCCAGAAGATAAGAAATGGAATTCGGGAATGAGCAAAGATGAATTCCGTGATAAGGTAATGGATGAACGTTTGCGTGAACTTTGCTTCGAAGGCTGGAGACGTATTGATTTGCTTCGTACTAATAAATTTGTAGAATTGATAAAAGAACGTAACCGTTGGGCAAAAGAATCAGGAACAATTCAAGATTTCCATAAGCGCTATCCTATTCCTGATACTGAAATTAAAACAAATGATGCATTCGGCCCTGAAGACCAGAATCCGGGATATAGCAAATAAATTGTTTCTATCCATATAAATTAGAAGCATCAGGAGGAAACATCTGCTTCCTACCTGATGCTTCTAATTTTTCTGAAATCTGGAATAATATGAAAATAACACATAAAATAGAAACTTATACCTCTGACGGAGAACCTGTATTACGATTTACTGTGATGAATTCTTCAGGAGTCTATATGGAATTCACGAATTGGGGGGCTCGTTGGATTACAGCTTCAGTACCTGATGTTCAGGGAGCATTGGACAATGTGCTGATTGGTTATGATCCCTTGGCCGGTTATTTGGAAGATTCTTATTATATGGGGGCAACCATCGGCAGATTTGCCAATCGTATAGCCGATGCTTCTTTTACAATAGATAGGAAAACCTTCCATTTGGAGGCTAATGATGGGAATAACACCAATCATGGCGGTTTTTCCGGCTTTCATAACAAAGTGTGGCAGTGGGAAGAATTACCGGATGGCATCCGTTTTAGTCTGTATTCGCCAGACGGAGAAGGAGGTTTTCCGGGAAATATCCGCGTGATAACAGACTATCGTTTCAATGAGGACAATGAACTTTCTATACGGCATTATGCGGAAACTGACTGTGCTACTTACATCAATATGACTAATCACGCATATTTCAATTTGTGTGGAAAGGGAAAAAAGATAACGGAGCATCGGTTGCATATTCCGGCCGACCGGATATTGGATACGACCTCGGCATTTATTCCTACAGGGAGAAAGATGAAGGTGAAAAATACTCCATTTGACTTTACTTCTCTAAAAATGATAGGTGCAGACTTGTATGCTGATCATGAGCAATTACTTTGGAATAAAGGATATAATCATTGCTATATATTGAAAGATAAAATGTCTGAGGAGATGTTAGAGGCCGCTGCTTTATACGAACCTGTTACAGGAAGAAAAATGACAGTAATGACTGATTTGCCTGCTGTTCTTTTGTACACAGCGGGATATTATGAACGACCGGATACAGCCGTCTGTTTGGAAACACAATTTTATCCGGATGCTCCTTCTCATTCGGATTTTCCTTCCTGCCTGGTGTTACCGGAGAAAGCTTATGAGCATTGCACCTTGTTTAGTTTTCAGGTGCAAAGAGAGAAATAAATGATTGATAAATATGAAAAGATTATAATATGAAAAACGTAAAAAAAACATGGGCTGTATTAGCTTTAATGGGGTGTATGCAAGTACTGCATGCCCAAACAGTATATTTACATAGCGATAACCCACAAATGAAATGGAAATTGAAGCCTCAGGCTGAAGTCGGAACGGATGTGAAGTCACTTTGCGAAAACGGATACAATGTTTCTGCTTGGGTAGATGCTGTTGTGCCTGGAACAGCTTTTAATTCGTATGTAATAGCAGGGATAGAGAAAGATCCTAATTTTGGTGACAATATTCATCAGGTAAATCGCGACAAATACGACCGTAGCTTTTGGTATCGTACTACATTCCGTGTTCCTGCTGATTTTACAAAAGAATTGATATGGTTGAATTTTAATGGGGTAAACCGTCGTGCGGAAGTCTATCTGAATGGAACATTATTAGGTAAACTGGATGGGTTTATGCATCGTGGACATTTTAATGTTACTTCAATAGTAAATCGTGATAAAGAAAATGTATTGGCTGTACTTGTCCATATGCCTGATACTCCATTGGCTAATCAGGGCAGTCCAACCTATTTGTCTAGTGGCGGATGGGATTGGATGCCTTATGTGCCGGGGTTGAATAGTGGTATAACCGATAAGGTATTTCTTACTAATACGGGAACAGCTACTTTAATTGATCCTTGGATACGTACTAATTTACCTACCCGTGCCAGAGCGGATTTGAGTGTGGCGCTTGATGTCAAGAATAATTCGGTAGAAAAGACGAAGGTATTGGTGCGCGGAACAATTACCCCAGGAAACATTGTTTTTCAAAAAGAATTAGACGTGAATGCCCATACTACTGAACAGGTAAAGTTTGACAAACGCTATTTCCCACAACTGTGTATAGACCAGCCGCGTCTGTGGTGGCCGAATGGGTATGGAGACCCCAATCTTTATCATTGTAAGTTTGAGGTGATGGTGGATGGAAGAGTTTCAGAAACTAAAGATGTTTCTTTTGGTATAAAGAAATATTCTTATGATAAAGAGGGCAATACATTCCATATTTATATTAATGATATTCCGGTATTTGTTAAGGGAGCGAATTGGGGGATGTCTGAATATATGCTTCGTTGCCGTGGCGCGGAATATGATACCAAAGTCCGCCTGCATAAGGAAATGAACTTTAATATGATACGTAATTGGCTCGGCTCTGTTACAGATGATGAATTCTACGAGGCATGTGATAAATATGGCATTATGGTATGGGATGATTTTTGGATAAACTCTAATCCGAATTTGCCTTATGACCTCAATGTGTTCAATAATAATATGATGGAGAAAATCAAACGTGTGCGTAATCACCCTAGTATAGCCGTGTGGTGTGGCGATAATGAATCTAATCCTCAGCCTCCTTTAGAAGGATGGATGGCGGAAAATATCAGGACCTTTGATGGAGGTGATCGTTATTTTCAAGCAAATTCCCATGCTCAGGGCTTGACCGGTAGTGGTCCGTGGGGAGCATTTGAGCCTCGCTTTTATTTTACTAAATATCCTGATGGCTTGGAAGGAGATCCGGCGCGTGGCTGGGGATTTCGTACAGAAATTGGCACAGCTGTAGTTCCTACCTTTGAAAGCTTCAAGAAATTTATGCCCAAGGAGAACTGGTGGCCTCGTGATGAAATGTGGAACAAGCACTATTTTGGCCAAAATGCTTTTAATGCAGCTCCCGATCGTTATGATGCTTCTATAACCAAAGGTTTTGGCAAGCCCGAAGGGATTGAAGATTATTGCCGTAAGGCTCAGCTTGTCAATATTGAATCTAATAAGGCTATGTATGAGGGTTGGCTGGATCGTATGTGGGAGGATGCATCAGGTATCATGACTTGGATGGGACAGTCGGCATATCCGTCTATGGTTTGGCAAACTTATGATTATTATTATGATTTGACAGGAGCCTTTTGGGGAGCAAAATCAGCCTGTGAACCGGTGCATATTCTTTGGAATCCTGTGACGGACGGTGTGAAGATTGCTAATACCACAGCATGTGATATGGAAGGTTTGACTGCTGAAGTAAAAGTTTACAATCTGGATGGAAAGTCTGTGGAGGCTTATACAAAATCAGCTATCGTGAACTCTCCTAGCAATTCTACTGTGCAATGTTTTACGATAGATTTCAATAAAGAACGTAAAAATCTGTCATTAAATAAGCCGACCTTTGCTTCAAGTACCACTTATGGACAGCCTTCAGATGCTACGGATGGGAAAAAAGATACTCGTTGGGCAGCGGCAAAAGCGGAAAATGAATGGCTTTATGTGGATCTGGGCAGTGTGCAACCCGTAGGTGGGGTTCGCTTGGATTGGGAGGCATCTTTTGGTAAAGGATATAAGATTCAGGTGTCAGATGACACCGAGACTTGGAAAGAAGTATATAAAACTGATGAAGGACGTGGAGGAATAGATGAAATTACTTTCCCCGAAGTTGATGCCCGTTATGTACGTATGTTTGGGACGGAACTAGGTTGGTGGTTTGGTTACTCATTATGGAGTTTTGATGTGTTGGGCGGAACGCAGCCTAGTGAGGGTTTGAGTGATGTACATTTTATCCGCCTGACGTTGAAAGATAAATCAGGAAAGATCGTGTCAGAAAACAATTACTGGCGTGGCAACGACCGTTTGGATTTTACGGCTTTGAATACTTTGCCAAAAGCTGAACTGAAGACTTCTTCCAAATTAATTCGTAAAAATGGTGAGGCGGAGATACAAGCAGCCATAACACTTCCGAAATCGGCTAAGGGGGTAGCTTTTGCTGTACATGTGCAGGCTGTTCGTGCTTCGGATGGCGAACGCATTCTGCCGGCATTGATGAATGACAACTATTTTACGTTGATGCCAGGAGAAACAAAGAATTTGAGTATTACATTTGATGAGAATTTGTTGCAGGGCGACAAATATAAGTTAGTGGTAACTCCTTATAATAACAAATAATTCAGATTAGTATGTGTACTAATAAATTTATTCTGTTCTGTATGGGGATAGTGATGAGTGTATCATCTTCAGCTTGGGCTGGAGATGACACCCCTCTTTATAAAGACAGAACAGTTCCAATAGAGAAGCGTGTAGACGACCTTATGTCTAGAATGACATTGCACGAAAAGGTATTGCAATTGCAGAATCGTGCGTCTGGTCGGTTGGATGAGATTGACCGGATCTTCTTGGGGGAAAGTTATGGGACAACTCATGAAATGAGTATGTCTGCTTATGATTGCGCCGTGATGTATAAAGAATTACAGCATTATATGCGTACTAAGACCCGTTTGGGAATTCCGTTGTTAACTTCTGCTGAGGGCATACAGGGTATTATTCAGAATAATTGTACGCTGTTTCCTCATGCTTTGGCGCAGGGAAGCACTTTCAATCCTGAATTAATACAACAAATGACTGAGGCGGCTGGCGAAGAGGCTAAGGCGATAGGTATTCATCAAATTCTTTCTCCGGTTTTTGACATTGCCCGCGAGTTACGTTGGGGACGTATTGAAGAAACATACGGAGAGGACCCTTATCTGATAGCGGAAATGGGAGTGGCGTTTATTAAAGGGTATCAAAAATACAGAATTACTTGTATGCCCAAGCATTTTGTAGCCCATGGTACTCCGTCTGGAGGCTTGAATTGTGCGGGAGTAAGTGGAGGAGAACGTGAATTGCGTAGTCTCTATCTTTATCCGTTCCGTAAAGCTATAAGGGAAACTTCTCCGTGGGCGGTGATGACTTGCTACAGTGCGTATGATGGAGTGCCGGTTACAGGTTCTTCTTATTATATGACTGATATTCTTCGGGGAGAACTGGGCTTTAAAGGATACGCTTATTCTGACTGGGGTTCGGTGGAGCGTCTGATGACTTTTCATCATGCAGCAGGCAGCCGTGAGGAGGCTGCGCGTATGGCATTAATGGCCGGAGTGGACTTGAACATTGATTCGACTTACGAAACATTGGAAAAACAAGTTGAGGAGGGAAGGCTTGATGTTGCATATATAGATCAGGCTGTGCGCAGAATATTGACGGTGAAGTTTGAATTGGGCTTATTTGATGAAACTTATGGTGATCCTAAACTGGTGAAGAAGGTCGTTCGCAATGCTGAAAAGGTGGCATTGGCTAAGAAAGTGGCTGACGAGGGTGCCGTATTATTGGAAAACAGAAATGATATTCTTCCTTTAGACTTGAATAAATACAAGTCTGTTGCAGTGGTGGGGCCTAACAGTAATCAAGCCGTGTTGGGCGATTACGCTTGGACGATGGGGGATACTAAAGAGGCGGTCAGTTTGTTGCAAGGATTGCAGGAAAGTGCAGGTGATAAAATAATGATTCGTCATGCTGAAGGATGTGATTGGTGGAGCCAGGACAAATCACATATTGCCGAAGCTGTGGAAGTTGTCCGTAACAGTGATATAGCTGTGGTGGCGGTAGGTACACGAAGCACTTATCTGGGAAGAAGTCCTAAATATTCTACGGCAGGTGAAGGATTTGATCTTTCCTCATTGGAACTTCCTGGGGTGCAGGAGGAGCTGTTGAAGGAGATAAAGAAAACGGGTAAGCCTATGATTGTCGTTCTGATTGCGGGTAAACCGCTTGCTATGCCTTGGGTGAAAGAAAATGCTGATGCAGTGTTGGTGCAATGGTATGCAGGTGAGCAGCAAGGATGTACATTGGCAGATATTTTGCTTGGAAAGGTGAATCCGTCGGGTAAGTTGAATGTATCTTTCCCGCGTAGCCCAGGTAATACTCCTTGTTTTTATAATCATTTCGTGACAGATCGTGAAGAACCTTTTGACCAGCCGGGTACTCCTGAAGAACCTAAAGGTCATTATATCTTTGATAAACCGGAACCTTTATGGAACTTTGGACATGGAAAAAGTTATACTACGTTTGATTATGTGGATTGTGCACTGAGTGATACGTTATTGGCTGCAAGTGATACATTGAAAGTATCCGTTATGATCAAGAATACGGGTAGGTGCGATGGCAAGGAGGTTGTGCAGCTTTATGTACGTGATAAAGTAAGCACGGTGGCTACTCCCATTCAACAGTTGAAGGCATTTCAAAAAGAGCTTGTTCCTGTAGGATATACTAGAGAAGTTAAATTAGTACTTCCAATAGCAGAACTTGCTTTGTATAATGCCGATATGGAGGAAGTTATAGAACCTGGGGAGTTTGAACTACAGATAGGATCAGCTTCTGATGATATCCGAATAAGGCGGACAATAATAGTGAGGTAGGGAATTTAAACTTTTGTAAAGAATAAAAAAAGGATGGTTTTTGCTTTTGTAGAATAACAGATTGCTTGAATAATAATAGTATGAAAACAGTAGTAAATCAATTGAGAAGATACTTGTTAAGTATCTTGTTAGTATGCGCTTGTATATATGTGGATGCGCAAAGTCGTGCCCCTATAGTAGGGCGTGTTTCAGATGTAAAAGGAGAATGGATGATTGGGGTATCTATTTTAGAAAAAGGCACTTCAAATGGAGTGATAACCGATATAAATGGGCAGTACTCCATCAGTACATCATCGGCTCAACCGACATTGGTAATTTCATATATTGGTTATAAAACTCAGGAAGTGAGGATAGGAAAAAAGAATGTTGTTGATATTGTATTGGAGGAAGATGTTTCGGCATTAGATGAAGTTGTGGTTGTTGGATATGGGGCGCAGCGTAAAGTTTCAGTAGTTGGTTCACAGAGCTCTATTAAAATGTCTGATATTAAAGCAGCAACGGGAGATATATCTTCGGCTATTGCCGGACGCATTCCAGGTGTGGTGACTATTCAACGTTCAGGAGAACCGGGTAAGTCTGGTTCTGAAATATGGATTCGTGGGATTTCTACGTTCACGTCTTCCTCTCCGTTAGTATTGGTAGATGGGGTGGAGCGTACTTTTAATCAACTTGATCCTGAGGATATTGAATCGTTTACTATCTTAAAAGATGCTTCGGCTACTGCTGTTTATGGTGTTCGGGGTGCGAATGGTGTTATTTTGATAAAGACAAAGCCAGGTAGAGTGGGGAAACCCCAATTCTCTGTGGATTATTATGAAGGGGTAACGATGTTGACCAAACAGGTAAAATTAGCTAATGCTTATCAATACATGGATGCTGCCAATGAGGCATATGGCAATGACCATTCTGGACAGGTTCTCTATACACCTCAATATATTGAAGCAACTAAAAAAGCGAATGGCTTGTTGCCAAATGATAATCCGAAAATGTATAATCCTTATTTGTATCCGGCAGACTGGATGGATGAACTGTTTAGAGATATGGGGCATAACCGTCATGCCAATATCAATGTCCGCGGCGGCTCTGTCAATGCCACTTACTATGCATCATTGTCTTATTACAATGAAACCGGTTTATTGAAAACAACTTCAATGGATGAACAGAACTATAATATCAATACGGATTATAATCGTTTTAATTTTACTTCGAACTTGAATTTGAAGCCGACGAAGCGGTTAAGTATTGATATGGGGGTCAATGGATACATTGCAGAAACAAATTATCCACAAGAAGATTCGGGTACTTTGTACGAAGCAGCTATGGCTATTAATCCTGTTTATTATCCTACTTTAATGCAAAATGGAAGCATTCCAGGGATAGATGGTAATAACTATAATCCTAATCCTTACGGTATGCTTACTCGTCGGGGCTATAGAAATGAATATAATTCAAAGATTTATACAAACTTACGTATTGCTCATGACTTGGACTTTTGGAATTGGAGCAAGGGCTTATCTGTAACTGCGACGTTGGCATTTGATACATGGACTGGACGTACGTTGAAGTACAATAAAATGGAAAGTACCTATTGGTATGCAGGTTCTAAGGACCCGAATACCGGATTATGGAATAATGATGTATTTAATGAAGACGGGACCTATCGTTTGAATCAAATTTATATTAGTGGTGACGATCAGTTGAATTATGGTGGAGGTGATACCGGTAGTGACCGTAGCATTTATTTTGAAGCTTCATTGAACTATGATCGTGCTTTCGGTTTGCACCGGGTAGGTGGCTTGTTCCTTTATAACCAGAAGACTTATCGTAATACTACTGGAGGCGATATGGCTTCTACATTACCTTATAATAGCCAAAGCATTGCTGGACGTGCCACTTACTCTTGGAATGACCGTTACTTTGCTGAATTTAATGTAGGCTATAACGGTTCGGAGAACTTTATGCCAGGCAGACGCTTTGGGGTATTTCCTGCTTTTGGTGTGGGATGGGCTGTCTCAAATGAAAAATTTTGGGCACCAGTACAAAAGTATATATCTTATTTGAAGTTGAGATATACTAACGGTTGGGTAGGTTCAGATGATGCCGGAGCACGTTTCTTGTATGAAGCAACCATGGGAGGTGCGCAGGATTATTATTTTGGTGATTGGCGTAGTCCTGGAGGATGGGCGGTTTATACTTATGGTTCCAATGTTACTTGGTCAAAATCACATAAGCAAGATTGGGGTATTGATATTAAGTTTTTAAATGACCGTTTGTCTGTCACGATGGATTATTTTAAAGAACATCGTACAGGTATTTTCTTAAATCGTCAGACATTGCCTACTTATTTAGGTCTATCTTCTCTTCCGAAAGGTAATTTGGGAATTGTTGATAATAGTGGATTTGAATTTCAGTTAGAATGGAATCAGCAAGTGAATGATTTGGTTTCGTTTACTTTGCGTGGAAATGCTTCTTGGAATAGAGATAAGATTATTGAGAATGATGAAGCGCCGAAACCTTATCCTTGGATGGAAAAACGAGGCACTAATGTGTTCTCACAATGGGGCCTTATTGCTGATGGCTTGTTTACTAGTGAAGAAGAAATTGAAAAGCATGCCACACAGTTTGGTCAAGTATACATAGGTGATATTAAATATCGCGACTTAAATAACGATAAGAAAATTGATTCAAATGATATCTGCCGTATTGGTCAAGGAACTATTCCTAAATATAATTACGGATTCGGCTTTGATGTGCAAATTGGATATTTTTCGGTAAGTGCCTTGTTTCAAGGAGCGGCAGATGTTACTACTTGCCTTTCGGGAAATTCAATTATTCCATTTTCAAGTCAGGCTGGTATAGATAACTTGTTTGATAACATAGAAGATCGCTGGTCTCCTGATGATCCTACTAATGAAGATGTATTTTATCCACGTTTGCATTATGGCAACTCAAATAATAGTAATAACTACCGTGCTAGCACATGGTGGTTAAGAAATATGGACTATTTACGGTTGAAACAGTTTAATATAGCTTATAATCTGCCGGAAAATACGTTAAAATCAGTTGGTGTAAAAGGTGCTAGAATTTATTTGATGGGAACTAATTTGCTGACTTTCTCTAAGTTCAAGCTATGGGACCCGGAAGTATATTCCAGTAATGGAGCAGCTTATCCGAATGTAATGAGTTGTTCTTTGGGAGTGAATTTTAGTTTTTAAGCAAAGATGAAAACAATAAAAAAAGATTATGAGAAATATAGTTAAAGTAAGTGTTGCTGCTTTAGGACTAATGTTAGGTTTGAGTTCTTGCGATAGTTTTTTTGCCGAAATGCCGGGAATACGGTATGATATTGAAATGAGTTTTAAAGATCAAGTGAAGACAAAGGCTTTTTTGGCAAATGTATATAGCTTTGTTCCGGCTGAATCAAGAGAAAAATATTATTGGGACGGAGAGTACCATGGCGGTTTTTGGACTGTTGCTTCGTTAGAAGGACATTATACATATGATTGGCATTCATCACACGATGTTGCTCGTGGAAAGGTGGATGCATCCTGTGGACAGTTTCAGTATTTTTATCGAGAACTTTACAAAGGAATAGAACGTGCCTCTACGTTTATTGCCAATGTGGATAATTGTCTAGAAATACCAGAAACAGAACGTGTCAATATGAGAGGGCAAGCACGTGCATTGAGGGCTTACTATTATTTTTTATTGATGCGTATGTATGGACCTGTGCCTTTACTGGGTGAAAAACCTATTCCGGTAGATGCGCCACTTGAAGAAGTATTGCGCGAACGTAGAACAATAGACCAATGTGTGGATTTTATTACCAAGCAACTTGACATAGCATACTCAGAAGTAGCTTGGCAACGTGCTATAGGAGTAAATAAGGGTAGGGTAGATAAAGCCTTTTGTAAAGCTTATAAAGCGAAAACATTATTGTTTGCTGCCAGCCCGTTGTTCAATGGGAATCAAGATATGGCTTCTTTGAAAAACCATGATGGTACCCAATTAATTCCTACCACAGAAGATGCCCAAAAATGGGAGATTGCAAAAAAAGCTTATCAGGATTTCTTGGGAGAGTTTGACCAAACAATATTCAAGTTGCATACTGTGAATACAGCAGAGGAGAAAATCGATTTCTATGAGTCTTATCGTCAGGCAACTGCCGGTGAAAAATTTACTGACGAACTTATTTGGTTCCGTGAAGGAAAGGATATTGAGCGCAGTTCTGATGTGACACCTGGACACCGTCATGTGAATAATGATGCGGTCAGGGGAGATATGGGGCTCTCTACTACTCAGGAAATGGTAGATATGTATTTCACCAAGAATGGCTTAAGAATAGATGATGATCCTGAGTATCAGAAATTTGAGTATACGGGAATTCCATCCGCCGAAATGTATGGGTGGCCCGAAGACTATAATGATCCGTTAGTGCCTTCACGTAATTATTTTTTAAAGAATGATAACATGGTTTTGAAACAATGGATTAATAGGGAGCCTCGTTTTTATGCCAATATTACTTTTAACGGTTCTACTTGGTTGAATACAAGTACTGAATTTGGTAAAATTACAACGGATTTGACCAATAATGGAAATTCCGGCTATGAAAAATGTTTGGATAATGCACCGATGGGTGGATATGGTATACGTAAGATGGCTAGAGAAGATAGAAGACAGGAACTCTATTACAATATCTTGCTCCGCCTGGCAGAAGTTTATTTGGATTATGCTGAAACATTGAGTGCTACGGGAGATTACAAGGAAGCAATGAAATATGTCAATAAGGTACGTCACCGTGCAGGCATTCCAGAATATGGGGTGGGACAGGATGATAACGGTTTCCAACGTATTGCCTATCCCGAAAATCGGGAAGAGGTAGACAACCGCATTCGCCGTGAGCGGACAGTGGAATTAATGTTTGAGTGGAATCACTACTTTGATGTGCGCCGTTGGAAGGTTGCAGATATGGCAGTGGGCGACGGATGGGTTTATCCTACTTATCACAAAGGTGGAGAAGGCGGCGAAGTGCATGGCATGAACTATCGGAGCGATGCGCCTGCATTCTTTGAGAAAGTGGTGTTTGATACCCGTAAGTTTGAAAAGAAGAATTATCTTTTTGCCATTCCGCAGGAAGATATTCTTCGTGTAGAGAAGTTGGTTCAGAATCCGGGATGGGGAATTGAATAATCATGTTTATATTTATGTGGAAATGTATATGTATGGCTGTGGCACTCTGGGGTTGTACCGGAGTGTTACAAGCAAAAGTCGTATTACCTTCTGTTTTTACAGATAACATGGTATTGCAGCAAAAAACGGATATCACGTTTTATGGAGATGCAACAAAGAATAAACAGTTGACCGTTAAAACCGGATGGAACGGAAAAGAGTATCATACGGAGGCGGACGGACAGGGAAAATGGAGTTTGAAGATTCCTACCCCGGCAGCCGGAGGACCTTACGAGATCACCTTCTCCGACGGCAAGAAACTGCAACTGAAAAATGTAATGATAGGCGAAGTATGGTTCTGCTCCGGACAATCCAACATGGAAATGCCGGTAGCCGGCTGGGGAAAGGTAATGAACTATGAACAGGAGATAGCAGAGGCGGCTTATCCCGCCATCCGTCTGTTTCAGGTGAAGAAGAATACCTCCTTGGCTCCACTCAAAGAAGTGGAATCTACCCTGGGAGGCTGGCAGGAATGCTCATCCGCTACGGTGCCCGAGTTCTCCGCATTGGCTTATTTCTATGCCCGTGCGTTGTGGAAAGAACTGAATGTCCCGATAGGAGTGATTGACTGTACATGGGGAGGCACGCCCGCCGAAGCATGGACGAATCATGAAACCTTGCGGCAAGTAATGGGCTTTCGGGAAGAAATGGACAAACTGGAGCGGCTCGGCTTTGATCCCAATCGGATGGAACAAGCTTACTCGGAAGAACGCGCCCATTGGCAGTCCCTGTTCACCGAAAAAGACAAAGGAATGGAGAACGGCAAGCTTTGTTGGACGGCACCTTCCTTGAGTGAAGAGGACTGGCAGACCATATCCCTACCCGGTTATTGGGAGGGCAAAGGACTTAAAGACTTTGACGGCATCATCTGGTTTCGCCGTTCCTTGGAAATTCCTGCCGAGTGGGCGGGAAAACCGCTTACGCTGCGACTGGGGATGATTGATGATGAAGACATTACTTATTTTAATGGGGTGGAGATTGCCCGAGGGGCAGGCTATATGACACCGCGTACTTATACCATTCCTGCAAAATTAGTGAAGGCTGGTAAGGCGGTTCTTGCTGTTCGTGTTTCTGATTTTGGTGGAGAGGGCGGTATTCATGGCAAGGCGGAGGAACTTTATGTAGAAGCTGATGGAAAGCGGATCAGTTTGGCAGGAGATTGGAAATATCGTATCGGACTTTCTTTAAAAGGGTTTCCACCCGCACCGGTTTCTCCCATTCAAAGTTCCAGTTACCCTACGGTGCTGTTCAATGCGATGGTCAAACCATGGACTGCTTTTCCCATTAAAGGAGTAATATGGTATCAAGGTGAAGCTAATGTAGGTCGTTCGGAACAATATGGAGATTTGTTTCCTGCTCTCATTACGGATTGGCGCCGGCAATGGCGAAGTAATTTCCCCTTTTATTTTGTACAATTGGCTAATTTTATGGAATCCAAGAAAATACAGCCGAATTCCGAATGGGCGGCTTTGCGTGAAGCGCAAACTAAAGCATTAAAACTTGACCAAGTTGGTATGGCTGTGACCATTGATATTGGTTTGGCTGATGATATTCATCCTAAGAATAAGCAAGAGGTGGGACGTCGTTTGGCTTTGCTTGCCCTAGCCGGTAGTTATGGAAAAAATGTTTCTAGTTCGGCTCCTGTATTCCAAAATTATATAATCAAAGGGGATAAAATGGAATTGGATTTCGGACAAAAGCAAGATGGATTTAAGATTAAAGATACAACTTTAAAAGGCTTTACCATTGCAGGACCGGACCGTGTATTTTATTCGGCAGAGGCTATGGTCCAGAATGGGAAAATTATAGTTTCTTCTCCTAAAGTTTCTGTCCCTCTTGCTGCACGTTATGGCTGGGCGGATAATCCGGATTGTAATTTGTACGGAGAGAACGGACTTCCGGTTGCTCCTTTCCGGACTGACTGTTGGTAGATGGTGTAAGTCTTAACCTTTTTTCTTCTTTTTATAAGCTGATGGAGGCATTCCCATCGTCTTAGTAAATAACCGGGAGAAATAAAGAGAATCCTCATAGCCTACCAAGGGACTTATTTGGTTAATTTTTAGGTTAGTAAAATCTAGGTAGTGACAGGCTTCCTGTATTCTGAGATAGGTAAGATATCGAAGAGGAGAGGAGCCTGTCTTTTCTTCAAACAGATTAGAAAAATAGGAAATCGAGAGGTTTACTTCCGCAGCGATATCTGCCAGACGAATGGTCTTGCTCAAATTTTCTTGCATGAAATGAATCGCTATTTGCACTACATCTTTGTTTCTGTAACTATTGCGCATAGAGCCACAATCCCGATATTCGCCAATAAATTTCATGGAACCTAAAAAATGGAAGAGACTAGTAGTGGCATAAAGCATATAATTTTTGCTATATCCGAAACTGATGGATGAGTAGATTTCTTCGAAGAGTACTAATCTTTCTTTGATTCGTGAATCCTCTTGTGGAGTGATGCTTTTCGGACGGTCAAAACCGGCACTGAAAAATGCAGCTTTTGTTCCATTGAAATGGATCCAGTAAATAGTCCAGGGATTTTCCTCATTACTGCCATAAGCGTGTGCCTGGTGTTCGGGTAGAATGAAAAATTGGTTGGCGGTAACTGCATATTGATGTTTGTCTAACTCGAACCACCCTTCTCCTTCCATACAATAAATGAGGATAAACTCGGTTACTTCCTCGGTGTCGCGTTTCCGGTAATGAAAACGGGCATGAGGATAATATCCTATATCTGTGATGTAAAGTTCACTGCCTAACGGATCTTGCTTTAATTCTTCAATCAGAAAAGCAGGAAGTACGATAGCGCGTTCTCCTTTAAATCCATCTTTAATTCGTGGCATATATCCATGTATTAGAATTGGATAACAAAGATAGCATATTTCCTTGATTTTACCTACAATACAGGCTTGATTTCGATGATTTTGAGGGTATAAGCGTCAAAATTCTTATTTTATGGCGCATTTGAGTAGGGATTTTTGAGCTTCTCTCTCTATTTTTGCACTATAATTTTAATCGATGAATAATACCATGAAAGAAAGATTGCTCTTCTTGATATGTTTTTTATGCATATCATTTATGTTAAAGGCGGCGGATAAGCCAGTAATTAAAATTAGTACAGAAAATGTAGACCTTATTTACCGGGTTGGTGATAATGGACGTCTATATCAAAGTTATTTGGGAAAGAGGTTGAATCATGCTACAGATATTGCCCACTTGCCGCAGGGCAGCGAAGCATATCTTACTCATGGCATGGAAGATTATTTTGAACCGGCTATTCATATAGTGCATAATGACGGCAATCCTTCTACTTTGTTAAAATATGTATCTCATACTCGGAATCAAGTGTCGCCGGGGGTAGATGAAGTAGTGATTACTATGCAGGATGATAAATATCCTGTAACTGTAAAACTTCATTATGTGGCTTACCAGAAAGAAAATTTGATAAAGACTTTCACTGAAATCAGCCACCGGGAAAAGAAACCTGTGCAGCTTCATAAGTACGCGTCTTCCATGTTGCACTTGAATCGTGCCAACTATTTCCTGACTGAATTCTCGGGAGACTGGGCCAGTGAGGCGCATGTGAAGGAACAGCCTTTGGAATTTGGTAAAAAAACGATTGATACCAAGTTGGGAGCACGTGCCAATATGTTCTGCTCTCCTTTCTTCCAACTTGCATTGGACGGAAAGTCAGAAGAGAACCAAGGTGAAGTGTTGGTCGGAACATTAGGATGGACAGGTAATTTCAGTTTTGTATTCGAAGTAGATAATAAGAACGAACTGCGTGTTATTTCGGGTATTAATCCGTATGCTTCGGAATATAGTCTGAAACAGAATGAAATCTTCCGTACTCCCGATTTTTATTTTACTTACAGTTTTACAGGTAAAGGACAGGCTAGCCGTAATTTCCATGATTGGGCCCGTAAGTATCAGGTAAAGGATGGGAACCAGACTCGTATGACTTTGTTGAATAACTGGGAAGCCACCTATTTTGATTTTGATGAAGCGAAATTGGTGAAGTTGATGGATGATGCAGTAGAACTGGGTGTGGATATGTTTTTGTTGGATGATGGTTGGTTTGCCAACAAGTATCCGCGCAGTGGTGATCATCAAGGGTTAGGTGACTGGGATGAAACGGCTGACAAGCTTCCTCATGGCATTGGTTATCTGACGGAAGCCGCCAAGAAAAAAGGTATAAAGTTCGGTATCTGGATTGAACCGGAAATGGTGAATCCTAAGAGTGAGTTGTATGAAAAGCATAAAGACTGGGTGATTCATCTTCCGAACCGTGACGAGTATTATTTCCGTAACCAGTTGGTTCTGGATTTGAGTAATCCGAAAGTACAGGATTATGTGTTCGGAGTTGTGGACAATTTGATGACAAAATATCCTGATATCGCTTTCTTCAAATGGGATTGCAATAGCCCTATTACAAATATTTACTCTGTTTATTTGAAAGACAAGCAGTCACATTTATATATTGATTATGTGCGTGGCTTATATAATGTATTGGAACGTGTGAAAGCAAAATATCCTGATCTGCCGATGATGCTTTGTTCCGGTGGCGGTGGGCGTTCGGATTATGAGGCTTTGAGCTATTTTACAGAATTCTGGCCTAGTGATAATACCGATCCTATTGAACGTTTATTTATTCAGTGGGGATTTTCACAGGTGTTCCCAGCCAAGACAATGTGCGCTCATGTTACCACATGGAATAAGAATAGCAGTGTGAAATTCCGTACGGATGTGGCTATGATGTGCAAACTCGGTTTTGATATAAAATTAGCGGATATGAGTAAGGATGATGAAACTTATTGCCGTACTGCTGTACAGAATTATAACCGTTTGAAACCGGTCGTTCTGGAAGGCGATATGTACCGTTTGGTATCTCCTTATGGCAGTAATCATACCTCTACTATGTATGTGGGCAAAGATAAGGATAAAGCAGTTGTATTTGCTTTCGATATTCATCCCCGTTATGCGGAAAAAACATTGCCGGTGCGTTTGCAGGGGCTTGATGCAGACAAAATGTATCGTGTGAAAGAAATCAACTTGATGCCCGGAGCCAATTCTTCTTTATCAGGCAATGGTGAGGTTTTCTCTGGAGAATTCTTGATGAATGTAGGATTGAATCTATTTACTACACAGCAACTCAACAGTCGTGTAGTTGAAGTAGTAGCTGAATGATTAGGGATTGATTGTATATAATTTAGTGTATTGCCTTCATTATTTGTTTTTATGAATGATGAAGGCAATTTTCTTTTCTATAGATGAATGATACTTGATCGGTTTGATTATGAATCATAGAAGATGCTGTGACACATGATAGATCTTCAGGTGTCATCGTTATATATGTTACATTTGTAAGATATATAATCTTTCGGGTTTAGGTCCTATATCAGAGCGGACTGTTACTTGTTAAGAAAAAACATTCATAGCCTCCGGAGGTTGGAACAGGGGACTAACAAGTTTGTTCAAGCAGGGCTGTTGCAGGGGGGCGGGTTTTATATCTTGGGGGAGGTATATATTTATATATAGGTTCCTTCACATCCAATTTCCCCTCCGTACCAGAATATTTTTTACTCTGAAGACAGATCTGACCTTCTGAATTACATTAACCTGCGCACATCTACAATAATCAACTTTTTCTTGAACAGTCTGTTGTATCTTCGTGTCCATAAATAAAATGAAAAAGGAAAATACTGAAGTTTTAACTCTGGATCATGGTAGTCCGCTTTTTACCGTTATTGGACGATGATTAACGAATGTAGCCGTACCGATAAGGAATTCCTCGTAAATAGGACGGAAACCAAAGCATATGAGATGGGTTTGTTTCTTTCGACGAAATCAAAGGCCGGTCATGATTGCGTTCCATCATGGTAATGATATTCTTTGTATATACTTTGTTTATAGATGTTGAATTGATGTCTTTATGTGTGATATTTGTCTTCTTGTGTAAGATATTTTAAAAATCAAAAACAAAACGAACCGTTTTTTTTGAGAAATCTAACAAGAGATACCCACATTTGTACTATCTTTGTAATAAGTTGGTCTTTTAAGAAAACTTGGGAAAAGCATTTATTATGAATCAATATCCGGATTTTGACCAAAAGTTATATGACGATCTTCGCCGTGGTAAAGAGTATGCCTTTGCTGCTGTCTTTGACCGTTACCATCGGTTATTGTACACCATAGCCTATCGTTTTTTGAAATCGGAAGAAGAGGCGGAGGACGCAGTTCAGTATCTTTTTATGAAATTGTGGGAGCAGAGGGAAACTTTTAGTTTTGAGTCGGGTATTCGCAGTTTGTTATTTACTATCTTGAAGAATTATATACTGAATGAATTGAGGCATCGCAATCTGGTATTTGAGAAATTGTATGAAATGGCCCAACAGGTGAATGATGAGGACGAAGATGCTTTTTTAACCCGGTTTGAACATGGTGAACTCAGAAAATCCTTGCGGGTTGCCATTGACAAACTTCCTCCTCAGAAACAAAAAATCTGCTTGCTGAAAATAGAATATGGGTTATCCAATCAAGAGATTGCCGACAGGATGGGCATAACTGTTCCTACAGTGAAATCTCATTACACACAGGCTATAAAGGCGCTTCGTAATGCGATTGAATCTTTGATTATGTGGTTTCCTGTAATATGGATTTATTTAATAGACTGAAATGCACTCATACTTTTATCGGAGTAGGGTGTTATTATAAATATACGAAAAAAATAGATTATGAAGATAGATGAATCGGTGATAGATAAAGTACTTGACAACAAAGCTGCTCCTGGAGAAGCTCGGAAAGTTGCCGGTTGGTTCGTTACGGAAGAAGGGCGTAAGTATTTGTCTGGGCGATTGGACCGTGAGATGGAAGAGCTTGCAGAAGAGATGCCGGAAGAGGAGGACGCCGACTTCCCCGATGGGAGAGACGGACGATAGGAGCCTCTTTCAACTTTCTGCCGTGCGGGGAATGCTGAGGGCGGTTGCCAGGGAATGGCTTTCCTGGGTGTATCCTTTTGTCTGCGAGTTGTGCGGGCGCGGCGGCCTGGATGGCTGCCATGTCTGCCCGGACTGCCGCGGAAGTTTCGTGCCTGTCGAGCCTCCCTTTTGTGCCGTCTGCGGGGAACCGGCGGAGGGTTCCTGCATCCCGTCCGGATTATGCCGCCGCTGCGCGGCGTTTCTCCCCTCTTTTGAGGAAGCCCGTGCCGTGTATGTGAATACAGGATCATTGCGGGATCTTCTGCTGGCTTTCAAATATGGGGGAGCTGTTCATCTGGCCGGCTCCTTCGCGCAGATGATGGCAGAGGCAGTGCGTGGAAATCCTCACTGGTTCGGCGGGAAAAAACGCCTGCTCGTTCCCGTGCCCATGCACCGCGGCAAACAGGCTCGAAGGGGGTACAACCAGGCGCAGGAACTGGCGGTTTTACTGGGAGAGGAACTGGGCTGGCCGTATGCCGGCGTGCTGAAACGCCTGCCGGATACGCTTCCCCAGGCCAGCTTGTCGCGGGAGCAGCGGCTCAGACATGCCCGTAAAATTTATGCAGCGGATGAAAAAAGGATGAAACGCAGCTCCGTCAGGGGCAGGGATGTGCTGCTGGTGGATGATGTTTTTACGACCGGAGCCACGGCAGATTCCTGCGCCCGTCTGCTCCTCCGCGCCGGGGCTGCTTCCGTTTGCGTGCTGACGCTGGCGCGGACGCATCATGCATGGCGCGGCTGAACCGGAATTTCCTTTCAGCCCGCCTGTTTCCTTTTTACAATGGCAGGCATGAATCCGGAGCTGATGTTTCATACGGAAGATGAAGTCATGTTTTATGATACGGACTGTGGCGGAGTAGTCCATAACTTGGCCTATTTGCGCATGATTGAGGCCTGCCGTACCAAACTTGGCGCTAAATTGGGAATGGATTACAAAACCATGAGCGATTTGCAGCAGTTTGCCGTGGTGGTGCGCCATGAGATTGACTATGTGCGTCCGGCCGTTCTGGGAGACACCATTTTGACGACGGGATGGCTTCAATCCGTGGACCGGGCCCGTTTCTGGTGCGATTTTGAAATGCGGCGCGCTTCCAATAATGATCTTCTGGTCAGGGCTCATCAGCAGCTGGCCTTGATCCAGATGCCGCAGGGCCGCCCTGCGCGTATTCCTGCCGAATGGCGTGCGAGATGGCTGGAATGCATGGAATCCTGATCTTTTTTTGTCCATCTTCCATTTTACGCTTGCCATGAAAGGGGGTGTGGTGTTTACTGCTTGCGAAAGAAAGATATATATTTGCAACGCTTTTTCAGAAAAGCACCCGATATTGCAGAAAAAACAGTTGCCGAAATGGCTCAGTTGGTAGAGCAATTCATTCGTAATGAATAGGTCCCGGGTTCGAGTCCCGGTCCAAGTACCATTCCTTTTTTGAAACCCTGTAGACCCAATAGTTTACAGGGTTTTTTCTTTCTTGTTTCAGATGCAGAAAATGACCCAAGTGCTATCTGTTTCACTTACAGGTTAATAGCATTATATGGCGGTAACCGTTCTGGTTAAAAAGATAGAAGTAGTTGATTGTAAATATGCCAGAATATATATTCCAGGAAATTTTTAAGGAATATGGCGCCGGGCGTAGCAGGCTATTCTGTCCGTACTGCCGTCATGGGAATCCATCCCGGACGGCGCGTTCTATTTCATGAAACAACAGGAAATGGTCCTTTAAATGGTACAGCCATGATTTAACGTCGGCCAATTCATGAGCTTCCAGCATGGTGACGGGCGAAATGAACGGATTCTTTTTAACGGCGATTTCGATAAGCCCGATGATTTCATTTCTCTTGCTCAGGACGGGAATGGCCAGATACTGCATGTATTTTTCCTCCGG
>OKSA01000815.1_pt1 | contig 30067 bp, 33 predicted proteins | sample 1601181 | NCBI WGS metagenome assembly OKSA01 (sample SAMEA3541538, study PRJEB24748) | human gut metagenome | biome: human gut; feature: human-associated habitat; material: faeces | place: China | collected 2012
GGCTTTTCTAGTATAATGAAATAACTACTCGTGCGAGGTTTTTTACATATGGAAATGAAACAAATAAGCGAGACAACTCTAAAAATCATGATTACCATGGAAGATCTTGAAGAACATGGTATGGAATTGAAGGATTTCTTGATTCCCCAGGAAAAAACAGAGGAATTTTTCTATACTGTCATGGATGAGTTGGACTTGCCTGATAACTTTAAAAATAGTGGGATGCTGAGCTTCCGTGTCACGCCACGCAAGGATCGTGTGGATGTCTTTGTGACTAAATCAGATCTTAAGGAAGACCTTGATTTCAACGATTTGTCAGATATGGATGACTACTCAGGGCTTTCTCCAGAAGAGTTCCTCAAGGCTCTTGAGGGTAACTTTATGGACAAGGGTGACATCGAAGCACATGCAAAACCGTCATCCCCGCCATGGAGGCCGCCCGTGCTGACGCCGACCGGCTGGAAACCCTGACAGACCAATCTTACTGGCCCTTTCCCACCTACTCCGACTTGCTTTTCTACGTGTAATCGTATATAATGACTTCGTGCGATGTTTCCTCCGGCGCCCTTCGCGCCGGGGGAAATTTATGGAAAAGGAGTCCTGCTCGTGGATGCTACGTCCCGCATTTTGGAAATTGTCTCTGCAATTCGCCCCATTCCAGCTTGTGGAACCCATGTCACACAGCTGCTCCAGGAAGAAGACGGGGAACCCTATGAGGTCTGGCGTGTGGATGTCGGGGATCAACGGTGGATTTTGAAAAAGGCCAAAGAGTATGAATACGAAATTTATACCTCCTTTTTCTCAACTCCTTGTCCCCATATCCCAGAGCTGCTGGGGACCGCCACGCTGGACGGTTGTCACTATCTTCTGGAAGTCTTCGTAGACGGTCATAATCTTATGCACTGTACACGTCCTGACCTGAAAGCTACGCTGGACAGTCTCATCGCTTTGCAAGACGCCAACTGGGGCAATTCTGAGCGGGCTCTGTGGGGCTACCACTTCGACAAAAGTCTGGAAGGCCGGATCCGCCGTGGGCAGTATCTGGGGCATCCCACCTTGGATGCCGCTTACCAGCGATTCCTGGAAGCCTACCGGGCCGTCCCCCGGACCTTATGCCATGATGATCTGCTGCCATTCAATGTACTGGTTACGCAAGAGGGCGCCTGCCTCATAGACTGGGAGTTTGGCGGGATTCTCCCCTACCCCACCTCTCTGGCCCGCCTCCTGGCCCATGGCTCCGAGGATGACACCCAGCTCTTTGTCATGCGGGAGTCGGACCGGCAGTTTGCAATCGACTACTACTATGCGCATCTGATCTCCCAGCATGGGATTTCTTACCCCACTTACCGGAATACCCTGGACCTGTTTTTCTTTTATGAATATTGCGAATGGGTTTATGTGGGAAACCGGTACGGCAACACCAACAGCGCCAATTACCAACGCTATCTGCCCCTCGCGCTGCGGCAGGCAGAGCACATTTTGAACATACACTAGGCTGCAACATCACAGTTTGAAATACAGAAGAGATCAAATCGGAGGATATGGGTATGAAGTATATTTTTGTCACCGGCGGTGTGGTATCCGGTCTGGGCAAGGGCATTTGCGCCGCCTCTCTGGGGCGTCTGCTGAAGCAGCGGGGGCTCCGGGTGCGGAATCAGAAGCTGGATCCCTACCTGAATGTGGACCCCGGCACCATGAGTCCCTATCAGCACGGTGAGGTTTTTGTCACCGACGACGGCGCAGAAACGGACCTGGATCTGGGACATTATGAGCGCTTTGTGGATGAGAGTCTCACGGCCAATTCCTCTGTCTCCGCCGGTAAGATTTATTGGTCCGTCCTGAACCGGGAGCGGGAAGGCGGTTACCTGGGCCGCACCGTCCAGATCATCCCCCACATCACCGATGAATCAAGCGCCGGGTCTACTCCATGGCCGGCCCCGAGGTGGATGTGGTCATCACCGAAATTGGCGGCACAGTCGGCGACATTGAGAGCCAGCCCTTCCTGGAGGCCATCCGCCAGGTTGCCGCAGAGCAGGGCCGCCGGAACGTCCTCTTCATTCACGTCCCCCTGATCGTCCAAATCCCCGGCAGTGACGAGCTGAAATCCAAGCCCACCCAACACTCGGTCAAGGAGCTGCTGTCCATTGGCATCCAGCCGGACATCCTGGTCTGTCGCAGCGATACTCCCTTCACCGAGGAGATTCGCCGGAAGATCAGCCTGTTCTGCAACGTGGACCCCAGCTGCGTCATTCAGAATTCCACCGCCTCGACTCTGTATGAGGTCCCCCTGATGCTGGCCAAGGAGGGCCTGGATCAAGTGGTCTGTGAACGGCTCCAGCTGGACACACCGCAGCCAGACCTCACCGCCTGGTCCTCCCTGGTCAAGCAGATCAAAGGGGCCAATCGCCATGTGCAGATCGCTCTGGTGGGTAAGTACACCCAGCTACACGATGCCTATCTCTCTGTGGTGGAATCCCTGTTCCACGCCGGGACCGCCAACGACGCCGTCGTTTCCATCAAATGGGTGGACTCTGAAGAGGTCACCGCAGACAATGCAAAAGACATCCTCTCCGACTGTGACGGCATCCTGGTGCCCGGCGGCTTCGGCAGCCGCGGCATTGAGGGGATGATCCTGGCGGCCCAGTACGCCCGGACCACAGGCACCCCCTATTTGGGCATCTGCCTGGGCATGCAGATTGCAGTCATCGAATTTGCCCGTCACGTGGCCGGTCTCACCGGCGCCCATTCGGCAGAGTTTGACGAGTATTCCCCCTACCCCGTGGTGGCCCTCATGGAAGACCAAGTGCATATCACTGCCAAGGGCGGCACCATGCGTCTGGGGAAATATCCCTGTGTGCTGGATGAAACCAGCAAATCCCTTGGGCTGTACGGCAGCCGGGAAATCTCCGAACGCCACCGTCACCGCTACGAATTCAACAACGAATTCCGCCAGGTCCTCACCGAGAAAGGCATGCTTTTGGCCGGTCTGTCTCCGGACGGCCATTTGGTGGAGGTGGTGGAGCTGCCAGGCCACCTCTGGTTTGTGGGATGCCAATTCCATCCCGAATTCAAGAGCCGCCCGGACCGAGCTCATCCCCTGTTCTTCGGCTTTGTAAAAGCGGCACTGACCCATATGGAAGCTTAACCACGATTTGCCCGCCGGGCGCATCCGGCGGGCGATTTCATTTCAAACAAGTTGGAGGGACTTTCTATGACCTATGACGAGGTTCTGGAGCGCGCCCGGGGCAATATGGGGCCCCACTGTAAGGCCTGCCCCATCTGCAATGGCGCCGGCTGTAAAAATACCATTCCCGGCCCCGGCTCCAAGGGGCTGGGGACCGTATTTCCCCGCAATTATGCAGCATGGCAGGAGATTGCCCTGAATCTGGACACCATCTGCTCGATGGAGCCGGTCAATACCGGTTTTTCGCTTTTCGGGCACAGCTTTTCTTTGCCGCTCTTTGCCGCACCCATTGGCGCTGCCGCAAGTCAGGTGGGCACCCTGATCATGTGGGCCACCGAACAGGCTCCGCTGGTCATGGGCATTCTGGTATCCGTCATTGTGGGCGTGGCGCTGACCCTGCCCATTTCCTCTGCCGCCATCTGCGCCGCGCTGGGTCTGACCGGCATTGCCGGCGGTGCCGCCGTGGCAGGCTGCTGCGCCCAGATGATCGGCTTTGCCGTGATGAGCTACAAGGAAAACGGTGTGGGCGGTCTGGTCAGTCAGGGCCTTGGCACCAGCATGCTGCAGATGGGCAACATCGTCAAGAACCCCCGTATCTGGATCGCGCCCACACTGGCCAGTGCCATCACTGGCCCGCTGGCCACCTGCGTGTTCCACTTTGAGATGAACGGTGCCGCTGTCTCTTCCGGCATGGGCACCTGCGGTCTGGTGGGCCAGATCGGCGTGTACACCGGCTGGGTCAGCGACATTGCCGCCGGTACCAAAGCCGCCATCACCCCGGTGGACTGGGCTGCCATGGTGCTGCTGTGCTTTGTTCTGCCCGCCGTGCTGAGTGTGATCTTCTGCGAGATCGAGCGCAAGCTGGGCTGGATCAAAGAGGGCGATCTGAAGCTGAACTGATTTTTAAGCGGAAAATTCTTTTTGCTTTTTGATAGAGCAAATCCCGGCAGGCTGCGGTCTGCCGGGATTTGTCTTTTCACGGTTAAACACGTGACTACGCTCTGCACAGGAAGCACTCAAACGATTCGTTTCCCGTCCAGCACTGCCTGCGTGAGGGTGTCGCCTTCATACACCAGCTTGAGGGAGAAATAAGGCCGTTCCTCATTCAGCAGCCGGAAGAAGATTTTGTCGCCCTCCCAGATGGGCAGTTCAGCCGCCTTATCCTTCGGCACCCATTCCAGCACGCCTTCCCTGCAGGCATCGCCCTGCACCATCTCGCCCGTCCATTCATCAGCGGTGTACAGGTGGATGAACTCGGTCATGTTGCCCCAAATAAAGGTCAGCAGACCCCGGGCGCGGAAGCGCTTCAGCGTCAGGCCGGTCTCCTCCTTCACTTCCCGCAGCAGGCAGTCCTCCGGGCTTTCAAACCGCTCAAACTTTCCGCCTACACCGATCCATTTGTCGTGGTTGTAGTCGTCCTGCTTTTTGATACGGTGCAGCATCAGGTAGGCATCGTCCCGTTCCAGATAGCACAGCGTGGTGCTGAAAATGGGAAATTCGGGGTTCATGAAGGCTCCTAGATTCATTGCGTTCTCCTTTTGATTTTGTTTTTGTGGAAAATGCCGTTTTTCGCTGCGGCCCCTCCCGTGAAAAAACACCCCCGGCAAAGCCCGCAGGCTTTGCCGGGGTGCAAACCAAAAATAACTTTTTCCTCTGAATATGCCAGAGCAACGCGGCGGCAATTTAAAATCATTGCCCCTTCCGGCTTGCTCTTCCCTTGCCCGCATTGTTCAGCTTGCGCACAAGGTCGTTCTGATGCTTGCGCTGGCTGGGCGTGGGCTGCGGGTCTTTGGCCTCCTCAGCGCGGCGGCCGCTCTGGGCGGTGTCCGGATCGATGCGTTCCAGCGTCCACTCCTGATTGCCGCCTGCTACAAAGTTCCAGATCTGGGCCTGTGCGCCGTTGGAGGTGTTCATACCCACAAGGTCGATGTATTTATCCGCCAGCACATTGCGGATGCGGGTGCGCCCGCTGCGGGTGGGCTCCAGCGCCCAGCACTGACTCAGCCCGCTGGTGCGGTCCCACTGGTGCAGCCATGTGCCCTCCACCACACCGCCAAGGGCCAGATCCATCATCTTGCCGGTAAAGCGGTTGCAGATGCGCCAGCGGCCCTCGCCTGCATCCACGAACTGCCACTGCTGCCACGGATGGCCTGCATAGCTCCACAGCTGGATGGCCGCGCCGTTCTCGGTGTTGAAGTTCTTTACTTCCAGTACCTTTCCATTGGGGGCTTTGATGATATAAAATTCATTTTCCAGAATGACTGCCTGCGATGCCTTTGCCATAGAGCACGACTCCTTTCCAGTTTGGTAGCCCTATTATAGCGTATTTGTCCTTTGGCAGCAAGAATGCTTTTCCATAATCTTTTTACGTTTTATTGTGCATTTTGACATGATTCCCGCAACGATAACGTTTACGTGCAACAAAAGCGTTTCCTGCTGGTTTCTCTTTGCACTCCGGCCTTTGTTGTGATACAATAAAGGCACATGTTTTAAGGGAGGGAATTGCTATGACCAACGAAACCTTGGAAACCATCAAAAACCGCCGCAGCTGCCGTGCCTATAAGCCGGAGCAGATCACAAACGAAGAACTGGATGCCGTGCTGGAAGCCGGCACCTACGCCGCCAGCGCCATGGGCCGCCAGAGCGCAAAGATCGTGGTCGTGCAGGACGCTGCCGCTCGCGCCCAGCTCACCCGCATGAACGCCGCTGTCATGGGCAAGGACACCGACCCCATGTACGGCGCTCCCACCATTCTGGTGGTGCTGGCCGATGCTCACGCCGCAAATGCCGTACCCGACGGCAGCCTTGTCATGGGCAACCTGATGCTGGCTGCAGCTTCGCTGGGGCTGGGCAGCTGCTGGATCAACCGCGCAAAGGAAGAGTTTGAAACAGAAGAGGGCAAGGCCCTGCTCCGGCAGTGGGGCATCGAGGGCGATTGGGTCGGCATCGGCCACTGCATTCTGGGCTACCCTGCTGCAGACCCCAAGCCCGCCGCCCCCCGCAAGCCGGATTATATCGTAAAAGTATAAGGAGAACTATGAAGCCTGATTACAAGCTGGTCGCCAAGGCCAAATATATCCACGCCACCGCCGACCTTGCCAGTGAACTCTGGCATGAGGTGTACAAGCGCTATTACCCCGCAAAGCAGCTGGACACCCTTGTGGAAGAGCTGCAGAGCGCCGATGCCATTGAGGAGGACATCGACAACGATGTGAACTACTTCCTCGTGGTTCTGGGCGGCAAGACCATCGGCTACTTTGCGTGGAAGATGGAGAACACCGCCCTGCATCTGATGCACCTGTACCTCAGGCCCGAATACCGCGGCAAGGCACTGGGCCGGGACATCGTGCTCTCCTGCGAGCGGCTGGCCCGCGGCGAGGGCAAGGGCCGTGTGTGGTGCACCGTGCACGCCAAGGCCCTGCCGGTGCAGCAGTTCTTCAAGGCCCTGCGCTACCGCAATTTAAAGCCCGCCGAGCAGGAAAACGGCACCGTCCCCCGGGACGAAGTGGTATTTGAGCACACGCTGGGCTAAAAAGCCGCAAATGCTATTGAAATTTCTCCCCGTTTGTACTACACTGGTGTAGTGTAATAAAGTGTCTGCCTGTGGGCGGCATCTGCAAAAAAGGAGAACAACATGGCAAAAGATCATCCTACCGGCCAGTCCGGTCTGTATCAGGCATTTTTGCAGCTCAAGACTCCGGAACAGTGCTACCGTTTTTTACAGGATGTGTGCAGCTATTCCGAGTTGAGCGCAATGGAGCAGCGCTACAACATTGCCGAAATGCTGGTGGACAAGCGCATCTACACCGAGATCATGGATAAGACCGGTGCATCCAGCGCCATCATCAGCCGGGTAAGCCGGGTGCTGAGTGCCAACGACAGCGTATTGCGCGCCTTGCTGGAAGCGGAAAAAGCTGCCGACGATCAAAACTGAACTTCCACACAAACCATGCCGCGTGCCGCCCGTGCGGTATGCGGCTTTTATCATTCAACCGGGAAGGCAGAAGTCCCCACGCCAGCGGGGTACTTCTATCGTTCTTCCTCATGCGGCGCAGATGCGCCGTCTTCATCAGAAATCAGGGAGGTTTGATTTTTATGAGCAAAGCTGTTGTATTTTTTGCCGAGGGCACCGAGGAATGTGAAGCCCTGCTGGTGGTCGATCTGCTGCGCCGCGCCAAGGTGGAGGTGACCGTGGCCAGCGCATCCGGCAGCCGCGAGATCGTGAGCAGCCACAAGGTGCATATCACCGCCGACGCACTGGCCGAAGAGGTGGATTATTCGGATGTGGACATGGTGGTGCTGCCCGGCGGCATCCCCGGCACCCCGAACCTTGCCGCCAACAAGACCGTTACCGACACCTGCGTTTCCTTTGCAAAGAGCGGCAAAAAGGTAGCTGCCATCTGCGCAGCACCCAGCGTGCTGGCATCTCTCGGCCTGCTGGAGGGCAGAAAAGCCACGGCGCACGCCGGTTTCCAAGACAAATTGGCCGGTGCCGAGGTGCTGGATACCGAAGTGGTAGTGGACGGCAATATCACCACCAGCTACGGTCTGGGCGGTGCCATCCCCTTTGCGCTGGAGCTGGTGCGCCAGCTGGCCGGGCAGGCTGAGGCCGACCGCATCCAGAACGCCATCGCCTACCGCCACTGAGGGAGGAAACTGAAATGCGTTTTGTCACCTGCCGCCTGCCGGACGGCGTAGAAGATCCGGCCATTCTTTCGCCGGACGGCACACAGATCTGGCCGTTGAGCTGGCTGGGCCTTTCCTATGAAACCTTGTCCGATGCCATCCCCTTTCTGACCCCGCAGGTGCGGGCAGGCCTGCAGCTTGCCATTGCGGGCATCCCGGCCCTGCCCGTGGATGCCGTGCAGCTGCAAAGCCCTATTCCCTGCCCGGCGCAGGATGTGGTGTGCCTTGGCATCAACTACATGGCCCACTCGGACGAAGCGGAGAAATACTCTGCCGATGCCTTTGCAACCAAACATCAGGATGCCATTTATTTTTCCAAGCGCGTTTCCCGCGCTGTGCCGGACGGCGGCTTTATTGAAGCTCACACTGACCTTGTGCAGAAGCTGGACTACGAATGTGAACTGGCTGTGGTTCTGGGCAAAGATGCCAGGGATGTGTCCGCCGGGCAGACAAAAGACTATGTGTTCGGCTACACCATCCTGAACGATGTTTCCGCCCGCGATGTGCAGACCGCCCACAAGCAGTGGTATTTCGGCAAAAGTCTGGACGGCTTCACGCCCATCGGCCCCTGCATCGTTACCGCAGACGAATTCGACACCTATCCGCCCAAAATGGGCATCCGCAGCTTTGTCAACGGCGAAAAGCGGCAGGACTCGAACACCGGCCTGCAGATCTTTAATATCGACCACGTGATCCACGAGCTGACTCAGGGCATGACCCTGAAGGCCGGCACCATCATCGCCACCGGCACCCCGGCAGGTGTGGGCATGGGCATGGACCCGCCGCAGTTTCTGAAGCCCGGCGACACGGTGCGCTGCGAGATCGACGGCATTGGCAGCCTGACCAACACCGTGCGGTGAGCACTGGCATTTGTGCCAAACATTCACTGCGTTTTCCGTCTGTTTGCATGAAAATCCGCAGCGGCACTGCTCTTTTGCGGGTAGGTGTGGTATACTGGAACACGCGAAATACTGCGGCCGCTGGCCGTCAAAAAGAGGTAAATGAAACATGAAAGAATACGCATTCGGCATCGATCTGGGCGGCACCACCGCCAAGATCGGCCTGTTCAAGACCACCGGCGAACTGCTGGAAAAGTGGGAAGTTCCCACCGACACCTCCAACGCCGGTGAGCACATTCTGAAAAATCTGGCCGCTGCCGTGCAGGGCAAGATGCAGGAAAAGGGCCTTGCCGCTGAGCAGGTAGAGGGCGTGGGCGTGGGCGTGCCCGGCCCTGTGCTGGACAGCCGCATCGTGCCCATTATCTGTGCAAACCTCGGCGGCTGGGGCAAGCATAATGTGGCCGAAGAGCTTGGCGGTATGCTGGGCGGCATCAAGGTTCTGGTGGGCAACGATGCCAACGTGGCCGCTCTGGGCGAGATCTGGATGGGTGCCGCCAAGGGCTGCCGCAGCGCGGTCATGGTCACGCTGGGCACCGGCGTGGGCGGTGGTGTCATCGTCAACGGCAAGGTCATTGATGGCACCCACGGTGCCGGCGGTGAGATCGGCCACATCACGGTGGACCGCCACGAGACCGCTACTTGCGGCTGCGGCAAGCACGGATGTCTGGAGCAGTATTCCAGTGCCACCGGCGTTGTGCGCTGCATGAAGAAGCTGCTGGACGAGAACCCGGATACCCCCTGCACCCTGCGCGGCACCGAGTTTGCCGCCAAGGACGTGTTTGATGCCGCCCGCAATGGCGACGCCCTTGCCGCCCGCGAGGTGGACGAGATGACCGATACCCTCGGCATGGCGCTGGCAACCATTGCCGCCACCGTGGACCCGGAGATGTTCATGGTGGGCGGCGGCGTGTCCCGCGCAGGCGAGGTTCTGTTTGCCCCGCTGCGGGAGCACTTCAAGGTCTATGCCTTCAAGTCCTGCCGTGAGACCCCCATCGTGCCCGCCATCCTCGGCAACGATGCCGGTATCTATGGTTCTGTGCGCCTGATCGTGGGCGAATGATCCCTCTGTACGCAAAAAGCTCTGCCGTGCTTGCGGCAGAGCTTTTTTGTATGCGTGTGTTTTTTTACAGCGTTTCATCCCCCGGCAGCTGATTCCACAGGCGGTAGTAGACGCCCTGCTTTGCCAGCAGCTGGTCGTGGGTGCCGGATTCCACGATGCCCTCTTCGCCCAGCACAAGGATGCGGTCGTAGTCCTTGATGGTGGTCAGGCGGTGGGCGATGGTGAGGGTGGTACGGCCATGGGCCAGCTTTTCAAGGCTCTGGCCCACCAGGATCTCGCTTTCGTTGTCCAGCGCGCTGGTGGCCTCGTCCAGAATGAGGATGGGCGGGTTCTTCAGGAACACCCGCGCAATGGCGATGCGCTGCTTCTGTCCGCCGGAGAGCTTGACACCGCGCTCACCCACATAGGTATCAAAGCCATCCTTCAGGGCCAGAATGAACTTTTCGGCCCCGGCCAGACGCGCTGCTTCCATGATCTCTTCGCGGGTGGCGCCGGGCTTGCCGTAGGCGATGTTCTGGGCCACCGTGCCGCTGAACAGATACACGTCCTGCTGCACGATGCCGATATCCTGCCGCAGGCTCTTCAGGGTGACATGGCGGATGTCCTGCCCATCGATCAGGATGCGGCCGCTGGTCACCTCGTAGAAGCGGGGGATGAGGTTGCACAGGGTGGTCTTGCCGCCGCCCGAGGGGCCGACCAGCGCCAGCCGTTCGCCCGGCCGGATATCCAAGCTGACGTTGTGCAGCACCTTGTTGTGGTCGTCCGGGTACTCAAAGCTGACGTTTTCAAACCGGATGTCACCGGGGCCGGGCTGCAGCGGCACCGCGTCCGGGGCGTCGCCGATGGTCACAGGGGTGTCCATGATCTCGGCAAAGCGCTCGATGCCGGTCATGCCGCGCTGGAACTGCTCGGCAAACTCCACGATGCGGCGGATGGTGGCAATAAGGGTGGTGACGTACAGCATATAGGCCACCATGTCACCGGCGGTGATCCTGCCGTACACCAGCGAGAGGCCGCCTGCCAGAATGACCACCAGATACATCAGGCCGTCGAACAGGCGGGTGGAGGTGTTGAAGGCACCCATGGCGTAGTAGCCGAGGGTCTTGATCTGCTCAAAATCCCTGTTGCCCTTTGCAAACTTCTCGCGTTCCTCATCCTCGGCGGCAAAGGCCTTCACGACACCCTGCCCCAGCAGGCTGTCCTCGATGGTGGAGTTCAGCTCGCCGATCTGCACGCGCTGCTGGCGGAACCGCGCCCGCAGCCGTCCGTTCAGGTAAACGGACACCACGCCCATCAGCGGCACGCAGGCGAACACCGCCAGCGTCAGCGGCACACTGGCCCGGCACAGGATAATAAAGGACACCACGATCTTGATGGCCGCAATGAAAAATTCCTCCGGGCAGTGGTGGGCAAACTCGGTCACATCGAACAGGTCGTTGGTGATGCGGCCCATGATGGTGCCTACCTTGGTGTTGTTGTAGTAGGTGTGGTCCAGCTTGAGCAGGTGGTCAAAGGCATCGCGGCGCATATCCGTCTCGATGTGCACGCCCATGATATGACCGATGCTGGACATGTAATAGCTGGCTGCACCGTCGATGATGCGCAGCACAAAATAGAGTGCTGCCAGCCGCAGCACGATGCCCGCCGTCAGGGTGATGCCCACGCCCATGGCGGCGTTGGTGATAGTGCTCATGATCTTGGGCAGCACGATATCGCACAGGGTGGTCAGCGCTGCACAGAACAGGTCCAGAAACAGGGTCATTTTATACTTTGCCAGATAGGGCAGAAACCGCCGGATCAGCGCACCGCTGCCTGCGTGGTGCGCCCCGGGGTCGTTGATCTTGGTTTTTGACATGGTTCCTCCTGTTGTAAAGCCCTCTCAGGCTCACTTCGTTCGCCAGCTCCCCCGAGAGGGGGAGCCTTTGCATCTTTCGGGAAGCTGTACAAAACCTCCCCCTTTCGGGGGAGGTGGCATTGCGCAGCAATGACGGAGAGGGTTCGTTCTCTTACTTTTTACTGTAATCCCGCTCGCCGTAGATGGCGGTGCCGATGCGCACAAGGGTGGCACCCTCCCGGATGGCGTTTTCAAAGTCGCCGCTCATGCCCATGGAGAGGGTCTCCATGGACACGTTGGAATAGCCGCGCTCTCCGGCCTGCACAAACAGCTTGTACACCTCGGCCAGATAGCGGCGGTTGCGGGCATCGTCGTCGTTCACGGGCGGAATGGCCATCAGCCCCTTGACCCGGATGTGCTCCTGTGCGGCAGCAGCATCCAGCAGCGGCCAGAGCGCTTCCGGTGCCACGCCGGTCTTGCTCTCCTCGCCGCCGATATTCACCTCCAGCAGCACGTTCTGCACGATGCCGGCCTTGGCTGCTTCCTTCTCGATGGCGTTCAGCAGATGCTCACTGTCCACGCTTTGGATGAGGCTGGCACGGCCCAGCACTTTTTTAATTTTGTTCGTCTGCAGATGGCCGATAAAGTGGCTGGGCTTGCCGCAGTAAGCACCTGCGTCAAAGTTTGCGCACAGCTCCTGCACATGGTTCTCACCGAACACATCAATGGGCAGGGCTGCGCTTGCAGCCACGGTCTGTGCCGTGCGGGTCTTGCAGGCGGCGCACAGCTGCACCGCTGCCGGGTCGCGGCCTGCTTCACGGGCCGCGGCTGCCATCTTTTCCCGGATCTCTGCCACGGCCTCCTGCATCTGTTCCAGATTCTTTTCTGCCATGATGCTCAGTCCTCCTCGGTATACTTGGCGCGTTCGCCGCCGATGAGCTTCGGGCGGGTGCGGGCGCACAGGATGTTCGCTTCACCAATTTTGGAAAGGCTCAGCCGCACCGGCACTGCCACCCGCTTCAGGTGCATCCCGATCAGGGTGCCGCCGATATCAATGCCTGCATGGGCACGGATCTCTTCCACGGCCACCGGCTCCCGGAACTTCTTCCAGCAGGTAGTGGCCCAGCTGCCGCCTGCGTGGGGGCGCGGCACCACGCACACCTCTTCCCAGCCGTATTTTTCGGCGGCTTCGCGCTCGATGATAATAGCGCGGTTCAGATGCTCACAGCACTGCGCGGCCAGCCAGATGCCGTTTTCGGCCAGCACCGGTGCCACGCCTGCATACACGGCCTGCGCGGCTTCCAGACTGGAATCCTTGCCGATGTGCCCGCCCACGATCTCGCTGGACGAGCAGCCCACCACGAACACATCGCCCTTTTTCAGCTTTGCTTCGGCCAGCAGTTCGGTCACTGCCTGCCGGGCCTGCGTCTCGATTTGTTTTTTGAATTCTTCTGTCATAAAAAACACCTCGTTTTTTATCAAAGATCAAAGATTTGCACTGCGCACCTTTTCGCTGCCTGCAAGGCCGAGATACAGCCTGCTCTCCACCGGGCACAGAGCTGTCACACCGCCTGCACCCTTGCTGGAGACCGTCCGCTTCCAGCTGCCGTCTGCCGTATCTACAGCTTCCGCGCAGGGCGCATCGGCAGGCAGGCTGAATAGCTTTTCCTGCAGATTCCGGCCTGCACGCAGGGCAATGCCCCGCAGCAGGGTGCTGTCGGCGTTCTTTTCCAGCCAGCTGCTGCGCGCCCACCGGTAGCCGATGTACAGGGTGCCGTCTGCATCCATAGCAAGCGCACCGGGATACCCCGGCAGACCGGAAACAAAGCTCTGGCAGTTTTTACCGCCCGCCGTCAGGTCGCGGGCATCGGCGGCAGCACTCCACACACAGCGGTTTCCAAGGTCAGCCACGAACAGCGTGCTGCCGTCCCGGCTCAGGGCCAGTCCGGAAGCACCGGCCACACCGCCCAGCACCTTCTGCACCGTGCGTGCTGCCGGGTCGTATACATACACGCAGCCCGTGCCGGTGTGGGCCAGCAGTTCGGTGCGCAGAGTGCTCTCCAGCCCGTCCGCGGCACCGGCAGCGGCAGCAACCGCAAAGTAGATCCTGCCGTCCGGCGCGGCTTCCACCGCTGAGACAGCCCCCAGCGGTGCACCGTCGATCTGGGTCACTACCTGCTCCACCGCCGTGCCCCAGCTGTCGTGGGCGGCGCGGCACAGGCTGCCGCCGCCGGGCGTGAGGATGCTCAGCCACAGGTCCCCGCTGCCGTCAAAGGCAAAACCGGTCAGCTCACCGTCCACGGAAAGGATGGCCGCATCGTGTCCGCCGTCGGTGCGCACAAGGTCGCTCGTGCGCTTTTTTAAGGCTGCGCCGTCGTATGCTGCGGCATACACAAGGCCGTCCTGTGTGCGGATGCAGTCCACACCCTGATATTCGCCCAGATCCAGCGTTCCCTTATGGTCGGCGGCAAGGGCCGTCTGTGCTGCACCGGTGTCCTGCCGGACATCCGGCGCGGTGTAGCCTTGTGGCGGCGTATCGATGGGCCGGAACACTAGTGCGTACACCAGCGCCAGCAGGATGCACACGCCAAACACCGTGCTGGCCGTGCGGAACCGCTTGAGCAGCGCGTCCCGCTCCACCGCCATCTGGGCCGCATACTCGGCACGGCGGCGGGCGGCGCGGGCATTGGCGCGGTTTGCCCGGCGCATCCAGCGATCCACGAACAATGCCACCTGCGGCCCGATGGTGAGCGACGCAATGGCAAGGATGAGCAGAAATTCAATAAGTCCGATCCTCATAGGGCTTTTTCCTTTATCTTCAGAGCTTTTTTAGGGGGGTATCCCCTTATCGTTTCAGTATAGCATCTGTGGCGCGGCAGTTCAAGCACCCAACTCTGTCTCCCGGCTTTTGCCGCTGCCTGCCGCCTTTTTCTCCATCTTTCCTGCCAAAGCCTTTTTTGCCGTGCTGAAATATGCTATACTGATTATAAATATGGCATTCTGCACCGGAATGCCGCGTGTCAGTGTAAAAGAGGATAACATGGAAGCATTCAAATATAATGTGCAGCCGGGCCGCTACCGGCATTTCAAGGGCAACGAATACGAAGTGCTGGGCATGGCCCGCCACAGCGAGACCGAAGAGGAAATGGTGGTGTACCGCGCCCTGTACGGGGAACGCGGGCTTTGGGTGCGTCCTGCCGCCATGTGGTGCGAGACCGTGGAGCGGGACGGCAAAGTGCAGCCGCGCTTTGTGCGCATTGAGGAGTGAACCGGCAGTTTTTGCCGATGGGATAAAACGGAGGGTGATACTTTTGTACAGTGAACAAAAACAGGCGCTTGCCGCCGAACTGAGCTTCAAGCATCCGGCAGTGCTGGCTGTCAGCGGTTCCGCAGGCAGCGGCAAGACCGCTCTGCTGGCCGCGCTGCTGCCGGTGCTCAAGAGCCGCGGGCTGAAGGTGGGCGTGATCCGCGAGGCTGACGATCTGCGCCTGCCCGCCGAGACCGACCGCCTGCATGAGGCCGGTGCCGAGGGTGTGGCCGTGTTTACTGCCGGGCGCTATCTGCTTACCGAGCAGTTCCGCCTGAACGAGCAGGACCTGCTGGCTTTGTTCGAGCGCCACGGCTACGACCTTGTACTGCTGGAAGGCTTTGGCGACAGCGGCTGGGCCAAGATCGAGGTGGTGCGCAGCTCGGTCAGCCCGGTGGGCACCGCGTTCCAGCCCATGGCCATCGTGGGCGATGTGCCGGGCGCTGATTTTGCACTGGACGATCCTGCTGCTCTGGCAGACTGGATCGAGAACCAGATGCCGTCCCTGTAACGGAGGTTCTGCATGAAACTCATCCGTACCGAAGACGCTGTCGGGCAGGTGCTCTGCCACGACATTACACAGATCATTCCCGGCCAGTTCAAGGGAGCACGCTTCCGCAAAGGGCACATCGTCCAGCCGGAGGATATCCCCGTGTTGCTTTCCATTGGCAAAGAAAATCTCTATGTCTGGGAGAAGCGCCCCGGCATCCTGCACGAGGACGAAGCCGCTGCCCTTTTGTACAAGGCAGCGGCGGGCCGCAACATCCACGGCACTGAGCCGAAGGAAGGCAAGATCGAACTGGTTGCCGACTGCGACGGTCTTTTGAAGATCGACCGCGCCGCCCTGCTGGCCGTGAACCGCACACCCCAAATGATGATTGCTACCATCCACGGCGACCTGCCCGTGAAAAAGGGCCAGAAGCTGGCCGGCACCCGCATCATCCCGCTGGTGATCGAGCAGGAGAAGATGGATGCCATGCAGGCTGCGGCAGGCAGCGAACCCATCCTGAACGTGCTGCCTTTCCACCCGAAAAAGTTTGCGGTCATCACCACCGGCAGCGAGGTGTTCAAGGGACGCATCGAGGACAAATTCACCCCCATTCTGGTGGGCAAGCTGGCCGAATACGGCTGCGAGATGACCTATCACAAAACCTGCGACGATGACCCCGCCGGGATCACCGCCGCCATTCTGGAAGCAAAGGCCGCAGGCTGCGAGCTGATCTTTACCACCGGCGGCATGAGCGTAGACCCCGACGACCGCACGCCGCTTGCCATCAAGAACACCGGTGCCGAGATCATCACCTATGGCGCACCGGTGCTGCCGGGTGCCATGTTCCTTGTGAGCTATCTGGACGGTGTGCCGGTGTGCGGCCTGCCCGGCTGCGTGATGTACGCCAAGCGCACCATTTTTGACCTGCTGCTGCCGCGCCTGCTGGCCGACGACCCCATCACTGCCGAGGACATTGCCCGGCTGGGCGAGGGCGGGCTGTGCTTAGGCTGCGCCGAATGCCACTGGCCCAACTGCGGCTTCGGGCATTGCTGAAACCCTCTCAGTCAAAGCCTTACGGCTTTGCCAGCTCTCCCAAAGGGGAGAGCTTTATCAAGGTAAAAATTATGAGCGAAACAAAACTTTCTCATTTTGATGCGTCCGGCAGCGCCGTGATGGTGGATGTGAGCGAAAAGCCCGTCACTGCACGGCAGGCTGTGGCCCGCGGCATCATCACTATGAATGCGGCAGCCTTTGCCGCTGTTCGGGACGGCACCGCCCAGAAGGGCGACGTGCTTGGCGTGGCCCGCATTGCAGGCATCATGGCGGCCAAGCGCACCAGCGAGCTGATCCCCCTGTGCCATCCGCTGCCGCTGAGCAAGCTGACTGTGGATTTTCACCTTCTGCCCGAACAGCAGGCCGTAGAGGCCGTGTGCACCGCCAGGACCATCGGCGTGACCGGCGTGGAAATGGAAGCTCTGACCGGCGTTTCTGCCGCGCTGCTCACCATCTACGATATGTGCAAGGCCGTGGATAAGGGCATGGAGCTGGGCGAGATCCACTTGGTCGAGAAGACCGGCGGCAAGAGCGGGCACTATGTGCGGGCCGAGGGCGGCTATGTTTGATGCATACGGCCGCAATATCCACTATCTGCGCCTTTCGGTCACCGACCTGTGCAACCTGCGCTGCCGCTACTGTATGCCGGACGGCGTGCCAAAGCTGGCCCACGAAGATATTCTGACCTATGAGGAATTTCTGCGGCTGGCTGCGCTGTTCGCCCAGTGCGGCATCGACACGGTGCGCATCACCGGCGGTGAACCGCTGGTGCGCCGGGGCGTGGAACAACTGACGGCGGGCCTGAAAGCCATTCCCGGCATCCGCCGCGTTGCCCTTACCACCAACGGCGTGCTGCTGGCCCAGAAGCTGCCCGCCCTGCTGGCGGCGGGCCTTGACAGCGTGAACATCAGCCTTGACACCTTGCACCCGGAGACCTTCCGGCGCATCACCGGTAAAGACGAGCTTGCCGCCGTGCAAAACGGCATCCGGGCGGCCCTTGCCAGCGGCATTCCGGTCAAGCTGAACTGTGTGCCGCAGCCCGGCGTGAACGAGGGCGAGCTGGAAAGCCTTGCTGCCCTCGCACAGGAGCATCCGCTGCAGGTGCGCTTTATTGAAATGATGCCCATTGGCTTTGGTGCCGGGCTGCCCGGCCTTTCCGGCCCGGAACTGCTGGAGCGCTTTTACCGCCGCTGGCCGCAGCTGCAGCCGGTGGCCGGTGCGGCCTTTGGCGATGGGCCGGCGGTGTATTATTCTGCGCCCGGCTGGCGCGGCAGCATCGGATTGATCGCTGCCGTGCACGGCAAATTCTGCGCTTCCTGCAACCGGGTGCGGCTGACAAGTCAGGGTTTTCTGCGTCCGTGCCTTGCCAGCGAATCCGGCACCGACCTGCGTGCTCTGCTGCGCAGCGGCGCGGACGACGCGGCCCTTTTGCAGGCCATTCAAAACACGATTCTGGCAAAACCCCGGGAACATCACTTCGGCCAAGGCTCCATGCCCGCCACACGAGGGATGTACCGGATCGGAGGATAACACAAATTTATGGGTAAAATTCTGGCTATCTGCACAAGCCCCCGGCGCGGCACCTTGAAAACGCCGGTGCCGTCCGCTGTTCTCACCCCGGAGTGGGGTATTGTGGGCGATGCCCACGGCGGCAGCTGGCACCGGCAGGTCAGCCTGCTGAGCGCGGAAAAAATTGAAGTTTTCCGTCAAAAGCTCTGGGTGGACTACGGTGCCTTTGGCGAAAATCTGGTGGTGGAAGGGTTCGATCTTGCCACCCTGCCGGTGCCCAGCTTTTTTGCCATTGGGGATGCCGTGCTGGAAATGACCCAGATCGGCAAGGAGTGCCACAGCGACTGCGCCATCCGCCGGCAGACCGGCGACTGCATCATGCCGCGGGAGGGCGTGTTCGCACGGGTGGTAAAAGGCGGCACCATCCACACCGGCGACGAGATGAAGCTGCTGTCCACCCCGGCAGATTTGCCCCTGCGCGCGGCAGTGATCACCCTTTCCGATAAGGGCAGCCGCGGCGAACGGGAGGACAAAAGCGGCCCGCTCATTGTGGAAATGCTCACCGCCACAGGCTACAAGGTGGAGGAAGCGCTGCTTCTGCCGGACGATGCCGCCCAGCTCAAAACCCAGCTGCTGCGCCTTGCGGATGCCCGTCAGGTGAACCTGATTCTCACCACCGGCGGCACCGGCTTTGCACCCCGGGATATCACCCCGGAGGTGACTTTGAGCGTAGCCGAACGCAACGCGCCCGGCATTGCCGAGGCCATGCGGTACCATAGCCTTACCATCACACCGCGCGGGATGCTGAGCCGTGCCGCCAGTGTGCTGCGCGGCAAGACCCTGATCGTGAACCTGCCGGGCAGCCCTAAGGCCGTAAAAGAAAACCTCGAGTACATCCTGCCCAGCCTTGCGCACGGCATCCGCCTTGCCGCCGGGCTGGACGGCGAATGCGCCCGGAAGTAAAAAAGTATCCCGGTGGGCGGCACCGCATCCTGTACCGTATCAAATGCAAAGATTCATTTTAAAAACAGGAGCGCTTATTATGAACAACACTAAAATTTCCCGCCGCAGCTTTCTGGCTGCTGCCGGTATCGCCGGTGCCGCTGCGGCCCTGACCGCCTGCGGCTCCTCCGCTTCCAGCACTGCATCTTCCGTGGCAGGCTCTGCCGCTGCTTCTTCTGAAGCTGCCGGTAGATCCATGGAGCTGATCGTGTTTGCCGCCGCATCCCTCACCGAGACCCTCACCGCCATCGGCGAGATCTACTCTGCCGAGAACCCCGGCGTGACCTTCAGCTTCAACTTCGACTCCTCCGGCACCCTCAAGACCCAGATTCAGGAAGGCGCGGACTGCGACCTGTTCATCTCCGCCGGTCAGAAGCAGATGAACCAGCTGGACAGCACCGCTTCCGCCGATGTGAACACCGAAGGGCTGGACTTCGTGGACAGCGATTCCCGCGTGGACCTGCTGGAGAACAAGGTCGTTCTGTGCGTGCCCGAGAATGGCGATAAGGGCATCGACAGCTTCGATTCTCTGGCCGAGCACCTCAAGGCCGGGGACATTCTGTTCTGCATGGGCAACAGCGATGTGCCCGTGGGCCAGTACACCCAGAAGATCCTTGCCTACTACGCTCTGGACGAGGAAGCACTGGCCGCAGCCGGTGTCATCACCTACGGCTCCAACGTCAAGGAGGTCACCACCCAGATCACCGAAGCCAGCGTGGATGCCGGTGTCGTGTACTGCACCGATGCCTACAGCGCAGGCCTGACCCCCGTGGATGAGGCCACCAAGGAGATGTGCGGTCAGGTCATCTATCCTGCCGCCGTGCTGAAGGCCGCCCCCAACGCCGAGGCTGCCAGGGAGTTTCTGGCCTATCTGCAGACCGACCGTGCCGCGACCGTGTTCGAGAGCGTGGGCTTCACCGCGCTGTAAATCCGTTGTTTTTCAGAGCTTCCCCTCCGGGGGAAGCCTTTTTATTCGGAGGTATCATTTATGGACTGGTATCCCCTTTGGAACAGCCTGCGCATCGCCCTCGTCAGCTGTGCGGCGGTGTTCTTCCTTGGCATTTTTGCCGCCTACTATATTGCCAAGCTGCCGCGCACTGTCAAAGGCGCGCTGGACGTGGTGCTCACCCTGCCCATGGTGCTGCCGCCCACGGTGGTGGGCTATTTTCTACTGCTTTTGTTCGGCGCAAAGCGGCCGCTGGGTGCTTTTTTCATGGAGCATTTCGGCGTGAAGCTGGTCATGAACTGGTATAGTGCCATCTTTGCATCCATCGTGGTGGCCTTTCCGCTGATGTACCGCACGGCGCGCGGCGCGTTTGAAAGCTTTGACGAAACGCTGGCATGGTCGGCGCAAACGCTGGGCCAGTCGGACGTGTGGATCTTCTGGCGGGTGCGGATGCCCTGCTGCCGTCAAGGCATTCTGGCCGGCACGGTGCTGGCCTTTGCCCGCGCGCTGGGCGAGTACGGTGCCACCAGCATGATCGCAGGCTACACCCCCGGCAAGACCGCCACCATTGCCACCACCGTGTACCAGCTGTGGCGCACTAACGACGAAGCCGGTGCCATGCGCTGGGTGCTGGTGGATATCGTGATCTCGGCAGTGGTGCTGCTGGCCGTGAATCTGCTGGAGAAAAAACAGAAAGCAGGTGGCCGCGCATGAGTCTTGAAGTGAACATTACCAAAAAGCTGGATGGCTTTACCCTTCACGCCAACTTTGCCGCGCGCAGCACCGCCACAGCCATTCTGGGCGCATCCGGCTGCGGCAAAAGCATGACCCTGCGCTGCATTGCCGGTATCGTAAAGCCGGATGCGGGCCGCATCGTACTGGACGGCCGGGTGCTGTTTGACAGCGCCCAGCACATCGACCTGCCGCCGCAGCAGCGCGGCGTGGGCCTGCTGTTCCAGAACTACGCACTGTTCCCCAACATGACCGTGGAGCAGAACGTGCTCTGCGGCCTGAAAGCCGAAAAAGACAAGGCCGCCCGCAAGGCCCGCTGCGCCGAAATGCTGCAGGCCATGCGGCTGGAATCCCTTGCCAAGCGCTACCCGGCCCAGCTTTCCGGCGGACAGCAGCAGCGCACCGCGCTGGCACGCATCCTTGTGGGCAGGCCCAAAATTCTGATGCTGGACGAGCCGTTCAGTGCGCTGGACAGCTACCTGCGCGAGGAAGTGGAGGGCGAAGTGGGCAGCCTGCTGGCCGGGTTTGGCGGCACGGCGCTGCTGGTCACCCACAACCGTGACGAAGCCTACCGCCTGTGCCGGGATATGATCGTGATGGATGGCGGGCAGGTGCTGCGCACCGGCGGCACCAAAGAGGTGTTTGCAGACCCGCAGAGCACCACCGCTGCACGGCTGACCGGCTGCAAGAACATTCTGTCCTGCACCCGCGTGGATGCCCACACCGTGCGCCTGACTGGCTGGGATGCGCCCCTTCACCTTGCCGCCGAGGTGCCGGAAACCTGCACCGCCGTGGGCATCCGCGCCCACGACTTTGCCCCCTGCGCACCAGCTGCGCCGAACGCTCTGCCGGTGCAGCTGAACTCCACCAGCGAGAATCCCTTTGACTGGAACCTGATCTTTACCGCGCCGGACGGCACTACCCGCCTGTGGTGGAAGGTGAGCAAGACGAACCTGACCGCTGCGTCGCCGGAGGCACCGGCGTTTCTGGGCACTGCACCGCAGAACATCATGCCGCTGGGGTGACGGACAGCACGCTGGGGATTTTCTTCAGCGCTTCCTGATCGGCCTTGTTCAGGTCCTTGACCGCGAACCGCAGTCGGATCATGCAGTGTGCCACGCTGGAAATGTTCTCGGTGCCGCCCACCAGCTGAACCACTTCCGCAGCAGGTTCTGCTTGGCCTGCTCGGTGGGCGCGAAGTTGTATTTTGCCAGCACGCCCACCGCCTGCCGGTTGAACTCCTCCGGATAGGGGGAATCCAGATCGTAGGTGCGCAGTCCGGCTTCCACATGGCCCACCGGGATGCGCAGGTAAAAACAGGCCAGCGCCGCCGCACCTTATCCACAAGCTCACTATTATATGCGCCAAACTCGGAATTGTGCAGGTCGGAAAGCACCACCATCCGGCTGGGCCTGCGGTCTGCCCTGCAAACTCCGGCTGTGCAGGGCCGTTTTTCTGTGGTATACTGGTACTGGAAGCAGCCCGCCGCTGCGGGCACTTTTTTTGAAAAGCATTCACGCAAACTTCACAGCTTTTTTTTATTCTTGCTGTATGATATTCTGGTCAAGAAGTCTATTATTGAGGAAGGTGTCTGTATTATGGCTAAGATCCTGATCGTTGACGATGAGCCGCGCATCCGCGAGCTGATCCGCGAACATTTACAATATTCCGGTTATATCTGTGAAGAAGCCGCTGACGGCACAGCTGCGCTGACCCAGCTTTCCGGCGGAGCCTTCGATCTGGTCATTCTGGACCTGATGATGCCGTTCATGGACGGTATGACCTGCCTGCGGGAGATGCGCGCCCGCCACATCAACACGCCGGTCATCATCCTGACCGCCCGCGGCGAGGAATACGACAAGCTGGCCGGCCTGGAGAGCGGTGCCGACGACTACGTTGTCAAGCCCTTCTCTCCCCGTGAGCTGGTAGCCCGCGTCAAGGCCGTGCTGAACCGCACCATGCCCAAGCCCGCCGCTGCCTCCGACACCATGACCTTTGGTGAGCTGACCATCGACACGGCCAGCCACACGGTGCGCGTTTCCGGCGAGGAGGTGGCCCTGACCCCCAAGGAGTTCGACCTGCTGGTGTTCCTTGCTTCCAACAAGGGCATCGCCCTCAGCCGTGAAAAGATCCTGCAGAAGGTGTGGAACTACGACTACTTTGGCGAGGACCGCACCGTGGATACCCATGTCAAAATGCTGCGGGGCCATCTGGGCAAGTGCCGCAGCTACATTGCTACCGTGTGGGGCATCGGCTACAAATTCGACCCCGACGCAACGCGCTGATAAAGGAGCGGAGGATTCATGCGGCACCATCACTCCCCCGGCATCCGCGGCCAGCTGATGTGGTTTTTGTGTTGTATCTGTCTGTTCCTGCTGGCACTGGTGTGGTTTCTGTCCACCCAGCTGCTGGAACCGCTGTACACCAAGCACATTGAAAAACAGCTGACCACTCAAGCAGAAAGCATCACCGCCGAGCTGGACAAGGCTATTGCAAACGGCGAAGCCCTTTCGGCATGGTCTTTTGGCCATCTTACGGTCAACACCGCGTTTTTTGACCGGCTTGCCACCCAGCTGTACGCCAGCGGTTCGCTGAACAGCTTCTGTGTGGATATTTCCGATACCACCATGCGCACGATCTATAAGATCGAGAACCAGTCCTACTGCAACCTGCACGAAACGCTGCTCTCGGATTCCGCCAACAACGATATGATCGTTTCCACCGCTGTGGCCATGCGCAAGAAATGCCGCACCACCGGCGGCTTTGTGCAGACCCTGAATCCGCCGCGGCTCTCCGGCTCGGCACAGCTGCTGGTAGGGCGCAACACCTCCGGCGGCGAGTACACCGTTCTGGTCACTACCAGCCTTGTGCATGTGGCTGAAGCCGGCAAGGTGCTGAGCACCGTGCTGCCCATGGCAGCGGCGCTGATCTTTGCCTTTGCCATGACGGCGGCATGGCTGTTCAGTGAGTGGTTCACAAAGCCGCTGCGCCAGCTTTCCAGCGCTGCCCGCCAGATGGCCATGGGCAACTATGCCGTGCAGGTGGATACCCGCCGCAGCGATGAGCTGGGCGATCTGGCCCGGGACTTCAACCACATGGCAAGCGAGGTGCAGCATTCTTCGCAGATGCAGCGCGACCTGCTGGCCAACGTCTCCCACGACCTGCGCACCCCGCTGACCCTTATCAAGGGCTATGCCGAGACGGTGCGCGACATTACCGGCGACGACAAGGCCCACCGCGATGAGCAGATGAACATTATCGTGGACGAGACCGACCGCCTGACCGCACTGGTCTCCAGCGTGATGGAGCTGAGCAAGGTGACCAGCGGTGCCGACAAATGCGAGCGCGTGCACTTTGATATGGGCCAGCTGTGCGACGAGGTGAGCGAACGGTACGATGCCATCTGCGCCCAGAACGGCTGGCAGCTCCAGCTGGAGCTGCCGGACGAGGAACTGCCCGTTTACGCAGACCCCAACATGATGCAGCGCGCACTGCATAACCTGCTGGGCAACGCCATGCACCACATCGGCAAAGACGGCATCTTCATCCTGCGGGCCCAGCGCTGCACCGAGGGCGTGCGGATCGAGGTGGAGGACCATGGTCCCGGCATCTCTGCCGACGACCTGCCCTATATCTTTGATCGGTACTACCGCTCCCGTTCGGATGCCGGCAAGCAGGGCACCGGTCTGGGCCTTTCCATCACCAAGGCCATCTTCCAGCAGCACGGCTTCCGCTTTGGTGTGCAGAGTGCCATCGGCATGGGCACTACGTTCTGGTTCATCATGAACGACCTGCCCGCCAATGCAGCCGAGATGACCGGGCAGGAATAATCAGGAATAATTTTAAAGCCGGGATGACCGTGTGGTCGTCCCGGCTTTTGCTTTTTCTATAGAGCATCGTTTCTGCCCGCAATGCTGCGGCCATTCCAAATGATTTACTGGCTGGAATCTGCTGTGCGATAAATTCCGAATGTATTATCCGGTGCGGGCATTTCCACCCGGGAGGCACGATCATTCACAGCCCACATCATCCAGCCCATTGCAGCCAGTGCCGCCAGAATGATGATCCATTTGACAAAATTCGGCAGTTTTTTCATAGAAGATCCTTCAAATCCGTTTTATACTTTATTTTATATTTTCTGCTTTTATTCCGGTCTGCAAAGTTTCCGTGCACATCTGAGCAGCTCTTCGGCCTGCTGGCTGTCCAGCTGCTTCACCCATGCACCGCGCGCTGCTGCGCCCTCGCCGGTGCTGCCCGCTTCCACAAAGCAGGCAAGGTCCGAGTCGGTGCGGCTCTGCCAGGGCGAAAAGCCTTCCGGTGCAATGTGGGCTCCCAGACGGCAGTCCAGCACAGCCGTTTTACCGGTGGGCCGCCATGGCCTGCCCAGAAACACCGTGCCCGCCGGGCAGTCGTCCGAAATAAAGTCGCAGTCCCAGAACACAAACCCGAGGCCATCGGCACGGCCCGAGGGAGCCGTGACGTAGCTTGCAGGCAGGTGGTTGTTCACGGTGCGGATGGTGCACTGCTCAAACAGAGCGTCCGCGCCGCCAAAAATAAAATCGATATCTCCCGCGATCTCGCAGTGCCGGTAATACTGGGCCGTCGGTCGGCGGGGCGCAAAGCGGCCCGGGCCAAGGAAGCCATCCTTCTCCCGCTCCTTCTCCGGCAGAGGGGCGCAGAACAGCGTATCCTGATTGCCTAGCAGCCGCACATTCTCAAAGAGGGTGTGAGAGCAGTCCACATAAGCCGCCACGGCCTGCCCCACCTTTGCCCCGGGGCCGGCATCGTTTTCAATGGTCAGGTCCCGCACCCGCAGTTCTATCCCCCGGAAAAACGCGGTATAGCTGCGGAAGGTGTGGGTGGGCCTGCCGTCCGGGTGCGGCAGCCTGCCGCCGTCGCCCCACACGATGCGGGTGCTTTCCATGCCCGCGCCGATCAGGGTGATATCCTGTTTTTCGCACACCAGCTTTTCGCGGTAAACGCCCGGGCCAATGCGGATCTCTGCTGCGCAGGCATAAGGCACGGCCAGCACCGCTTCGGACACCGAAGCAAAATCGCCGCTGCCATCCTGCGCTACGGTTATGGTAAGCATGTTTCTGTCCTCCCGTTTTGTTTCTATGCTTCCATAGTATACCTTCTCCTCCGTCGAAAATCAACGAAGATTGTATGAACATCAAACGCATTTTTCCAGCCGCAGCACCGCCGCCGTAATGTCATCCGGCCTGCCGGTCTTCTGGGCGCGCACGCGGGCCGTTTCCACCAGCGTCTTTGCAACTTTTTCCGGCGCTTCTCCTGCCGCAGCGGAAAGCTCCAGTTGCTTTGCCACCCAGCCCGGACCGTCCACCAGCAGCCCGTCCGAGACCAGCACCGCATAATCGCCCACCGTCAAATGCACCACCCGGCTCTGGCCGTTCACTCCGCCCAGAATGCCCACCGGCAGGCTGGTGTCGCCCACAGCACGCACCCGCCCGCCGTGCACAAGGAAGCCCGGTGCCGCACCGGCCTTGAACAGCCTTGCCGTGCCGGTGTAAAGATCCACGCTGATGAGGTCCAGCGTGGCACCGCTCTCATCCTCACTTTTCAGGGCAAGGGCCACGTTGACCAGCCTTGCCGCCAGCTCTGCGGTAAAGCCCGCCTTGAGCAGCCGGGCCGTCAGCTCGGCGGCAAGGTTGCCATCCACGGCTGCAGGCCTGCCGGTGCCCATGCCGTCGCACAGGATCATCTGCGCTGCCGCCGGGCTGCAGAACTGTTGCACCGCATCGCCGGAAATACTGCCCCGCGCCGCCGCGCCCGCCATGCCGAACACGGCCCGCAGCACAGGCTTTTCGCTGAACAGCAGGGTGGTCATTCCCTTGCAGGAAAGCACCTGCGGCACTTCCAGCGTGCGGCGGCAGATGCGGCCCACCTCCCCGGCCAGCGCGGCCAGCTCCTGCGCCGAGAAGCGGGTGCGCGGCAGCGTGACCGCCGCATGGGTGCGGCCCAGATCATCCAGCGTGACGGCACACTCCTGCGGCGGAGTGCCAAGCTGCGCAAAAAAGTCCGCCACCCGGCCGGATTTATAGGGTTCCGGGTCGCCCGGACGGCCCAGCTGTTCTCCCAACACGCCCAGCGCTTCGGCCACGGCGCTGTACTGCTCGGTCAGGGCAGTGCGCATGGCTTCGGCATGAAGGCGGGCCTCCTTGCGGCTGCGGTACAGCGCAAAGGAGCGGTTTGCTGCTGCGCACAGTGCTGCCGGGTGGATGCACCGGGATAATTGCCCGGGCAATTGAGCCGTTTCCAGCCCGCCGCTGCTTTCCAGCAGAGGGCGCAGTGCTTCCATGCCCTCCAGCGTGGCGGCATACTCCTGCTTCCAGCAGGTATCCCGCCGTCCGCAGTTAAAACAAAGGGTATCATGTGTGTTATCAATTACCCAATGGAAATCCTCACACCGGTGCGGCAGCGTTTCGTAGACATCGTTCACGGTCTCTGCCAGCGATGCAAGGCTCTGGGACACCTGTTCCAGCCGGGTGGCCGCTGCACTGTATTGCTGCGGCTGGGCCTGCCCTGCCTGCGGCTTTTCCTCCGGCTCCGGCACAAGCCACGCTGCGGGCATGGCCGCTACGGCCGTGATGCCGATGCAGACGTTCAGCAGATATTGAAACGCACTCCCGGGCGGCTGCACACAGAGTGCACCGGTCACGCAGCCGCCCGCGTAGGCGGCTACCGTTTCCATGCGCCGTCCGGGTGCCAGCACCGCCGCTGCCGCCGTGGCACAGGCAAGGCCGGATGCCGCAAAGCTGAGGGCCGGGTCTGCCGCGCACAGCGCAGCGCCCAGCACCGCGCAGGCCGCAAGCGCGGCTTTGGCCTGCCCTTTGCTGCATAAATACAGTTCCAGCGCCGCGCAGACGATCACGCCCGGCAGCAGCTGCCACAGCTGCACACTGCCCAGCGCCGCCGCTGTGGCCGCACCCACCAGAAGCATCCCGGCACCCGGCTTTTCGGGCGCGAACTGCCGCAGACAAAAGCCCATGGCTGCGGCCAGCAGGGCATCTGCCGCACTGTAAAACACCAGCTCTGCCCCGCCGCCGCCAAAGGCAAAGCACAGCGCCACGCCCACCAGCGTGCCGCAGCCCGCCAGTGCCGCCGGGGGCAGTGTTCTGGCACCCATCCACCGCGCTGCCACTGCAGCACCCAGTGCGCACAGCATACAGACACTGCGCAGCGAGAGCGCACCAAACCCGTGCAGCAGCACACCCAGCGCCGCACCCGCCGCACAGGGGGCAAAGCAGTCCTCTGCAAAGCCCAGCACAAAGCCCAGACCAAAAGGCATCAGTGCACCGTACAGAACGGCCCAGCCGCCCGCAAATCCCACTGCCACAGCCGCCAGCCTGCGCGCTGCCGGGCGCAGCTCCGCCCGCCGTGCCAGCGCTGCCCGCTGTCTGTTCTGCCGCCCGACCGCTGCCAGACCCATCCGCTCTGTCATAAAAACTCCCCGCTTTCCGGCGGGGCGTTGTGGTTCTGTTCCCCGCGCTTTCTGCATATACTGTAGCGCGGGCGCGCGGCGATTTTTGGCGCGGTGCAGTGTTCTGCCGCAAACCGGCCCAAAGACGCAAAAAAAGCTCTGCAGCGTTCAAAAATGCTGCAGAGCTTTGTGGTTTTATGGCAAAAATCAGCCGTTCAGCTTTTCAATTGCCGCTTTTACGCGGGCAAGGGTGGTTTCGCGGCCCATCATGCAGGCAAGGTCGGTGCCGCCGCCGGGGGTACGCTGCTTGCCAGAAAGGGCAATGCCCAGCGGGTAGAGCAGCCAGCCGTTCTTCTTGCCCAGCTCCTCAGCCTTGGCCTTGCAGGCATCGAAGACGGCATCGCGATTGCCAAAGTCCAGTGCTTCGTCGCTGAGCACAGGCAGCAGGGCTTCCAGTGCCTCCTTGGCGGTCTCCGGGGTGGTCTTCTGCTTCTTGTTGGCGTACATGCTCACATCGTACTCGGGCATCGCATCAAAGAAATCCAGCTGCTCCGGGATCTCGCCCAGCACTTCGCAGCGGGGCTGCAGGTTTGCGCACAGCAGCTTCTTGTCGATGGAGGTGTGCACGGCCTTGTCGATCCACGGCTCCGCCTTCTTCTGGAACTCTTCCGGGGACAGGCGGCGGATATATTCCGCGTTGATGGCCCGCAGCTTGAGGGGATCGAAGATGGCCGGAGACTTGGAGATGCCGTCCGGAGACCAGATCTTGACCAGCTCCGGCAGGGAGAAGATCTCCTGCTCGGCATACTCGCCCTTGGGGCTCCAGCCCAGCAGGCAGATGTAGTTCAGCACGGCCTCGGTCAGGTAGCCCTTTGCCACCAGATCCTGATAGCTGGCATCGCCGTTGCGCTTGGAAAGCTTATTCTGCGCATCCTTCATGACCGGCGGGCAGTGGATGTAGGTGGGGATCTCCCAGCCGAACGCCTGATACAGCAGGTTGTACTTGGGGGTAGAGGACAGATACTCGCTGCCGCGGATCACGTGGGTGATGCCCATGAGGTGATCGTCCACCACATTTGCAAAGTTGTAGGTGGGCATGCCGTCGGTCTTGATGAGGATCTGGTCGTCCATCTCGCTGTTGTTCACCTCGATGTGGCCGTACACCACATCGTCGAAGCCGGTCACGCCCTCGCGGGGGATCTTCTGGCGGATAACATAGGGTTCCCCGGCAGCAAGACGCTTTTCCACTTCGTCCTTGGGCAGGTCGCGGCAGCATCCGTCATAGTGGGTCATCTCACCGTTGGCGCGCTGCTCGGCGTGCAAGGCTTCCAGACGCTCCTCGGTGCAGAAGCAATAGTACGCCTTGCCCTCAGCCACCAGCTGCTCGGCATACTGCTTGAACATGCCCATGCGCTCACTCTGCACATAGGGGCCGACGGGGCCGCCGATGTCCGGGCCTTCGTCCCACAGCAGGCCGGTCTCCCGCAGGGTGTTGTAGATGACATCCACAGCGCCCTCCACATAGCGGCCCTGGTCGGTATCCTCGATGCGCAGGATGAAGGTGCCGTCCTCGTGCTTGGCCATCAGGTAGGTGTACAGGGCAGTGCGCAGGTTGCCAACGTGCATATAACCCGTGGGCGACGGCGCAAAACGGGTGCGGACTTTATTGCTCGGCATAGAAAAACGCTCCTTTATTCTCATGCAAAAAATTTGCGGATAGCTATGTTTTATTGTACTGATTCTGCGCTGTTTTGTCAATGCGGGATAACATCATGCATTCACAGCTTTGCTTTTCCTTTTGTTCGCAATATGCTATACTTGATTCAACAAATCGGAATTTATATATAAAGGAGAATATTGATGAAACTGTTTTTATGTTCGCACTTTTCAAGTGTAGGAAGTCTGATAAAGGAAGAAATTGAAA
>OKSA01000816.1_pt1 | contig 30026 bp, 28 predicted proteins | sample 1601181 | NCBI WGS metagenome assembly OKSA01 (sample SAMEA3541538, study PRJEB24748) | human gut metagenome | biome: human gut; feature: human-associated habitat; material: faeces | place: China | collected 2012
AGATCCATCTAGTTTTCATACCTTTATCCATTTTTGATTCCTCCTAACAATCCATGATCAGATCAGCGAGTGTACCACCTGGCTTGACCATTGGATACACCATTTCTTCTGGATCAATGATAAATTCAATCACGGTAGGTACTTTGGTACTCTTTCGTGCTTCTTCAAAAGCTGCTGCGATTTCCTCACGTTTCGTTACACGGATTCCTCTGGCACCGTAACTTTCGGCAAGCTTAATAAAGTCCGGAGTATATTTCGGATATTCTTCCCCGTTAGTACGACGGGACAGTGCACCGGATCTTAAATTGGTCATGGAGTAGCGTTTTCCGTAGAAAAGTTTCTGCCACTGACGAACCATTCCAAGATAAGTATTATTAAAGATACAATTGATGATCGGCAGTTCTTCGAGTACTGCCGTTGCCAGCTCCTGAATATTCATCTGCATACCACCGTCGCCGGAGATTGAAATAACCGGAACACCCGGATTACCAATCTGAGCACCGATCGCACCCGGAAGGCCATAGCCCATGGTTCCAAGTCCACCGGACATGATAAGCTTGCGGTTTTCAGTAATATCAACGAACTGGGAGGTAAGCATCTGATGCTGTCCGACATCTGTAACGATGATTGCCTTGTCGAATTGTTTATTGATCTCATTGAAAATATCAAGAGGTCCCATCAGAGGACGATTTTTCATGGAAAGTGGATGTTCATTTTTCCATATGTCAATTTCTGTACGCCATTTTTTCGTATTGCATTCTGTTACATATTCGGCCATTTTAGTGATGGCTTCTTTTGCATCGGCAACAATCGGAACATCTACATGAATATTTCTGGAAATGGAAGCCGTATCAATGTCGATATGGACAATCTGTGCATTTGGAGCAAATTCATGAAGTTTACCTGTGATACGGTCGTTAAAACGTGTACCGATAGAGAAAAGCAGATCACAGTTGGTAACTGCCATATTTGCTGCATATGCACCGTGCATTCCGAGGTTTCCGATAAAAAGAGGATGCTTCGTAGAGATAGCACCGCGGCCCATGACTGTAGTTACGACAGGAACCTGAGTTTTTTCAACTACAGAAGTAAAAATTTCATTTGCATTTGCAATATTGACACCGCCACCTGCCAGGAACAGAGGCTTTTTTGCCTTTTGAAGCATCTTCAGGGCTTTTTTGAGCTGGCCCATATGTACACTGGTATTTGGTTTGTAGCCACGGATATTTACAGTTTTTGGATACTCGGCGCTGCCAAGTTCTGCCATAACATCTTTTGGAAGATCGATGAGGACAGGACCCGGACGACCGGTTCTTGCAATATAAAAAGCTTCTTTGATAATGCGACCGAGATCTTCACGATTACGGACGGTAACACCATATTTGGTAATGCTTCGTGTGATACCAACGATATCTACTTCCTGGAATGCATCATTTCCGATCAGATGTCTTGCAACTTGTCCGGTGAAACATACAAGGGGAACACTGTCATAGTTTGCAGTAGCCAGTCCGGTAACAAGGTTGGTAGCTCCGGGACCGCTGGTTACAAGACAGACACCGACTTTACCGGTCGTTCTTGCATAAGCATCAGCTTCATGCACCAGAGCCTGTTCGTGTCTTGGCAGGATGATATCGATCCCGCTCTGTCTGTATAATTCATCACTGATATCAATGGTACATGCACCTGGATAGCCAAATAAAGTAGTGACACCTTCTTCTTTTAAGGCTTTTACCAGTAATTTATTTCCTGAAATCTGTCTCAAATAGATTACCTCCTTGATCAAATTTAGTACGGTAAGACGGCAATTTTGCAGAGCAATTTGCTGCATAAAAAAATCCCAAGCATATAAATACTCAGGACGGAGATCCGCGGTACAATTATGTAAATAATTATAAAATAAGAAGATATATTTGTCAACGGATGGCAAATGGAATTCGGCGGGACCTGAATTTTTTATTTAAGTCAGAAGTGAAAGTGGAAAAGGAACGGAATTTATGGTATCCTTACAGTTCAGGATATGTGATACACTTAAGAATTTTCGATGTGAGGAAACTATGGACTATAGGAGATAAAACCGCATGGATGTAACAGATAAAATCAGACCATGGATGAAAGAATGCCGACTCTGCCCACGTAACTGTGGTGCAGATCGTATGGCCGGTCAGAAGGGATTCTGTGGTACAGATACAGAGATCATGGTTGCAAGGGCTGCTCTCCATATGTGGGAGGAGCCCTGCATTTCCGGGAAAGAGGGATCAGGAGCTGTATTTTTTTCCGGATGTTCGCTGGGATGCAATTTCTGTCAGAACAGAAGAATATCCAGGGGCCAGAGGGGAAAGAAGATTACACTGGAACACCTGGTAGAACTTTTTTTTCAATTGCAGGAGCAGGGGGCAAATAATATTAATCTGGTAACGGCAGGACATTTTTTACCACAAGTTGCTGTTGCTTTGGAAATGGCGAAAGAACAGGGATTACATATTCCGGTTGTGTACAACAGCAGCGGTTATGAAAAAGCGAAGACTCTAAAAATGCTGGACGGATTGGTAGATATTTATCTCCCAGATTTCAAATACATGGATGCAGTTTTGGCAAAAAAATATTCTCATGCACAGGACTATCCGGAAATTGCAAAAGAAGCTCTGAGTGAAATGGTCCGACAGGTTGGGAAAGCAGAATTTGACAGTCGTGGTATGATGAAAAAAGGAGTAATCGTCCGGCAGTTGTTATTACCGGGCCATGTAAAAGATGCAAAGAATGTGTTAAAATATCTCTATGAGACTTATGGTGACAGGATCTATATCAGTATGATGAATCAGTATACGCCGATGCCAGCGATGAAGGATGATCCGCAGTTATCAAGAAAAGTAACGGACAGAGAGTATGAACGATTGATTGATTATGCGATTTCACTTGGACTGAAGAATGGATTTATGCAGGAAGGTGAAACAGCAAAAGAAAGTTTTATACCGGAATTTGATGGAGAGGGAGTATAAATGGCAGAGAAAAAAACAGGAAAAAAATTTGTTCAGAAACCGAAGTTTAGGAACGAGAAAAAATATAAAACAGATAAAACAGAAGTTAAGAAATATAACACTTTCGGGAAAAAAAAGGCAGAGAAAAAAATTGTTGTAAAATCAGAGAAATCACTTTGTCCGGTACATGGAAAATGTGGTGGATGTCAGCTTCTGGATATGCCATATGAGAAGCAGTTGAAACAGAAGCAGAAGCAGGTAAATAAACTTCTGAAGCCATACTGCAATACAGAGAAGATCATTGGAATGGAAAATCCGTTCCATTATAGAAATAAAGTACATGCAGTATTCGGACATCGGAAGGATGGTACTGTGATTTCCGGAATTTATCAGCAGGGAACACATTTTATTGTACCGGTAGATGAATGTCTGATTGAAGATAAACGTGCAGATGCGATCATCCGTGATATTCGTGATCTTTTGAAATCTTTTAAGATCAAAACATATAATGAGGATACTGGCTATGGTCTGTTCCGCCATGTACTGGTGCGAACCGGACATCACAGTGGACAGGTGATGGTAGTGCTTGTACTGGGATCACCAATCCTGCCATCCAAGAATAACTTTGTTAAGGCGCTTCGGAAACTTCATCCGGAGATCACGACGATCATTCTGAACGTAAATAATCAGAAAACGAGCATGATCCTCGGAGAAAAAGAAACAGTACTGTACGGTAAAGGGTACATTGAAGACGAACTTTGTGGACATATATTCCGTATTTCATCCAAATCTTTCTATCAGGTAAATACAGTCCAGACAGAGAAACTTTATACAAAGGCAATCGAACTTGCTGGTCTTACAGGTAAAGAAAGAGTGATCGATGCATACTGTGGAATCGGAACAATTGGCTTAATTGCCAGTGATAAAGCGAAGGAAGTTATCAGTGTGGAACTGAATCCGGATGCAGTAAAAGATGCAATTGTGAATGCGAAACGTAATGGAATTAAAAATGTGCGTTTTTATCAGAATGATGCTGGTGTATTTATGCGTCAGATGGCAGATGAGGGAGAAAGTGCAGATGTTGTATTTATGGATCCACCACGAAGCGGCAGTGATGAGAAGTTCCTGTCATCGGTTGTGACATTGAATCCCAAACGCGTTGTTTACGTATCCTGTGATCCGACCACGCTTGCCCGTGACCTTAAATATCTGACCAAACACGGATACAGCGCTGTTACTGCCGTACCGGTTGATATGTTCCCTGCGACGGAACATGTGGAGACGGTTGTCTTGCTTTCCAAGGGTGAGGTCGACTCGAAAAAGATTCGGGTTGAGTTCTCTTTGGAAGATATGGATATGTCCGAATTTCAGGATGGGGCAACCTATCCGCAGATCAAGGAGTATGTGTTGGAGCATACCGGGTTAAAGGTGTCCAACCTCTATATCTCACAGATTAAACGAAAATGTGGGATTGGGGTTGGTAAGAACTATAATCTGCCGAAGTCCGAGGATTCCAGACAGCCCCAGTGTCCACCGGAAAAAGAGAAAGCAATCCGAGAAGCATTCAAATATTTTGGGATGATCTAACATCCCGCAAAATGGAGGTTTCTTATGGATAGATTGATTTCTTGTGAGTTCAACATGGATAATGCCTGTGTGGAGCTGAAATTTTTAGATGGCAGCATGATTGCTATTGATACCATCGCAGTGGAGAATGAGGTTACTGACAATATGTACCAGCGATCCGAATTGGACTGGCTGATTTACAATAAGCCGCTGGAATATGTACAGCTCGTGCTTGGCGGTGATTTGGAACAGTATGTTCAAGGCACGCCGGAACATCGGTTGATGGATTAACTGAATAACATAGTACAGCCCACCGGTCAGCAATGATCAGTGGGCTGTGTTTCGTTGTTGGCTAATGAGTTATTTCCATAAATTGCTGATAAGTAAGAATGTTGTCCTCACCTACCAAAGTTATCAAAAATGCTCTGAATGCGGTTTCTATTGGGACAGTGACAAAAAGGAACAGCCGCTTTTTAGGTCTTGAGCAACAGACATAGAAAAGATTTCGGTTTCGTTCATACGATGCCTCTTTACCCTTAGGAATAGAAGAGTGCCCTGTTATCATAGGTGCATAGGTTTCAAATTGGTACTGATTCCATCCCTTACTGATAACAAAAACAACGTTATCGTATTCTTCACCTTTTACGCCATGTTCTGTTGAAAACTGTGCATCTGGATATAGGAAATCCCTAACAGCAATAAATTGTGCATAATCCAGTTGCAAAAACTGTTGGATTGTAGCCTTCGACGCATACATTTTTTCCGGAGAATCCTTATAAAGTCGGTACCATCCATCCACTTTGGGTGGAATGGGTATCAATTGACTATGAACAATCGTCTCCAAAACATCGATAGCTTTTTGGGTGCGAACTTCAGCCAACTGGTCATGCAGATTTTTCCATTTGATCTTTTCGGATTTTTTGGTTATTGGGTACCGCTTAATTCCGAGCGTGTCAAAAAGTAATTGGGTATTCGAGGTATCAAGCGCTTGGTATATCGGTTCAACCGTATCAGCAAAGAAAATAAGAAAAGGATCTTCTTTATCACGCAACCCATCGTCAAGTATGTCCAAAAGTTGCTCGTAGCCTTGTTGGGACGCAAGGACTTTGTGCGTAATCATCAGCACTTTAAGGCCTTCGTCAGCAGGTGTGCTCTGTTCAATTTTTTCTCTGATATTGTTAAGCCTTGATCTCAATTCGTCCGCCGGTAATTCATTTTTGAAATTACGGTCTGTGCGACGAACGCCAGAAAAGTCATCACATGTAATTACTAAAACTTCGCCGTCAAATCCATCAATCGCTGATTTTTGCGGCAACTCAGGGCGAATATCATTCAGAAGTTGAACAATCCTTGGTGCAGATCTGAAATTTGATCCCTTTTTTATTACCTCGATTTTATCGTGTTCAATTTCTCCACAGGCTTTGTTTGCTTGATAGATGGTCTGCCAAGCGTCACCGAAAAAGCCGAACTGAGGACCAATATCTTTTGCTATAAAAAACTCAACAAAGCGATCAATAATAGGCTTATAGGAGTCCTGATATTCATCGATCAGTATCAAAGGGTATTTATCTGCAAATACACGGCGAAACTTAGCATTATCCAGTAGCAAGCAGAATAGTTTTAGAACGTCGTCGTGATACAGGTACTGAATACCATTTTCCTTGTATCGGTGTCCCAAAGTATACGCAACTTCTGTAACTTTATAAAAATCGTCCTCATCTGGAAGAAAATCGGAATTCGCTGTGACAGCATCAATCAAAACGCTCTGATACTGCTTGATGGCATTCCAAGCAAAAGAATGGATTGTGGAAGGAATAATAAATGAATCTTTTGAAAGTCGCTCTGCAATCACATCTACTGCCGCATTTGTATAGGTAATACAGACTACATTTTGTTTTTTTCGGCTGTAATCAGACCATTTATTTGCCTGTATCCATTCAATAGTCCGATTCAGAGAGTAAGTCTTGCCAGAGCCTGCACCTGCTTCGACACGAAAACTGCGTCTGGATTTAAGCGTTTCAACAATCTTCTCGTCAACCTTATCAGCCTCAGCTTTTGCAAGGTTGTAGTTTGTACCGGTATACTCTCCGTCCATGAACTGGCACCTCCTTACTCCAGAACCCTTTGGTCATTCAACCATTTTAATCCGGACTTTATGTAATCAGGAATACAATAGTCGGAGCATTTGTATATCAAATCGAGCGCAAAATCTGTTTTGCTTTTGCCTGTGAATTCAAGTTTCTTCTCGCTTGTTCTCTTACCTAAATTATAATGCTTTCGATTGACATTACGAATTGCCTCTTCCAGAGAGTGTCCACATAATCCATTTTCGTTAGTTTGGAACTCGATATGGCATTTTCCTTTGGTTTTGTCATCTGATGTCATCGCAATGATATCCGAAAGGGCAATTTTTGAAGTATCATCGTCAGGAAGGCCTTTATTTCTACGAACCCACCATTTTATAGTTTCGTTTGATGTTGTTTCTCCCTGGCTAACCACTACCGACTTTTTTACGATCTTTCCGCCTTTCCCTTTTCGATCCGCTACTGAATCCAGATCAGTAAGAATTAGACATGGCGCTCCTAAAAAATCGATAAAAGGAATAAACTTGTGTGCATAGGCTCCACCGATTTCAATTACCGCATAGTACTGTGCAGATAATGGATACTTGCAGGCACCAAATATTCCGGAAGATTCACATTTCCCAATCATGTCTGGTAACAGCAAACGCTCAGATGCACCTTCAACGAAAATTGCTTTATCTGCGAAGAACAGATCGCATCTCGTCAAAGTCAAATACTTCCGGATAAAATCCACATTATCGGGGTTAGCTTCTGCAAAGGTATTCAAGTTTTTATAAATAACACCGGTATTAGACTTTTGCGCATACCGAACTTTTGCAAACTCCATAGTATTAGCTATATGAGCGGAATGCGAGGTTAGGAAAGTTTGAATTTTCACGTCAGAGAGCTTGTCAAGAAACTTTTCCAAATACGCAGCGAAAGCCGTCTGCATTTGTGGATGCATGTGAGATTCAGGCTCCTCAATAAAGAGAAGCGGCACACATGCAACACCACGTTTCTCAATATCCTTGGCAAATGCAGCAAGGAGGAACTCCATTTTGATCAGATTTTTGTATCCAAGGCCATTGTGAGAACTCGGCAAACTTTCGTTTGCTGTGCCGGATATATAAGATAGCTTAGTCTGATTCTTGATCTGATCGTCGATGCTGAGTTGCGTTGTAACTCCGAGCTTTAATTCCTCTATGTTGGGATAACCAAAGCCAATAGAATTGTTTACAACAGAACTTAGAATTTCATTACTCTGCTTTTGAACATCTTTATTGGTTTTTTCCACTATTGAGCGTAACCGTTTTATTTCTTCAGCAACATCTGGATCCAGTTCTGCTTCGCTCATATCAAAGAAGCTGGATATTAACGATCCAAGAGAACTATTATGTGCGTCATCTTCACCAAGAACTCGTTCAGCAGGAATTGCATGGAATGGGAACAGATCATGTAATTCCTTTTGGCTTTTTACCTGTTTGTCGTCCGGATTGTTCGGATTGATGGCATATACGGTTAGTCCAAACAATTTGCCGAAATTATCGGCAAGCACTTTATGAGCATCTTCGCTTGGCGAAAAGGCGCCATCCCTATAATAGTTGCTTTCTAAGAGTGTCCACAAGGTTTTTTCGTCGCTTTTTAGGCGATACTCTGCACGAATTAGAGCAGTTGTTGTGTCCACATCGACATCAATGATAAATGGCGACAAAGCTCCTAAGTTATCATCCGGATCATCCAACGAATAGTCCACCAGAAACTCTATGGAGATAATTTTAATTTGTTTACAAAGGTCTTCATAAGTGAGCTTTTTCTCCATAAACAGAGCAATTTTTGTATAGAAATCTTCTCGCCTTAATAGTGGGTAGTCATCGAAAGATACGGTTTCTCCATCCAGTACCTTTCCAATGCACGAAAAGCAGGATGTTTTGGCTGTGTTGTTTCTACCCACAATTAAAGTTGTCCTGGGATCAACTTCTAATTCGGCATCAATAAGCAATCTGTAGTTTTTAATTTTTATCTTTGATAATTGCATATTGCCTCCGTTTTTATCTGTAGTAAGCTGTCAATCGCTTGTAGCTATCGTATCGGTTTTTTCTTTTGAATCAAGATACGCTAAATACTGCTTATACTTCCGGCTCATCAGATTTTTGACGTACTGTTCCATATATTCGTAATCAAGAGCGCCGTCATCGGTAACAGGCAGCATGATTCTGGTATTAGCCATGCGTTCTGCGTTAAATTTATACAGATAGCCAAACTTACTTTTCTGTTGCAGAATGGCAACCTTCATAAACAGCAGTACAAACGCATTGTCCTCATGGTGCTTCAAGTGGAACCGCTTAACGTCATCAGAGAAAATGCACTCATACGGATGATAAAAACCAATGACCATACCATTTCCGTTGTAGTTTACGCCAAGTACGTTGCTATCCAAAGAAGCATTTTTATCACTTACAAAACGTGATATACCATTGCTGTTATCCAGTGCTCCGATGAAAGGCCTGTCCCCTGGAGCCGAATCTGAAGCTACAAGTCGTTTCCCAGGCAAAATATTGAATATGTCAGAGATTAAAAACGCTTCCCAATTTTTCTGACTAATTGATGGTATTTTAATGTGCTTCCCCAACTTAGCAATGCATTCTTCAGCATATGTACGATACTTTTCCTGTAAAGCTTTACGCTTCTGCTGGGTATACTCTGTCATATACTTGTAATCTGGTGACGGTATAGTCCAGTACATTGCCGTTCACGGTGCAGTCCTCTTTGCGGGCGATGTGCTCCGCGTCCGGCCATGCGGCGTACAGCGCCTGCAGGCTTTGCAGCCGGGCCAGCGCGGCGGCCTGCGCTTCGGTGCGGTGCAGCGTTTCCGGCTGCTGCACATAGCGGCAGGTTTCCTCCACAGAGCAGGGCAGGGCAAGGCCCAGAAGCGGCACCTCCGGCTGAAAGTGCCGGAGGATCACCGCCGCATGTTCCGGCGCAGGCGCGGCGGGCAGGGAGAAGGTGTGCCCGAACGCTGTCACCCGGTATGCGCGGGTGCACGCGCCGGTGTACTGCTGCACCGTCTCTTCCAAGGGCACGGTGCGGGTGTCGCTCCACTCAAACTGCGCAACCACCGTTCCGGCGGCGGGCGCAAAGATCAGGGTGCCGTCCCGCTCGGCGCGGGCTGTGCCAATGAGGCCCTGCCCGGCTTCCACCTGCTGGCCCGGCTGCACCAGCATGGTGCCGCTGGTAAGGTTCGTGCGCAGAACAGTGCCGCTGCATTTTGCCCGGATGCCATGCAGCGTTCCGGCGGCAATGTCCGGCTTGGGCCTGGCCGCGGCGGCTTCCACCACCAGCCGCCCTTTGGCAAAATTCAGGCTGGCCCAGGAGAACTCGCCGCTGTGCAAAAGGGCGTACTCCCCGGCGGTGAGCTTTGCCTCGGTCACAGCCGCACCGGGCTGCAGGCCCGCTTCCCGCAGGACGGCGCAGGCCCGCGCAGCCTGTCCGGTGGTGAGGGAAGAGGTGTCCGCATACCAGACGAACTGCTGTGCAAAGAGCAGCAGCGGCACAAACACCGTCAGCCCCGCCCAAAGCCCGGCCCGGCGCAGCAAGGGGCGCAGACGGAAATACAGCCCCAGCTTCCGGCGGATGCGCAGCCGCACCCGGTGCTTGCGGGCCAGCGCGGCAAGGCGCGGGTACTGCCACGCGGCGCACCGCCCGCCAAACCCTCCCGGCAGGGCCGTTACCCCGTAGGGATGCAGCCCGGCCCGGGCGGCAGCGGTAAGCAGGGCTTCGGTGCTGCCATTGCATGCGGTGAACTCCACCGCGGCCCAAAGGCTTACCGGTTCCATGGGCACCTCCTAGTCATCCGCAAAGTCCGTGCGCACGAACCGCCCCCGCAGGGTCAGGCGGCTGGCGGTAAGGGTGACGATCTTCAGCCCGTCGCCGTAGATGGTCAACCGGCCATGGGGCATCTGCAGGCACAGCCGGTCGGGGCTGTAGGCCAGGATGCGGCAAAAGTGCTCCACCTCCATGCGGCCCCCGCTCAGGTAGACGGCAGGGGCGTGGTAAAAGCCCTGCGGCGGCTGACGGAACAGCAGGGCCAGCCAGCTTTGCAGCAAAAGCCGCTTTTTGCGCTTGGCACACATCCCATTCCCTCCCATCCCGCAGTTCTGCCCGCGGCGCGCTGCTACATATATATGGATGCGGAGGGCTGAGTTATGAATCAAAGCTGGAATTTCCGGCGGGGCGTGCTGCTGGCGCTGGCAGGGTACACGGCGTTTCTGGTGTTTGCCGCGCCGCAGCGCTGTGCCGATGCCCTGCAGGCGGGGCTGCGGCTGTGCGGCGGGCCGCTGCTGGTATCGCTGTTTCCGTTCCTCATCGTATCGGCGCTGGCGGCAGGCTGCGGGGCCGGGCAGTGGCTGGGCTTTGTGTTCCGGCCTGCGGCACGGCTCATGGGCATCCGGGCAAAGGGTGCGGGCGGCGTGCTGCTCATTGGGGCCTTGGGGGGCTTTGCACCGGCGGCGGTGGCTGCGTCCGAAGCCGTGCGCACCGGTCAGCTCACCTCCCGGCAGGCCTCGGCGCTGCTGCCCGCCTGTGTGTGCAGCGGGCCGTCCTTTGTCATCCTCACGGTAGGGCAGCAGATGCTGGGCAGCCGCGCGGTGGGGGTGCGGCTGTTTGCGGCCCAGCTGCTGGCGGGATACCTCACGGCGGCGCTGCTGTGCCGGATGCAGGGCGGGGCCGGGCAGGCTCCATCCGCGCAGGGGGAGACCATTCCGCTGCCCGCACTGGACGCGGTGATCGCGCAGGCGGCAGTGACCTACCTGAAGCTCTGCGGCTTTGTGCTGTACTTCCGGCTGCTGGCGGCAGGGTGCGGGGCATTGCTGCCACAGCCGTGGGCGGCGCTGCCCGCCATGCTGCTGGAAGTGTGTTCCGGCTGCGATCAGGCCGCCCGCACCGGGCTGTGGGCCAGCACGCTGTGCTGTGCGGCGCTCAGTGTGCAGGGGGTGTCGGTGCTTTTGCAGGTGCGCACCATCTGCCCGGCCGAGATCTCGCTGCGGCCTTTGCTGGCAGCGCGGGCGGTGCATCTGCCGCTTTCGGTGGCGCTGTTCTGGCTGGGCAGCACCGTGCCGGTGCAGGCCGTGCAGACCTTTACCACCCTGACCGAACGGGTGGTGGTGCTGCGCCGTGTCCCGCTGGACTGCGCCCTGCTGGCCTTTGCCGTGTGCTGCATCACGGTGGAGGAGTTGGCGAGGAGTTAAGGTACGGGCCGCGTGCTGGGCTGTGGGCTGGGAGTTTCTCCAGCGAATGTCCGGGAAGTGGGGCCCCGTGCGTAAGCACAGGGGCGGAACCGTGGGTTCCGGGCTGTTCGCGGAGAAAGCTCCCAGCACGCGGCCTACTCTACAGCCCGAACAGCAAAAAAGCTCCCCTTTGCAGGAGAGCTTGCGAACATTCTTTAAGCGTTTGCGGTGCGGGCATCGTGTTCCTTCTCGACGTCCTTTTCCTTCTGCAGGCGTTTGCGCACCACAAAGTAGGCCGGAATGAGGAAGAAGCAGGCAAAGAACCATGCCACCGGGCTTGCGATGCAGGCCGCAAAGTAGCCCCACAGCGGCACGAACCAGAAGCCCACCATGGCGCGGGCGATCATCTCGGCCACACCGGCAAACATGGCAAGGCCGGAGAAGCCCAGACCCTGAATGGTGTAGCGGTAGATAATGAGCACCGCCAGCGGGATGTAGAATACGCTGTTCCAGAAGATAAAGCTCTGGGCATTGGCCATGATGGCGGTCTCGCTGGCATCCAGGAACAGGCCGATGAGCAGCTTATCCGTCACGCGCAGGATGAGGAAGGACGCAATGCTGTATACGCAGCCGATGCCGAGGGCGGTGTACACACCCCGGTCCACACGGTCCAGGTCCTTTGCGCCCATATTCTGGCTGGCATAGGTGGTCATCGCTGTGCCGATACTCTCCAGCGGCACGCAGAGGAACTGCGCAGCCTTGCCGCCGGCGGTCTGCGCGGCCACGATGTCGCTGCCCAGACCGTTCACCGCACCCTGCAGCACCACGCTGCCAATGGCCGTAATGCTGCACTGCAGGCCCATGGGAATGCCCATGCTGCACAGCTTTGCGCAGTGGGTCAGGCTGAAACAGCCCTCTTCCCTGCTCCAGCGCAGCTCCGGGTAGTGGCGCAGGATGTACAAAAGACTGCCCAGACCCGCCACAGCCTGACTGACCACAGTGGCAAATGCCGCACCGAATGCCCCCATCTGGAACACGATGATGCACACCAGATCCAGCCCGATGTTCAAAAAGCTTGCCACCAGCAGGAAATACAGCGGGCGCTTGCTGTCGCCCAGTGCACGCATCAGGGCGCTGGTCACATTATAAAGCAGAGTGAAGGGGATGCCTGCAAAAATGGTGCGGATGTAGATATCCGCAAGGTCGATGATGTTTTCCGGGGTGTTCGTCCACACCAGCACCGAGCGGGTCAGCGCCACAGTGACAATGGTCAGCACCACCGCAAAGAAGATGGACAGCCACACGGTATTGGCGGTGTAGCGGCGCATCTCCTTGTAGTCCTTTGCGCCGAAAGTCCACGAGATGGGGATGGAAAAGCCGCAGGCGATGCCGTTCACAAAGCCCAGCACCAGATAGTTCAAACCGCCCACGCTGCCCACAGCGGCCAGCGCTTCCACGCCCACAAAGCGGCCCACGATGATGGTATCGGCCAGATTGTAGAACTGCTGGAACAGGCTGCCCAGCATCAGCGGCACCGCAAACGCAAGGATCAGCTTGAGCGGACTGCCTTGGGTCATATCCTTTGTCATAGTATAAAATCCTCCTGCCACACTGGGAACCGGCTTGATGTCGTGATTTTTGCCGTGAAAAACGCCCTGCCGGAAAGGGGCAGGACGTCGTGTACATTCATGAATGATATTATAGTGGAGTGACGCAGGATTTACAAGATTTGCATTGCATCAACATTTACGAATTTTTGCCGCAAGAATTGGTGATTTTGCTTATTCCGAGTAATGCGCAAGGAACTGTTTGGTGCGCTCCTCCTGTGGGTGCTCAATGAGCTGCTTGGCAGGGCCTTCCTCCACCACCACGCCGCCATCCATGAACATGATGCGGTCGGCCACGTCACGGGCAAAGTGCATCTCGTGGGTGACGATGATCATGGTGGTCTTGCGGTCGGCAAGGTCGCGCAGGACGCGCAGCACCTCGCCGGTCAGCTCCGGGTCGAGGGCCGAGGTCGGCTCGTCGAAGCAGAGAATGTCCGGGTGCAGAGCCAGTGCGCGGGCAATGGCCACGCGCTGCTGCTGACCGCCGGAAAGCTGGTGCGGGTAGTGGCCTGCCCGGGCAGAAAGGCCCATCTGGGCCAGAAGTTCCTGTGCCTGCTGTTCCAGCTCGGCATGGATGGCCTTTTTGTTGGCCTTGTAGTCCGGGCGCTCCTTCGCCAGCAGTTCACCCGCCAGCATTACGTTCTGCAGGGCGGTGTACTGCGGGAAGAGGTTGAAGTTCTGGAATACCAGACCAAAGTGAAGCCGCTTTTTGCGGATCTCGCTCTCGCGCTGGGTGGCGGGGTCGGCAGCGTCCCACATGGTCTCGCCGTTCACCTTGATGATGCCGGTGTCCGGCCGTTCCAGAAAGTTCAGGCAGCGCAGCAGGGTGGTCTTACCGGAGCCGGACGAGCCGATGATCGCCAGCGCTTCGCCCTGTTCCAGCGTGAGTGAGATATCCTTGAGTACTTTGGTATCGCCAAAGTTTTTGCCAATGCCGGAGGCTTCAAGCAGTGCCATGATCCAATTTCCTCCCTTTCATCAGCGGAAATAATCCAGTTTCTTTTCGGCCCAGCCAAACAGCAGGGTGAGTGCGCCCACGAACACCAGGAAGAAGATGGCAGTGGAGAACAGCGGCCAGATCAAGCCCTTTGCACTGTACTCCTTGGCCATCATGATGATTTCCTTGTTGGCAATGGTGTTTGCCAGCGAGGTATCCTTGACGAGGGTGATCACCTCATTGCCCATGGGGGCCAGAATGCGCTTGACCACCTGCAGCAGCGTCACCTTGAAGAAGATCTGGGTCTTGGTCATGCCCAGCACCTGACCGGCCTCGGTCTGGCCCTTGGGAACGGCTTCGATGCCGCCGCGGTAGATCTCGGAGAAGTAGCAGGCGTAATTGATGGCAAAGGCCACCACCGCCGCCACCATGCGTCCGCCGGAGCCGGAGGGCCACGGGTTATTCATGCCCAGCAGGCCGGGGCCAAGGTAGATCACGATGATCTGCAGCATCAGCGGCGTGCCGCGGATGACCCACACGAAGGTCTTTACCGCGCCGGAAAGCGGCTTGCACCGGCTCATGGAGCCGAAAGCCACCACCAGACCCAGCGGCAGCGCAAACAGCAGGGTCAGAGCGAACAGCTCACAGTTGAGCAGAAACGCGCCGGAAAGGCGACTCAGAATCACAGACACAAGAACACACCCATCAATCCGTTTTTTGAACTTCTTCCGTCACCTTCGGTGACAGCTCCCTCAATGAGGGAGCCTCACGCATATCGGCAACAAAAAGCCTCCCTCACCGAGGGAGGTGGCATCGCGCAGCGATGACGGAAGGAGTAATTACATTCTTATAGAACTCAGTCGGCCAGAGCCAGATCGTACTTGTCGGCCAGAGCCTGCATGGTGCCGTCGGCCTTCAGCTCATCAAAGGCGGCATCCACAGCTGCGGCGGTATCGCTGCCCTTGCGGAAGGCCACGCCGTACTCTTCAGCGTTCAGCTCGTCCACGATCTTCAGGCTTGCATAGTCGGTGCCCTCACCGATCATGGCGTTGGCCAGAGTCAGATCCAGCACAGCGGCATCAGCAGTGCCTGCGGCAACTTCCATCAGGCAGTCGGTCTGCACGCTCTTGGAGACGTAATCGGCCTGTGCAAGGTTCTCGTCGCCCTCAATGGCGGCTTCACCGGCAGAGCCAGCCTCGGCAACCACGGTCTTGCCCACCAGATCCGCAGTGGAGCTGTAGTCGGTGTCGTCCTTCACGACCACGACCTGTGCGTTCTTGGCGTAGGCCTTGGTGGTGGCGGTGTTGGCCATGATGTCATCGGTCAGGGTCATACCGTTCCAGATGCAGTCGATGCTCTTGGCATCCAGCTCCACCACCTTGGTATCCCAGTTGATCTCCACGAACTCCGGCTCGACTCCCAGCTTTTCGCACACGGCAGTTGCCAGCTCGGTATCAAAACCGGTAAAGTTGCCGTCGGCATCGGTGTAGTTCATCGGCTCATAGACGGTGTAGCCAATGACCATCTTGCCTTTTTCCTTGATGTAGTCCAGATCGCTGGCTGCGGTCTCGGAGGCGGCTGCGCTCCCGGATGCAGAGGCAGAAGATGCCACGGTGGAAGTGGATGCGGCACCGCCGCAGGCGGCAAGGCTCAGTGCCATGGCACCAGCCAGAAAAGCAGAGACAAGACGTTTCATAAAAGGTTCCTCCCTTTTTTGTTTCCCCAATGTGTTCCCTCTCGGTTTAGCATTTTATCATGCTAAAGTGTTAAACTGTGACTATAGAATAGCGCGTTTGCAGCCATTTGGCAAGAGGAAATGCAAAAGTTAGTGCAGTTCGTCTTTTTCAAGGCTTTTCTGCGCCAATTCTTTGGTCTGGTTGCACAAAGAAAAGAGGAAAAGCTTTGCGCCTTTCCTCTTTTCTCCGCTTTACTCTTCCGCAAACGCCGCCAGCGCAGCCTTCTGCAGCTCCGTCACCGAGATGGTGCACAGTGCCGCAAGGTCGGCATCCGAACCATCGTCCGGGATGCCTGCGATCTCAGTACGGGTCTTGCCCTTCAGGTAATCGCACCAGCCCTCGCTGTGCTCGTACCATTCCTTGTCCAGACTGGATGCCCCGCGCATCCCGTAGCTGTCGCCCAGTTCCACCTTGGTTTTGACCATTTCCGGTGCCGACACCGTACCATCCGCGCCCACGGTAAGGGCAGGCTCTGCCACATCCGCCACTGCACCGGTCACACGGCCGTCAGCATCCAGCGTCAGGGCTGCCACTGTGATGTCCACCTGCGCGGTCACATCGTGGTCATCGTCGGCGGTCAGTTCCTTGGTGTCATTGCGCACTGACACGCCCAGCACAGCGCGGTCGCCGCGGGCCGAGCCGACTGCCTTTGCATTCTCGCAGGCGCGCACCACAGCATCCCGATAGCCGTCCACCGCAATGGTGCAGGTGGAGAGCAGGTCAGCATCCTTCGGCTTGCCGTCATCGTCAGTGGCAAGCTTCTTCACCTCATCCGGGGTTTTGCCGGTAAGATAATTGCCAAAGGCATCCGCCTGCTCTGCCCAGCCCTTTTTCAGCGAGGACACCGCCGCCAGCGGGTAATCGTCGCCCTTCTGGCGCTTGGTGCGATCGTCGGTGGGCATCGTCACCTTGCCGGTGCTGTCCCCCGTGACCGAGATCTCCACCTCGTCCAGCATCACATCTGCCACCCTGCCCTCGGCATCCAGCAGAACGGCAGCTGCGATGGTATCGATCTTGCCCGCGCGTTCCTGATCAGACGCTTCGGTCAGGATGCCAAGGCCGGTGCGGTATGCAGCGTTCTGGCCCGCCTGCCCCGTCTGCGATGAACTGCCGCCCATGTTCGTGCTCATGCTGCCGGAGGAACCGGAATCGCTTCGGCTGCAGGCGGTCAGGGCCAGAGCTGCCGCCAGCGTGCAGCCCAGGATCATGCGAGGTATCTTTTTCATTATAATAAAACGCTCCCTTTCCTGCCCCCATCGTAAAGAGGCTTTTGGGCTAGTTTACCCGGAAAGGGAGTTTTTATCACATCAAGGGGCTCAGCAGCCGCAGCACACTGTCCAGCACCGTGCCGGGCAGGCTGGTGCGGCATTCCGTCACCTGTATCTCGCGGCACTGCGGCAGCGTGGCCCGTACATCGTCCCGCAGAACTGCCACCTGACTGTTCTTTTGCAGCAGTACACCGCACTCAAAGTGTAGGAACAGGCTGCGGTAGTCCATGTTGATGCTGCCCACTACGGCAGTTACATCGTCGCTTACCCAGCACTTGGCATGCAGAAAGCCGGGCGTATATTCGTAAATGCGTACACCTGCCCTCAAAAGCGGCAGATAGTACGACCGGCTCAGCCGGAACACCAGCTTTTTGTCCGGGATGCCCGGCAGCACCAGCCGGATGTCCACCCCGCGCTTGGCCGCGTTTTTCAGTGCGTCCAGCATTTCCTCGCCTACGGCAAGGTAGGGCGTGTAGATATAAACATACCGCTGTGCCTGCGCAAGGATGTTCAGGTACACCGTCTCGGCCATCGGTTCCTCGTCCAGCGGGCTGTCCGCGTAGGGCTGCACGATGCCGTCCGATCCCGGCAGCACCAGCGGCATGGGACGAAATGCATCATAATCCGTCTCGCTGGAGCGGAAGGCGTTCCAGAAGTTGAGGAACATCACCGTAAAGTTCCACGCGGCATCGCCTTCCACACGCAGGGCTGCATCCTTCCAGTAGCCAAAGCGCTGTTCCGCATTGATATACTCATCTGCCAGATTCACGCCGCCGGTGTAGGCCACCGTACCGTCAATGACTACGATCTTGCGGTGGTCGCGGTGGTTCATCACCAGCGAGAGCAGCGGCACCACCGGGTTGAACGGGATGCAGCGGATGTGCGCCCGCTCCATGCGCACGATGAAATCGGCGGGCAGACCCAGCAGACTGCCAAAATCATCGTAGATCAGGCGCACATCCACACCCTGCGCAGCCTTGCGGCGCAGGATCTTTTCAATGCCGTTCCACATGCAGCCGTGGCTCACGATGAAAAATTCCAGAAAGATGCTCTTTTCAGCCTTTTCCAGATCGGCCAGCAGCTGCGGATACATGGCTTCGCCGCAGGCAAAATACTGCGTGCGAGTGTTCTGCCACGCCGGATAGGGGCCGTACTTTGCCACATATCGGCTCTGCCCCTGCTCGCGGGCATCCAGACCTTCCAGCACACCCGGCTCCTGTACAAGGTCTTTTTTGTGGGCATCCTCCACCGCCTGCATTTTCAGGCGCAGACGCTTGGCCGGGCGTTTGTTGCCAAAGGCCAGATACAGCGCACCGCCCAGCAGCGGCAGAATGCCGATCAGCGCGATCCAGCCTACCTTGTAGGCGCTGTTCTCATCCTTGCGCACAAGGTACAGGACGATGAGCAGGCTCAGTGCGTTGAGCAGGCCGTTCACCCACACGCGGCCCGTGCCGGTGGTGATGGCAAACGCCACCCAGCACAGCCACAGCAGCTGCAATGCCACCAACACAACCGTGATGGTGATGCGGTTCAGAATGCTGCTGAAAAAGCGCACGATCGGTGAACGAAAAAGCATGGGCCTGCCCTCCTTTCCCATTTATAATTATGTGTAAGTATAGCGCGGTTTTACAACTTTTTCAAGTTTTGCGCTGTTCAAAAAAAAGCAAGCCAGACCCGCAGGCCCGGCTTGCTTGCAATATCAAAAACTCTTTTACTCTGTTTTTCCGTCCTCATAGCCCACCATCAGGCCGCCCTGCTCAGCGTAGTAGCTGCACAGGCCGCCGCACTCGGCCACATCCACCTGCGCCCCTGCAAACACCGCGTGGATCATCAGCTTCAGGCGCTTGGCCGCTTCCGGGTTATCACAGTGGGCAATGTGCACTTTGCCATCGGTAAAGCCGTGATCCTTCAATTCCAGCACGATGCGCTCCAGTGCACCGTGCTCGCCGCGGGTCTTGCACAGCACCTCCAGCTCGCCGCTCTCACTGGCCTGACCGATGACCCGGATGCCCAGCATCCGTGCCACAGCGGCAACAGCAGGCTTCACACGGCCATTGCGGGCCAGATTAGCCAGCGATTCCAGCGAAAACAGCAGATGTGTGTGCTTGTGGTAAGCCAGGATCGCCTCGCAGATCTCGTCAAACTCCATCCCGATCCGGACGAGATCCCGCAGACGCTCTGCCAGCAGACGCAGCTCCGGCCCGGCGGACAGGCTGTCCAGAACAAAAACACGGGCCTCCGGGTGCGTTTCCTTGTATTCTTCCGCTGCCAGCAGTGCAGCATTGTAGCTGCCGGACAGTGTGCCCGTGATGGTGGCAACAAAGATCTGCTCCGCACCCTCATAAGCAGCCAGCCAGTCTGCCACATTGGGGCAGGAGGTGCTGGTCTTGCCCTTGTAAGTACGCAGAGACCGGGCCATGCCCACAGCATCCAGAGTACCGTCATCCAGATATTCCTGTTCATCCGTGACGATCTTCAACGGCACACAGGCAAAATCCACGCCCGGCAGGGCATACAGGCTGGACGAAGAATCCACAACGATCTTGGTTTTCATAAAATGCACGCTCCAAATCTATTTTGTGATAGCAGGTCATTTTTTTATTTTCCGTGCCTTACACGCACTTCCGCCTGCATGGTTTTTCGGTTCACTGCAGACATCATAGCAGTTTTTCAAAAACCTGTCAAGGGATTTTGTACATTCTTTCAAAAGTTTTAAAAATCCGTTGACCAGAGAACCGATTTGCGCTATAATACCGCCAGAAAACCATTTTCTGTATCCCGCGCAGCCCAGCTGCGCCAACCTTAGAAAACTGCTTACGATATGAAAACTGAAACCAAATGCCGCGTTGCGGCCTGCGCCGCCGGGTTTGCCCTGCCCCGGTACGCCGATCTCCCGCAGATGGGGCTTTATCTTGACCAGACCGTGCAGTACGTCAACAGCTATTTCCGCACCTTCTGCGGCGTGGAGCTCACCTCTTCCATGGTCAGCAACTACGTTAAAAAGGGCATTTTGTCCCACCCGGTGCGCAAGAAGTACGCCCGCGATCAGATCGCATCCCTGATGTACATTGCAGTCTCCAAAACGGTGCTCTCAATGGAAAACATCGATGCCCTGTTCAAAATGCAGCGAGCGCACTGTTCCGCCGGGGCAGCTTACGACTACTTCTGCGACGAGATGGAAAACTGCCTGCCGTTTGTATTCGGCTGCACCAGGGAGATCCGCGACCTTGCCGTGGATGCCGCAGATGAAAAGCTGCTTCTTCGCAGCACGATCCTTGCAGCGGCAAACAAAATGTACTTGGACTGCTGCTTCAACGCCCTGCGGCAGGAGGAAAATCTCTGGGATACCATTCTGCCTGATCTGGCGTAAGAACACAAAAAAGGCCGTGCCTCCATAAAAGGAAGCACGGCCTTTGCATTTTATACGTTCAAGATCAGGTATCCTGCAGTTCCCCGCGGCTTGCAGCCTTGAGGTATGCGAAGATGAAACCGTCCAGATCGCCGTCCATCACGGCATCCACATTGCCGGTCTCGTAGTTGGTGCGGTGATCCTTGACCATGGTGTAGGGCATGAACACATAGCTGCGGATCTGGTGGCCCCATGCGATCTCGTTCTGCACGCCCTTGATGTCGTCGATCTTATCCATGTGCTGCTGCTTTGCGATCTGATACAGCTTTGCCTTCAGCATTTCCATGGCGTAGTCACGGTTCTGGAACTGGCTGCGCTGGGTCTGGCAGCTGACCACGACGCCGGTGGGCTTGTGGATCAGACGCACAGCGGAAGAAGTCTTGTTGATGTGCTGGCCGCCGGCACCGGAGGAACGGTACACCTGCATCTCAATGTCCTCGGGGCGGATATCCACCTGAATGGTGTTATCCAGCTCGGGCATCACTTCCAGCGAAGCAAAGCTGGTCTGACGGCGGGCGTTGGCGTCAAAGGGCGACACGCGCACCAGACGGTGCACACCGTTCTCACTCTTGAGCAGGCCGTAGGCGTTGGCACCCTTCACCATCATGGAGGCGCTCTTCATGCCGGCTTCATCACCGTCCTGATAATCCAGAACCTCCACGGTCATGCCGTGGTTGGAAGCCCACTTGTTGTACATGCGGTACAGCATTTCGGCCCAGTCCTGTGCCTCGGTGCCGCCGGTACCGGCATGGAAGGTCAGGATGGCGTTGCTGTGGTCGTACTCACCGTTCAGCATGGTCATCAGCTGCAGCTCATCCACTGCCTTGCCCACAGCGTTCACAGACTCCTCTGCTTCGGGGATCATGGCGGGGTCGTATTCTTCATCCAGCATTTCCAGCATGGTCTCGGCATCATCGTACAGGCCCTGCAGCTTTTCAAAGCGGCTCAGCTTGCCCTTCAGGTCGCCCACTTCGTCAAAGACCTTCTTGCTCAGGTCTGCATCATCATAAAAGCCGGGGCGGCTCATGGTGTGCTCCAGCTCCTGCACGCGCTTGCGGGAGGCATCAATGGCAAGGGCTTCTTCCAAGTCCTTGACCGCCTTGCCGTAATCGGCAAGCTGCACCTTCAGTTCGTCAATCGTGATCATTCTCTAAATCCCTCTCGAAATGATAAATAAGGTAAAGTCCTTTGTACTTGCCAAAAGACACAGTTTATACACAGATACTTCATTAGTATACCGAGAATCTATGCTAAAGTAAAGGGGTAAATGGATTATCCTGCTGGAATTTTGAAGATTTTCACCTTTTCTTTTCTCTTTCAGGGGAGTATAATACCAGTATGAACCATACAACAGGAGGAAATCATGCCGAAATATTATGGCTGTCCCTGCGAAGGCTGCGGCAGACCGCTGGCGCTGACCGATGATATCGTGGTCTGCCCGGACTGCGGCGCACCCTATCACCGCGAGTGCTACGAAAAGCTTGGCCGCTGCATCCACACCCCCGCCCATGGCGCGGGCTATGAATGGACGTTCCCGTACAAAGACGATGCTCTGCGCACCTGCCCCAGCTGCGGTGAGCGCACCCTGCGCACCGAAGAGCGCTGCCGCTGCTGCGGTGCCGTTCTTCCGCCGGAGAGCCAGTGCCCGGAGCCGCCCACCCAAAGCCAGCCCGGCACCGACGCAGACGGACGCTTTGATTACAACGACCTTTACCGCCAGTATCAGCAGACGGTGGAGGAACCCACCCGCCGCAACGTGCAGGCGGCCTTTGGCAAGGAAGAGCTGATCGACGGCATCCCTTACAGCGACTGGAACGATTATATTGGCAAGGCCGCGCCCGTCTACCTGAACGATTACAGCCGGATGCAGCTGCAACACACCAAAATTTCCATGTGCTTCTCGGCGCTGGTGTTCGGCCCGTTCTATTTCTTCTACCGCAAGGCGTGGAAGCCGGCCTTTGGTTTTCTGGCCGCAGAGCTGGTGGTGGCCCTGCCCACCCTGCTGAGCATGATGCAGGCCACCGGCAGTCCGCTCACCGCGGGCATCAGCAGCACTGCCATCGTCGTGCTTTCCCGCATTATGACGGTGTTCAGCTTTGCACTGGTGATGCTGCGCACCCTGTACGCCAAGTGGCTGTACCGCAAAAGCGCAGCCGAGCGCATCCGCCGCATCCGTGCTGAGTTCCCGGACGCTGCCCAGCGCCGTGCGGTCCTGTCTGCGCAGGGCGGCGTGAGCATCGCCGGTGTGATCGGTGCCTTTGTACTGCTGATGGTGCTGGGTGCCTGCGCTACCGTGCTGATGGGTCCGAATCTGGACGCTTTGGCCGGGATGCTCTGATCTGCAATGCCGCCTGCAAAGGCTGGCATTGCGGATTTCAAAATAGTAATAGGAGAATATGGATCATGATGAAGAAAGTCACCAAAGCCGTCATCCCTGCCGCCGGTCTTGGCACCCGCGTGCTGCCCGCCACCAAAGCCATGCCCAAGGGCATGCTGCCCATCGTGGACAAGCCCGCCATCCAGTATCTGGTGGAAGAGGCCGTCCGTTCCGGCATCACCGATATCCTCATCATTCTGGGCCGCAACCAGAGCATCATCGAAGACCACTTCGACCGCAGCCCGGAGCTGGAAGAGAAGCTGGCCGCACCCGGCAAGGAGAAGATGCTGGAGGAGTGCCTGGGCATCTCCAACCTGGCCAACATCTACTTCGTCCGCCAGAAGCAGACCCTGGGCCTGGGCCACGCCGTGAGCATGGCAAAACCCTTTACCGGCGACGACCCCTTTGTGGTCATCTATGGCGATGACGTCATCTGGGGCGAAGACCCGGTCTGCGCCCAGCTCATCCGCGCCTACGAGGAGTTCGGCCGTCCGGCCGCAGGCGTCTCCGCTGTGCCCTGGGCCGATGTGAGCCGCTATTGCAGTCTAAAGACCACCCCCATCCACGACAATTACTTCTTCGTGGATGACATGATCGAAAAGCCCAAAAAGGGCCAGGAGTTCAGCAACTACTCCATCCTGGGCCGCGTCCTGCTGACTCCGGAGATCTACGACATCCTTGCCCGCACCAAACCCGGTGCCGGCGGCGAGATCCAGCTGACCGACGCCATGGCCGAGTTCGCCCGCAATTATGGCGGCATGACCGCAGTGGAGTTCACCGGCAAGCACTACGACATGGGCAACAAGCTCAAGATCGCCGAGGCACAGGTGGAGCTGTCGCTCCAGCACCCGGAGATCGGCGAGGCCTTCCGCGCTTATCTGAAAGAATTCTGCAAGACGCTGTAACGCATCTGCACAAAAATCCCCTTCCGCATGGTCCTGCCGCGCGGAAGGGGATTTTTTGTTTTACCGGCTCCTGTGCCGGGAGGTCTTTTCAAATTTCAGGCCCGGCTTTGCCCCGGACGCCTTGCGGCGTTTTTGGGGGCGCAGGGCGTAGAAGTAGCCGAACCCCGTGCCGCAGATGCCGCCCACGATGTGCATGAAGTTGGCGACATTGTCATGCACGAAGACGATATCGTACACCTGCTGGCCCAGATACAGCGCCGCCACCAGCAGCATCGTGACCGGGATGCCTCCCGAAAAGCCGGACAGCGACGCCAGCATGATGAGCATGAACACGATGCCGGAAGCGCCCAGCAGGGCCGTGCGGGGGAAGAGCGCGCATTGCAGCACACCGGACACCAGCGCCGTGAAGACGATGCCCTCCAGCAGCGGGATGCTGCCGTATTTTTCCTCCATCGGCGGGCCGATGACGAGGAGCAGGAGCATATTGTTCAGGAAATGATCCCAGCTGGCATGGCCCAGCACATGGCCGAACAGCCGGACATAGAACAGCGGGTCTTTGAACGAGGAGCGGTAGACGCAGAACAGGTGCATGGTCGTCCAGCTGTTCGTCCACTGGCCCAGAAAGAGCACCAGCAGCGACAGCAGAAAAAAGGTGAGGATCACCGGGGAATTGTATTGCAGCTGCAACGTAAATTTGGCACGTTTCGTAATGGCTTCATCCTTTCGCGGCCCGCGGAGACCGGGCATTTTTTACTTCCGGCAGGGTCGGCCCCCTGCATTTCCGTTCGTTTCCTCTTTGCCGAACGTTTGAGAAAAGCGTTTTCAGTATATCATGTTTTTCCGTTCCCGAAAAGCCCCGCCCCGGCATTTTTTGCGTCCGGGCAGGCAGCATTTTCTGTCCAGCCCCTGTGCACTGCGCATTGACAACGCCCCGCAACTCCGCTACACTATGGGTATCGAATATCCCGGCATCTGCGGGGCAGAAGATCCCCCGCAAAAACGAAAGAAGGTCTCCCCTTTGGCAACGGAAGCAAAGCTCCGGCAGCTGGCAGAAAGCGGCTGCCCGGTCTACTATTTTTATTCCAGCGAGCGGTATCTGGTGCGGCAGGCCGTGGCGGCTGCCGTGCGGCTGCTCTCGGCCGACAGCGACGAAGAAACCACCGTGCTGGACGGTGCCGCCCCGGAGCTGGAACAGCTCATCATGGCGGCGGGCACCATCTCATTTTTCGGCACCCGGCGCGTGGTGGTCCTGCCCGAACTGGACCCCGCCGCCTATGGCGACAAAGACCTGGATGCGCTGTGCGAAACGCTTTCCAGCCTCGAAAATGCCGTCGTCGTGCTGGGCAGTGTGTTTCCTTTGGAGCGCGGCAAGCTCAAGACCGGCAAACGGGCGCAGAAGCTCACCGCTGCCTGCAAAAAGCTCGGCTATGCCGAAGAGCTGGCCAAACCCAAGCCCTACGAGCTCAAGGTGATGATGATCGAGCGGGCCAAAGCGCAGGGTGCTACCCTGCCCGAAGGCGCCGCCACTGCCCTGCTGGAGCGCTGCGGCGAGGACCCCTTCCTGCTGGAAAACGAGGTGGACAAACTCTGCGCCCTCTCCGGCTACCAGACCGTCACTGCGGCCATGGTGGCTGAGATGGGCACCGTGAGCCTGGAGGCCGATGTCTTCGAGATGACCCGGATGATCACGGCCAAAAACGCCACCGGGGCCTGCAAAAAATTACAGGCTCTGCTCCGGCTGCAGCAGGAGCCTATCGCCATCACGGCGGCACTCATCGGCAGCTATGTGGACCTCTACCGGGTCAAGCTGGGCAGTGCCAGACGCAAAAGCTACAGCACCGTTTTCAAGGAGTTCGGCTACAAGGGCAGCGATTACCGGCTCAAGCGCTCGGCCGAGACCGCCAGCCACTACACCCTCGGCCAGCTGGAAGCCTGTTTGCAGGTCCTGCTGGATCTGGACAGATCATTAAAAAGCCAGCCCGTAGACGCGGAGGTGCTGCTGGAAGCAGCTCTCTGCCGTCTGGCGCTGGCGGGGAGCGGACGATGAGCGAACGAGAACTTCTCCACACCGACCGGGTGCTGGTGGTGGAAGGCAAATACGATGCGGCACGCCTTTCCCACCTGACGGACGCGCTGATCCTTCTGACCGACGGATTCGGCATTTATAAGGATAAAAAGCGCCAGCAGCTGTTCAAGGCGCTGGCAAAGAAAAACGGGCTCATCCTGTTCACGGATTCGGACGCCGCCGGGTTCCGCATCCGCACCTACATCACCAATCTGGTGGGGGCCGAACACGTGGTGCAGGCCTATGTGCCCGCCATCCACGGCAAGGAAAAGCGGAAGCCGCAGCCCGGCAAAGAAGGTCTGCTCGGCGTGGAGGGCGTGGACGACGCCATTGTGCTGCAGGCGCTCAAAGACGCCCTCGGTGCCGAGGCAGGCGCAGCTACCCCCCGCCCGGAGGGCCGGGCCATCACCTATGCCGACCTCTACGACTGGGGGCTCTCCGGCACACCGGGCAGCGCCGAGCGGAAATACGCGTTGCTCAATGCCCTGGGCCTGCCGCCCCGCCTCTCGAAAAAGGAGCTGGTGGAGGCGCTGAACCGCCTGTACCGGTTCGAGGAGCTGGATGCGTTCCAGGCGGCGTTTTTCGCCTCGGTGTGAAAGCACTCCGCAGTGAATGTCAAAATTTTTACCGGCATCCGCCCCACCCTTCCCGCAGCAGTTCCAGTGCGTGGGTCTCCAGGCGGGAAACATAGCTCCGGCTGATCTGCAGCAGCTTTGCGGTTTCCAGCTGGGTCAGCGGCGGTTGACCGGCCAGACCGTACCGCAGCAGGATCAGCTTCCGTTCCCGCGCCGGAAGCCCTTCGATGAGCTGCCGCAGCCGCCGGGCCTCGTCCTGCTGCTCACAGCTGTCCTCCATGCAGAAGCCGTCCTGCAGCACGTCCGAGAGGGTCAGCGCCGTGTCGTCCTTGCCCGCCTCCAGCGTTTCCTGCAACGACACGGCGGTCCCGCTTTTCCGCTCCTTCCGGAAGTGCATCCGAAGTTCATTTTCAATGCAGCGGCTCGCATAGGTCGAGAACCGTGCCTTCCGGGTAGAGTCGAAGGTGTCCACCGCCTTCATCAGGCCGATGGTCCCGATGGAGATCAAATCTTCCTGGTCGCTGGGCTGGGCGTAGTATTTTTTCGCCACATGCACCACCAGCCGCAGATTGTGCCGGATGAGCGTTTCCCGCGCCGTGGGGTCGCCCGCCCGCAGGGCCGCAAAGGTCTCGACCTCTTCCCGTGCGCTCAGGGGCTTGGGGAAGCTCCCCGCTTCCAGATGCAGCGCCAGCACCAGAAATTTCGTGGCAAAAAATTGCAGCAGAGTCAACAGCATACAACGCACCTCCCAAACTATGGTCCTCCTACACTGTATGAGCGGGGACAAACGGTTCAGAAGTTGTCTGCCTGCTGCACTTTCCTGTATCCTGTTCTTGCTGCAATCTGATTCATTACAGTTTCAGCTTACAACAAAAAATGAGATAGGCCCCCTTTTTCTTCTGCTCCCATTGTGTAACATATCATTGACAAACCTACAACCCCCGGCGGCACCATCCTGTACAAAGCCCACGACGTGCTGGAAACTCTGACGCTGGACAAGCTCACCGCCCACAAGAAGCGTGAGCTGGCCATCACCTTTGGCGAACTGGTGTATGATGGCCAGTGGTTCAGCCCGCTGCGCAAAGCTCTGAGTGCCTTTGTCACCGCCACACAGGAGCATGTCACCGGCAAGGTGCGTCTGGAACTGTACAAGGGCAACCTCATCAATGCAGGGGTCTGGTCGCCGTACTCTCTGTATCGTGAGGACATCGCTACCTTTGCCGCAGGCGGCGACTACAAGCAGAGCGATGCCACCGGTTTCATCAGCATCTATGGTCTGCCCACCAAGGTGCAGGCTATCGTAAACAGCGAAAAAGAAGGGGAATGAAGTGGTTTACTCTGCGAATCAAAAAGGGAGTTCCGTCACGGACGAAGGTCCGGGCAGAACTCCCTTTGGTTTTATCGTATGCATCAGCGGATAACCAGTTTCGTTTCTTCTTTCTTCATTGCGCCGCCTCTCCTCACACTATTCCGTTTGCTTTGGTCGGCTCCGGGTACTTAATCAGGTCATACAGCTTGCCATATGTGCCAAGATCGTGTGTTCCGGCAAGTTTCATACCCAGATGCACATATTTGTCGCACTTGCTTTTTGCATCCGTTTCCAGGATCACCGGCACGCCCAGCCGGTCGCCCTCGGCAAAGGCAAGGTCCAGCACCTTTCGCATATAGCCCTGCCCCTGATACTGCTCCCGCACACAGACAAGTCCAACGAAGATGTAGGGTTTCTTTTCCTTGTCCATCCCTGCGTATTTCATTGTCTGTCTCCAAATCCGATCTTCACGATCTGCATTTTCATCCCGTTGTCCCCGATCCTTGCGAGGAATCGGAAAAAGCAGCTGACCGATGGGTCTTTCAAATCGTTGTAGCCCAGCATATAGCCCCGGCTTGAAATCTGCATATCCTTGCCCCACGGCGCAAGCTCATGTTCCGCATCCGAAACCGCGAAATATGCTCCCACATCCTTGATTTTCGCCGTCCTGAGCCACGTTTTGGCGATCATCTTTACCGCCGTGCGGTTGGCGGCATCGAACACCAGCACCCCGCCGGGAAAAGCATCTGCCATCCCCTGCACCAGCGCCTTGATCATTTACATATCCTCCTATTCAAATTTGATTTCCTCTACCAGCTTCATATTGCGGCTCTTAAAAATCGGGACAACCGAACCAAGCAACGTGACAAGAATCCCCATACCGCCAGCGGCCAGGAATGTACTGGCGTTTAATTCTGGCACTGTTGAGATTTTTGGGCCAGCGACAAGGAATATCGTTTGAATTTCCATGCAGGAAACGAAAACCGCGATCACAGCGCCGGCTAAACCGGAAGAAAAGCCCTCAATCAGTGTCATTTTCATGTTTTGACGGTTAGAAAGTCCAACAGATTTATACATCGCAATGCTCCGCCGCTTTTGCAGATAGTGAATTAGCAGATTATTGATTACGCCAACTGCCGCAAGCAGCAAAATAAACCAGGTCATACTGTGCATGGGCTGTAAGAAAGCACCCACAGTGGACAGAGCATCCGCATGAAATTCTTCTACTGTACGGCTCCAATTTGAGGTTTCACCGAACAGATCACGAAGCTGCACCATGATAGCATCCGGGTCTGCGGCGGTATAGGCAAGGAAATGATAGACCGAAGCCCCACAATCGGAAACTGCATAGGAGGCTGGAATAATTGCTTCTACATCCGTGGCCCGTGACTTAAAGCTGCCTGCTACCAAATAGCCGTAATTCCCGGCGCCATTCGTCAAAGTCAGCGTATCGCCTACCGAAAAGCCGGTGCGTTCTATGCAGCTCTCACTTAATAGAACCGCTCTTTCCCCAGCAAAAGCCGAGATTGCCTGCTCTTTCATACTGCTTTCCGTATAGTGGAGCGCCAGCATGGAGCTGTACCATTCCAGATTGTCGGTTGCCTCCAAGCGGCTAAGGGTGATACCGTTGGCCTGCATTTGATTTTGGTACACATAGATTGGCAGCACCTTTTCAATGCCGTCCATATCCCTGACCTGTTCCACAAATTCCGGCTCCATGGGTCCATCCGCAAACCCCTGTAATTCGGCCCCGTTGAACACATCGCTGACATAGGTGGTCACAAAATCGCCTACAACGGTAATGGCGATGACGGCGGAAATACTGATAAACAGCAGCGTAATATTTTGAGCGATATTTTTATTATCCCGCATATTCCGGGCGGCAAGCCGCCCCTCGTTTCCCAGGAATATGCCGTAAAGATGTTCTCGGAAGAAAGTTGCAAGGTTATTACTTAGCCCATACGTTTATGGCAAATATAGACCTTTCAATAATCTATTCGATATGGGAGCTG